>Ga0172377_10002735_pt1 | contig 18085 bp, 18 predicted proteins | sample Pumphouse3metaG_FD_119749 | JGI IMG/M metagenome (GOLD analysis project Ga0172377, IMG submission 119749) | Leachate microbial communities from a municipal landfill in Southern Ontario, Canada - Pumphouse #3 metaG | ecosystem: Engineered > Solid waste > Landfill > Unclassified | place: Canada...
GACCGAGATCGCTCCGGTCTCCTTTGCGACCTCCTCTACGATCTTGAGATCCCTTGTGATGATCTCATCGGTCTCTCCGTCGACCTCTATGATGACCAATGCGCCTGCATCGGGCAGGAGGTTTCCGCGGGCCTTGTTGACCGCTTCGATACTGACCCTGTCCATTAGTTCGCATGATGCAGGGATCAGGGGCTTTGCGATGAGCGAAGCGATACACTGGCCTGCCTCCTCCACGGAATCGAATCCGCAGAGACAGGATGCCGATTTCTTGGGCTTGGTAGTAAGCTTGAATGTGATCTCGGTGATTATACCGAGTGTTCCTTCGGAACCGCACATGAGACGGGCCAGCTGATATCCGGACGCATCCTTGATGGTCCTTGTACCGCTGCGGACGATCTCTCCGTCTGCCTTCACGAATGTGAGTCCGAGCACGAAATCCCTGGTGGCACCGTATTTGACCGCTCTCATACCGGAAGCGTTGGTTGCGACCATTCCGCCTACCTGGCATGCCTCTGCGGATCCGGGTGACGGAGGGAAGAAGAAACCGTATTTTGCGAGTTCCGCGTTCAGATCGTTGTAGATGCAGCCGGCCTCTACGTCCACCCACAGATCGGCCACACTGATCCTCTTGATCTTGTTCATTTTCTGCATGGCGAGCACTATTCCGCCCTTGATGGGGACGGCCGCTCCGCAAAGGCCCGTTCCGGATCCTCTGGGTACAACGGGGATGTTCTCCCTGTTAGCGATCTTCATAATCTCTGATACCTGCTCGGTAGAGGCAGGCTGGACAACTATGTCCGGAGTATTATGGAATATCGACGCGTCAAATCCGTATGTGTAAAGGACAGCCATGCTGGTGGAATAACCGTCCTTGCCTACGACCTTTTCAATCTCGTCTATGATTCTCTGCTCCATGTGAATGAACTCCAAATCCCCTCAACGCCCTCTTAGATTAAATAAATGACAGTCAGACTTGCGCGCGCGACGACTAAAATCAGAGTAGTATTTTTAAAGACAGAACCTATGGCCGTCCGCATGAAGACCAAGATCGTTTTGTTGGGCCCTCCGGGATCCGGAAAAGGAACCCAGGGAGAGAAACTCAGCGAAGAATTCGGATATGTGAGAATGTCCACCGGCGACATGCTCCGTGAGGCGGTCAGGAAAGGAACCGACCTCGGTATCAAAGCTAAAGGCTACATGGACAGCGGTGCGCTCGTCCCCAACGATCTGATCATCAACCTGATGAAAGAGAAGATCGCTTCGCTCGCAGAAGGAACGGGCATCATCTTCGACGGATTTCCGAGGACCGTGGAGCAGGCAGACGCCCTCGGAGAGCAGATCGACGTGGATCTGGCACTTAACCTCGATGTCGATGACGAAGAGCTTGTCAAGAGACTCACCATGAGGCGCAGCTGCCCTCAGTGCAATGCGGTCTACCACCTTCTATACAACAAGCCCCAGAACGAGAGGTTCTGCGACAAATGCGGATCCGTTCTCTACCAGAGGGACGATGACAAGGAAGACACCGTCAGGAACAGACTGAAGGTCTACCGCGAGAACACCTTCCCCCTCATAGACTACTATGACAAGAAGGGAAAACTCGTGACCATCCAGGGTGTCGGAGATATCAACGAGATCTTCGACAAGGTCAAGAAAGCAATCCAGTGATCAAATACTGCGGGCTTCGGCCCGCGCCCTTTTCAACAAAAAGCTTAATAAAGTACCTCGTAATGGGGACATCCAATAGCCTCGTAGTGTAGTGGTCAATCATGCGGGATTCTGGATCCTGCGACCGCAGTTCGAATCTGCGCGAGGCTACCACTCCTTCTTCAAAATCTCATAACAGCCGTTGCCGATGATGATACGGCTTCGTATTCGTATGTAGCAAAAACATCACAACAATCGTTATATGCGATGCTTTTAATCACATGAACATGGACTGGGGACCTGTCACCATCATTGCGGCCGTCGCTTTAGGCGGTGCGATCGGTGCTGTTCTGAGATACGCTGTCGGCCATACGGTGGACAACACGTCTTTCCCCTGGGGAACATTCCTTGTCAATATCATCGGATGCACCCTTTTGGCATTCATGACATTCTCGCTCAGCGGCATGATGTCCGACACCATGAGATTCTTCATCTTCACAGGCATCTTCGGAGCGTTCACTACGATGTCGACATTCACAGTTGAGACCGTCACGCTGTTCTTCGACGGCGCAATGGGAAAGGCACTCGGAAACGTATGCCTCAACGCGGGAACATGTCTTCTCGGAGCCTTCGCAGGAAGGTATCTGGCACTTTTGCTGTGATCAGAGTTCCTTCTCTGTTCCGTCACACAGGTCCTTGAAATAGGCAACTCCTTCTTCCGGACCTTTCGCGATCATCACATCGCCGGCCTGGATGACGGTTCCCCTCCCGGGACCGAATATGTATGTCCTGTCGCGCTTGATGGCGATGACGAACATTCCGCTGATCGTGCTGAGCGAGACATCTCCGAAGGTCTTGCCCACAAGCACGGAATCATCCGATACCTTGCCGAGCGCGATCGTCGTCTCCGATTCCTTGATGGACATCGCGAGGACAGGGTGCTCTCCCAATCCTCTGAGAACAACATCCGCGATGGACTTTGCGGCCTCCGCGATGTACATGATGGATGTCTGCAGCCTGATAACGACCGCGATCTTCGCAACCTCGTCGGATTTGCTCTGACCGAGTTCGATCGCTGTATCCTGGATCTTTGTGGACAGATCGTCGAGAGTGTCCGAGAGGAAGATGACCTCCTCTGCGATCTCCTTGTTGTTGTACAAAAGGGACGAATATGCCAGATCGACCATGAACTCGGACGTGTCCTTGAGTTCCAAAAGCATTACTTCGAGTCTGTTCATTCGTCATCATCTCCGATATCGTCCTCGAGATTCTCGGCCTCGTCTTCGGCCTCCTCGGGTTCCTCGTCGGATTCCTCGGGGAAATCCCATGGGATCTTTCCGGATGCGTACTCCGTCAGATGGTTGTATCCCTCTTCCGTTCCGCGGACGATGATATCGTCGCCGGCACGGATCTTGACGTCATCCTCGGGATCGTAGATCCATCCCTGACGTCCTTTGAGCGCAATGATCTTACAGCCGGTGCATGCCTCGACCGCAAGCTCTCCGATCGTATAACCTACCATTCCGGAATCGGACTTGATCTTCGTTGCGCGGATCTTCTCATCGGACTCGTACAGCATTGCGGATACGAACGGACGCTTCTCCAGAGGAACATCCAAAAGATCGACGATGTCCGCGGCCGCATCCGATATCCTGTCTGCCGCAGAAGCTACCTGCAGCAATCCCGAAAGCTGTCTGGCATCCTCTTTGGTCCTGCATGACATGAGGACCTTGTAACGGATGGCAAACTTGAGATTGTCCATATCATCTTCGAGATCGTGGACCTTTTCGGCCATGCTGTCACTGTTGTACATAAGCGATGCATAAGCGAGATCGACAATGACCTCGGATGTGTCCTTCATCTCCGTAAGGAGCTCACGGACATTCATATCGACATGGTCTAAATTCTTATAGTCATCGGGCTCACTCAAAGTAAGACCCCCGCAATAAATCCGGATGGACTATTGCTGCCCTCCGGGTCATCTGAGTTGATCGACAATTTCGGTCACCTTTCACCTAAGCTTTCGGCTGTGTTTCTAATCATAACCGCCTATTATATAGTTTATGTAGGTGGAAGGTGGGCATTGTTATATACCTTATAGGAGTTCGATAGGGCTGATAGACATGTCATGAGGGTGGTTTTTTGAGGCGTTCGAATGCAATTACAGACTTCATTGTACGGAATCGCGCCGTATTCGTAATGGGTCTTGCTGCACTCATAATCGCCGGAACCGCCGATCTGTTCGCAGGACTCCTGCTGGACAGCATGGAAGCCTACCTGCTTTTGATACCCGGAATGATGGTCCTGATCTACTGCGCGATAGGAATGCGCGGTAACATCTACGGGGCCATGGGAAGCCGTATCGGTACCGCCATGCACATGGGTACTTTCCAGATGAGTTTCAGAAGAGGTACGGTCCTCAGGGCCAATATCGACTCGACGATCTGCCTTACGCTCACGCTGTCCGTCGCAATGGGCGCCGTCACTTGGGCGGTCGCCACCTACATGTTCAACGGAACGTACTCGATCTGGGATTTCGTCTTCATCTCCTCTCTGGGAGGTCTGCTTTCCGGACTCATCGTGATGATGTTCAACGTGCTCATCGCCAAAGAGGGGTACAAAAGGGATTGGGATGTGGACAACATCACCGCACCGCTGATCGCGGCGATAGGCGACATTGTGACCATGCCCCTGATATTCTTCTCGACATGGATCTTCCTGTGCGTCCTCAAAGTATCCTCGGGAGAATCGATCATCACCATACTGGCACTTGCGTTCGTGGTTGCCGCGGTACTTTACTGCGTCTGGATCGCCAGAGCGGAAGTGAGCAAAAGGGACTTCTCAGGAGAGGCCAAGAGGATCATCAAAGCATCGCTTCCCGTCCTGCTGTTCTGCCTGATATTCGAGATCGGAGCAGGCATCATCATCCAGCACGAGGAAGAGAGACTTCTGGAATTCTCGGTCCTTCTGATCATGCTTCCGGCCTTCCTCAACGAAGGTAACGCGCTGTCGGGAATGCTCACATCGAGACTCTCTTCCATGATACACCTCGGTACCATGAGGACGAAAGCTGCCCCTCCGAGGGAAGCATTCGAGAACTTCGCCATCATGTACATATGTGCCACACTGACGTTCTTCTACATCGGCGCCATAGCATATTTCGCAACATTCCTGTTCTCCGGAGGATCGGCCATAGGCCTCGGAACATCGCTCCTGATAATCACGATCGCAGGCATACTGGTCACGACGCTGCTGAATTTCCTTTCATACTACGTCGCGTTGCTGGCCACCAGATTCGGTCTGGACCCCGACGATCACTGCATTCCGATCACATCATCCATAATGGATATGGCCGGAGCGCTCGTATTGACCACGGTCGTCATGCTTTTCATTTGAACGTTGCGGGTGAACCATTATATTACGCGGATACTATCGCGTTCTCAGAGGCAAATCGATGATAAGCAGAGATGAGGTCTTGGCCAATCTGGAGAAATACGATCTCCACAAAGCGAAGATCGGAGTTGTAGCATCACACTCGGCCCTTGACACATGTGACGGAGCGATATCCGAAGGATTCCATACCGTTGCAGTATGCCAGCAGGGCAGAGAAAAGACATTCGCTAATTATTTCAGGACTCAGAGGGACCCCGCAGGAAACGTCATCCGCGGAGTCGTCGACGAACCGATCATACTGGATAAGTTCAAGGACATCATCCAGCCGCAGGTCCAGCAGAACCTGATGGACAACAATGTCCTGTTCATCCCCAACAGATCCTTCGTATCCTATTCCGGAATAGACGCTGTCGAGAATGATTTCAGAGTACCTATGGTCGGAAGCAGGAACCTCCTGAGGTCCGAAGAGAGAGGAGACCCCAAAGATTACTATTGGATCCTCGAGAAGGCCGGAATGCCCTTCCCCAAGAAGGTCGCGAAGCCCGAAGACATCGACGGACTCACCATCGTAAAGGTCCACCACCATGTCAAGAAACTCGAGAGAGGATTCTTCACAGCCAAAGATTACGATCAATTCGTAGAGAAGTCCAACGAACTCATCCAGCAGGGTGTCATCGACGAGAACTTCCTCGAAGAGGCCAGGATGGAGCAGTACATCATCGGTCCCGTTTTCAACCTGGACTTCTTCCGCTCGCCCCTCGAAGAGAAGGGAGAGCAGATCGAACTCCTCGGTATCGACTGGAGATTCGAGAGTTCCCTTGACGGATACTGCAGACTTCCCGGAAAACAGCAGGTCGAACTTGAGAACGACGGTATCATCCCCGAGTACACCGTATGCGGTCACAACTCCGCAACACTCAGGGAATCGCTCCTCGACAAGGCATTCGCCCTCGCCGAGAAATACGTCGCGGCCACCAAGAAATATTACGACCCTGGTATCATCGGACCGTTCTGTCTGCAGACCTGTGTCGATAAGGACCTCAACTTCTACGTGTACGATGTCGCTCCCCGTATCGGCGGCGGAACCAACGTGCACATGTCCGTGGGACACCCCTACGGAAACGCCCTCTGGAGAAAGGAGATGAGCACCGGAAGGAGACTCTCCATGGAGATCAGAAGGGCCATCGAAGAGGAACGTGTGGACGAGATTGTCACATGAGGGATCCATATGAATGCAAAGAAAATGATCATGATCGTTGTCGCTCTCATGGTGGCACTCGTTCCCGCACTGGCCATCGCCGAATCCGGCGATTCCGATGCGGACGTGCACATATCCGGCAACGTTACCCAGGGCTCCATCAACAGCTCTGAAGGAGGCACGATCTATGTGACCTTCTCCAGCGACGAAAGCGTGGATATGGAAGTTAAGATCACAGTGACGAATCCCGATGCCAGCAAGGAATACGGAAGCGCCACGGTAACTGTCCCTGCCAACTCCGACAGCTACAAAGCAAGTGTCCATGTGAACACCGGTGCCACCGGCGACTTCAACATCCTCGTCACCTGTGAATCCGCAAGCGGAACGGAGACCACCACCGCACTCATCACCGTATCGGCATCCGTATGGTCCAACTGGGTCACATATCTGGCCATCGCCCTTATCGTGATCCTTGTTGTGATCGCACTCGTACTGCACTCTCGCAGCGCACCCAGGATCAAGGCGGATACGACATTCACCGAGATCGAGGGAAAGAAAGGCGAGGCAGACAGCAGCAAACCGAGCCGCAAGCCCGCAGCAGCCCCTTCTACCGAGAAGAAGAGATATCAGGCATCCAAGCCCAAGGACGAGGAATCTGTGAAGGCAGAAGAGCCCAAGAAGGCCCAGAACTTCACAGAGCTCGAAGCGGAGAAGAAATCCAAGAAGGACGCATCCGCCGAGAAGCCCGAGAAACTGAAGTACAAGAGCTCCAGAAGGAAATAAACAGATTAAAACGGCCTTTCCCTTTTTTCGGGGAAAGGCCGATCATTTTTCAAAGTTTTAACTTGGGATCCTGAAGGTCCATCAGTGCGACCTTGCGGTCGTCCATGAAGAATCCGATCTTCTTGTGAAGCATGATCGACGAGACGTTGTCCTCCTGGATCATACTGTGGGCGACCTGTCCCCCCATCTCGCGGCCTTTCCTGAGGGTCTCCCTCAGGAGCCTGTAGCCGATCTCGTTGCGGCGGACATACGGGTGAACGCCCATGTTCTCGATCCAGACGAGATTGTTCACGTCTGCGATATGATGGAGCATCTGGGCGAAGATGAATCCGTAGATCTCTCCGTCCTCTTCGGCAACGAAACTCAGTCCGCTGTCGAGATATGCCTTGAAATGGTTCTTGCTGCTTGCGCCGAGGTTGTCCTTCCATTCTTCCGGAAGGTCTTCCCATTTGTTCTCCAGGGTAGCTGCGAAATACTCCTTGATGCAGGAGATCTCCAGCTCTCTGACCTTTTCGACATCCTTCAGCTTAAGCTGGCGTATTTCCATGCTCACATCTCCTCGGGGGCTTCCATCCCGAGGCATGAAAGGACATTCCTCAGAACGGTCCTAGTGCATTCTACGAGCGTCAGACGGGAGTTCCTGCTCTCTCCGGCGGCCAATACGGGCACTGCCGCATAGAACTGGTTGAACGCTGCCGCGACCTCGTGTCCGTACGCGGGAAGCATGTTCACACGCTTCTGCTCTCCGGACACCTGGATCGCCGCTTCGAATCTTGAGAGCGAGTGGACGAGCTTGATCTCGAACTCATCGGTCAGTTTCGAAGGGTCGTAATCGGGTTCGAAATCGCCGGCCTTCCTGAGCATGCTGCAGGTCCTTGCGTAGACGTACTGAAGATAAGGTCCGCTGTTTCCGTCGAAGTTGAGCGCATCCTCCCATTTGAAGACGAACTGCTTCTCGGGGCTGACCCTGACGATGTTGTACCTGATGGCACCCACGCCGATCTGTCTTGCGACCTCTCTCATCTTCTCCTCGGACATGTCGCTGCGCCTGGACTTGATCTCATCATAAGCACGGGATACCGCCTCATCGATAAGGTCGTCCAGATAGACGACGACACCCTTCCTCGTGGACATCTTTCCCTCGGGAAGGGAGACGAACGAATAGAACATGGGTTCGGGCTTCTTCTCGCATCCCAGGATCTCCAGGGCGGAACAGAGCTGTTTGGATCCGAGCTTCTGGTCCTCTCCGAGGACATCTATGACGATGTCGGATCTTGAGAATTTGTTGAGATGGTACGCAAGGTCCCTTGTCGTGTAGAGGGTGGTACCGTCTGCCCTTGTGAATGTGAATTTGGTGTTCTTTCCCTGGACACCGAATGCCTTCAGATCGAGATACCATGCGCCGTCGTCTGCCTGACCCGCATATTCCGAGGTCTTAAGCTTCTCGACGATCGCTCTGGCGGATCCGTCTGCGATGAAATCAGATTCCCAGGTGTACCTGTCAAGCGTTACATTGATACCTGCCAGGGTCTCCTTGAGACCGTCCAGCATGACCTCCGCCGTCTTCCTGACGTGCGAGATGGTCTCTTTGTCCCCTGTCTCGAACTTCCTGAGCATCTCTGCGATCTGCTCCTGAACAGCAGGGTCTTCCTCCATCATCTTGTTCGCTTTGCGGTAATATGCGACAAGTTTGTGATCGGTCTTGTCGCGTTCCTCTTCCTGAACGGAACCCTTGGGGATGTTCGTGACTCCCCATGTGAGGATGACGACCTGTTTTCCCACATCGTTGACGTAGTACTCGGTACATACCTCGTAACCGCATCTCTTGAGGCATCTGGCCAACGTATCCCCGATGACCGGGTTCCTGGCCCTTCCCACATGGATCGGACCGGTGGGGTTCGTGGATGTGTGCTCCACGTTGACCTTCTTTCCCTTGGAAGGGAGTGTTCCGTAATCGTCGCCTTTCTCGAGGATATCGCGAAGGGTGGCTTCCACGAGGACATTCTGGTCCATGGTGAAGTTAAGGTATCCGTTGAGCGCGGAAACGCCTGTGATCAGACCGGAGGGAACGATGTTCTCCGCGATCTTTGCCGCGATGTCCTTCGGAGGCATCCTGAGCCCCTTGGACATCGTGAAACACGGTACGGCCAGGTCTGCCATGTCGGAGACCTCCGTGATGAACTGTGTGTCGGGGAAGCCCATCTTTGCGAGAGCATTCCCGACGGCTGTAATGACCTCGTCCCTGAATTGATTCTGGACCTTCATTTTCATGCCACCTTGTATCTTAATAGTGCGGCTATTCCGCCGAATGCTTTCAGAAGCATATCTCCCTCTTCGGAATCGACGGAGATAAGCTGCAAACGTGCATTATACGTATCTGCAAGCTCGAAGAAGTTATCGACCAGATCTTCGGAGCTTGTCGGTTTTGCGTTCTGACCGCAGTCAGGACACTGTATGGGAACATCGGGGTCGTCCACCGTCTTCTCGTGGATGTGCCCGTTGGGACACTGGAAGGTGACACGGCTCTTCTTGAGACCCTCGGAGATGAGGAACACTTCGACGGCACCCATGTTGGCCGCGTTCCTGACCTCGGTCTCTCCGTAAGCGGAAAGGCCTCCGTCCTGCTTCCTGATCTCCCTGAATAGTCTCTGCATGTACTCCTTCTCGACTGTGAGCTGCATGTCCTGCATCGTACCCTGTGCCGCATCGACGACCTCCTTCAGACCGGATTCGTCGGTGTATCCCGTATCGAACAGGGGGGAGACGACCTTCTTCTGAAGTTCGTGGTGTAGGTAATTCTCCTTGATGAAGAAATCCTTGGTCGCACCCGGCCCTCCGACAATGATACCCTGAAGGTCCATGATGCTGTCCAGGAACACGGTGGTAGCGTTGTCTGCCACCTTCTTGAAGAACTCGTGGGCCGCGATCTCGATCAGTCTTTCGAAACGAACGGATGACTGACCTCCCTGGTGGTGCTTCGAGGGGACGAGAGAATCGAAGTGCTTGAGCACCGTGATCTTACTTCCGGAAAGCATTCCCAAGGTTGCCTCTTTCCTGTCTATGACTATCAGACCGTAGTATTTCTTGTCCAAAAGCATGGACTCCAGAGGTTCCGTGAAGAACGAGGAATCGCATCTGTACAGGAATGCGCCGATAGGCTCGGGCGGATTGATGACATACTGGACCATCTTGGTCTGGTCTCCCGCACGGGGGACCTCACCGCAGAAAATGACAATACCGTTCTCCGGCGGTGCCTTGTATGTCTTGAGGCGCGACATGATAGAATCGATGGCGCTTGTGACATTTTTCATCGTGGCCTTGGATTTGATGTTGGATGCCTGTGATTGTTCATCCCTCAGATAGGCCATGACATCAGAGATCAGCTTCGTATGGGGAACGTAAACGGAAATGAGTTCCGTACCCCTACCTTTGAAGTTCATGATCTCCTGCATTGATTTCTTGAAGTCGTATCGCGCTCTGTCCACACTGTTGTTGTCGCCCATTTGGCTCACCAATATATTTATCCCAATTGCGCTTACGTATTAAATGTATTGTATATGAGCAGAGACAGAGTAGTTGTTTCCATCGGCGGGTCGATCCTGATCCCCGATCATGAAGATTCCGTCTTCATTAAAGAATTGGCACAGATGATCACCGAACTCAACAAAGAGGTCCAGCTGGTGGTGATCTGCGGAGGCGGTAAGATCGCAAGATACTACACGAACACCTCCGCCGAATTGGGCGCATCCGTGTTCGAACAGGACCTGCTCGGCATAGGCACCACAAGGCTCAACGCAAAACTTCTGGCACTTGCACTCGGAGACATCTCGTCCACCGAGATCCCGCTCAATGCGGCAGACGCCGCCAATATGTCCGTGCCCGGAAAGGTAGTGGTCATGGGAGGCACCGAACCCGGTCATACGACAGATGCCGTCGCATCGATGGTCGCCAAGGAAATGGAGGCCGACCGTGTCGTCAACGCCACATCCGTGGATGCGGTCTACACATCGGACCCTAAGAAAGACCCGAACGCGAAAAGGCTCGGAAAGATCTCGATCAAAGAGCTCGGGGAACTGGTGTACAAAGACCACGGCGCAGGCAAATCCAGCGTGTTCGATCCTCTCGGCGTTCAGATCGCGGAGAACAACAATATCGATATCCTCGTGGTCGACGGCAGGGACCTTGCGGACCTCAGGAACGCCATCCTCGGAAAGGATATCAAGGGAACCTTCGTCAATTCCCATTGAGAGGTTCCAGGTCTGCCGACCTGACATGCTCGTAACCGGCGCCCTCTATCAATTCTATGACATGGCGCTGGACCGATTTCTTCAGGGCGTTGCGGTGCATATAGACCATCTTGGTGCCTGTTGCATCGGTGGCGAGCTTTACCATCCTGAGGATGTCCTCGTCATCCCTTCCCTCGAGCTGATAGTTGGGGATCATGTGTCCCATATTGACCTTATATGAAAGTGCCAGCTCTGTGAATCTCGGAGCATAGTGACCGCCCGCGATACCGATCACGGTAGGATATTCCTCGCCGTTCATACTCAAATTGTCAATGACCTTGGCCTGTATCTCCGCCGCGTGCACATTTCCCCAATTGCGCTCGTCGGAACCGATCTCGATGAACATGGTAGGCTTGTCCAGCCAGGGACCGTGGTGTGTGACCTCGAAACATACCCTGAACTCTTCCATATCGTTGTATCTGGCTATGTTCCTGAGAGCGTCCGTCATCATGGGAGGGCAGGGCGGCACCAAGGTTCCCGCCCTTCCGCCGAGATCGTTATCGTGGTAATTGCCGATCGGGTGCACCGTAAGAGCGGGCTCACCGGATGCGGCGGAGTGCTTGGACATGAAAATAACGGAATCCACTTTGAATCCGGCCTTCTCGGCTATTTTATCCGGAGAATCGAATCTTATATGGAGATTCGACGTCGACATCATGCACAGATCCCCCTTGGTGAGGAAATTGCAATCCTCCTCACTGCCGGCCTCTTCCCATCCGCCTTCTTTCAAAAGCTGTTCTCTCATGTTCACCGACGGAAGATCGGGTTCGCTGCATACCAAAAGTTTGGACATTTCGACTCTTTCCAACCATGCTACGGCAACAATATAAATGTAGTCTTCGATACTGCCGCGCTATGTCAACCGATTCCATAACCATCAGGGAACGCCTGCTTCTTCACCTCAGCCGCTTCCCGGAATACGATCCGAGTGAGATCTACAACATCCCCTTCGACCTCACACAGGACGGAATAGCATCGGTATTGGGGATATCCCGCGCACACGCGTCCCTCGAGCTGAAGAAACTCAGGGAATCGGACAAGGTGGGAGAATGGCTGGCACATATCAAATTATCAGGGTCCAAGAGAAAAGCGTACTATCTCCTCGAGGACGGAATACGCGAAGCGGACCTCCTCAAGAAAAGGTTCCTTTCGGACGGCATATCCATCGAGACGCTGCTCGACATGAAGAGGTGCGACCCCAACCTTATGTGGGGCACACTGAACGATGCCGACCGCGAGACGTTCGGCCTTGCATGCACATTCAGGGAACCTATCATCAGGACCACTATACCGAACACCACTACCGGGATCATACCCACCGACCACGAGGGATATGTCCGCATATCGGAAGATGTCCGCAAGAAATACCTCGATGTGGCCGATGAGGCCAGGATCAAGGAATGGCACAGCCGCGCGGCGGACTGGTATGTAGACAACGGCGGAGATATCCAGGAAAGGCTCTATCATCTCTCCTGCTCCGGAAGGGACAGCGAATCGGCCAAGTTCCTGATCAAGAACGCAGACAGGTTCCTGGAGAATCCCAACGAGGACCTTCTCGACATCGTATCCAAGATGAAGGTCCCTCCGAAATACAACGAGAATATTCTCTCCATCCGCGCCAAGATAGCTACCCACTGCGGAAACATCGAAGATATGATATTCTGCAGCGACAGACTTGCGGAATACAGATCGCCCGAAGCGGTCATAGTCCGCGCAGAAGCAGACATCCTTTCCGGTAACGCAGAGAAGGCCTACAAGGATGCGTTCGCAGCTTACAATGAGAAACATTCTCCGGGTCTGGCACTTGTCACCGCAAAGGCACTTCTGAGTCTCGGAAGATCCGAAGAGGCCGAGAAGTTCGTATCCGAGGCGGTCAAGACATTCATGGATTCCGGAGACGTCAGCCGCGCCGACGAGATCATGGTCATGAAGGCGTATGCCGCATATTCCCGCGGAAAGAACGACGAGTGCCTGAGCTATCTCAATAAGGCTTTGAGGTCCTGCAAGAAGGATGCCTACAGGGCCCAGATCAATGACCTTATCTCAAAGGTCAGAGAAGGAAAGGCTAACATCCGTTTCTTCTGATCAGAGAACGGGGTTCTTCTTGAGATAATCCAGATCGGAGATGTACAGCTCTCTGATATCCCTTATATCCCATTTCAGCATGGCCAATCTTTCGAAGCCGAATCCCCACGCGAGTACGGGATACTTAACTCCGAAAGGTTCGACGACCTCGGGTCTGAATATTCCCGCACCGCCGAGTTCCATCCATTTTCCGTTGAAGAACACTTCAAGCTCGAGGGAAGGTTCGGTGTAAGGGAAATATGCGGGCCTGATCCTGATCTGATCGAATCCCATCCTCGAATAGAATTCTTCAATGATCGAAATGAGCATATCGAAGTTCGCATGCTCGTCGATGACGATACCTTCGATCTGCGTGAATTCCGGCAGATGGGTGGAATCGATGGATTCCTTCCTGAAGATCCTCGAAATAGAGAAGGCCTTCTGAGGTGCGTCCGGGTGCTCCGCGATGTACCTGATACTGCTGACGGTGCTGTGTGTCCTGAGAAGTGCCATCTCGGCCTTTTCCCTGGACCATGTTCCTCCCCAGCCGGTGGATCCCGTGTCCCCTCCGTGCTCCTGAAGCGCCTTTACCTTTGCGACAAGCTCCTCGTCGTCGATGTGGATCGACTTGGGATTATCAAGGTAGAATGTATCCTGCAGGTCCCTTGCGGGGTGGTCCTGCGGTGTGAAAAGGACATCCAGATTCCAGAATGCAGGCTGGACGTACTCCGATGCCATCTCCGTGAATCCCATGTCCGTGAACAGTTTCCTGACCTCCGTTCCGAGTCTGGAAAGGGGGTGTTTCTTGGCCGGCACCATGGCGGGTGCAAAGGTCTGGACATCGTATTTCCTGTAGTCCACATCCTTCCATTCTCCGCTCTGGATCAGACGGTCGGTGACATCCGTCACCTGTTTCTTGAGTTCGATGCCCGACCTGGCGGCCTTGACACCTTCATCTGTAAGAGAGATCTCCCTGAGGTTGACGATCTTCTCCTGGATCATTCCCTGACGGCCCCTGAGGTCCTTGGCGATCTTGGGATCCGCCTCTTCCTCGGGTACGGGACCTGCGAGAAGTTTCTCGAGGAACAGCTCATCGGGCATCTTGGAATCCAACGTCTTCCTGCCCGCGTCCGTCAGTGAAAGGAACTTGAGAGCCCCTTCTTTGGTGATATCGGCGAGACCTTTCCTCTTCAGCCATCCAACGGCGATCTTGTCCTCTCCGTGCATTGCCTCGGACAGGGCGTTCATCTCCATCTTTCCGCCGTTCTCGTTGATGATCGTTATTGCGCGCCTCTCGGGAAGTCCCTCGGAGACGATCTTCGGATCCGAGAGCTCGTAGAACTTGGAGGTCTCCTCTCTGATGGCCGCCAGTCCCTTGGACGCCAGCCATGAGGCCGATCCCATGATCTCGACCTCAAGGTCGAACTTACCTGCGGCAATAAGGTCAGCAGGCGTGCTCTTGCCTCCGGCCTCGTCAAGTGCCAGCAACAGTCTTTTCTCGTTATAGCTCAGTCCCTCAAGGACATCGGACATTTCCATATTGATCACCATTTGAAACCTTCGAAGGTCATGCCGTCCACGACCTCCCTGGCTTCTTCTCTCTTTGCCTGGTGTTCCTCAAGGAACACATTGATCTTGTTCGTAAGGGCCATCTTGCATTCGCCGCAGAGTATCTCTCCGTTCCTGCATTTCTCGGCCATCTCGTTGACCTTGGCATCGTCCTTCTCGAACAGGTAGTAATTGTACTTGAATACCGCACAGACCTCGGGGTTTCCGCCCTTCGCCCTCTGCTCTTCCACCGTGACGCATCCGCCGGTGAACGCCCTTCCCACTTTCTTCTTGACCTCTTTGGGCTTATCTGTGGTGTACACCGTGGCCATCGGATCGGAGGAGGACATCTTGTCTCCGCCGCTGAGTCCGGGGAACATCTTGCAGTACATCATCGTGGGCTTGGGATAGTTAAGCCCGGGGGCCACATCCCTGGCCACTCTGAAGTGGGGATCCTGATCTATTCCGCAGGGGATCAGGCACGGGACCTGTTTTCCCGACTGTTCCGTAGGCAGGAACGCCGGCGCGGCCTGTATGGTCGTAAAGAATATCGAACCGATATTCGTGGAGTTGTCGAATCCGAATACCGCTTTGGCGGTGGAGAACGTCACATGTTTCGCCACCTTCAGCGAGATCGGGTAGAGTGTCTTTATGCACTCGGAATCAAGGATGATCTTCGTGTTGTCGGGATCGAAACCCAAAGCGACGAAGTCCAATGCGTTCTCGTATGCGAGGCTCCTCGTATCCTGAAGCGTGAGGTCCTTGAATAAGAACTTCTCGTCATCGGTCATCTGGAACAGCATAGGCACTTTGAAAGTGTCCTGCACCCATTTGTTGAAGATCCAGGGCATCAAATGACCCAGATGGGTGTTTCCGGACGGGCCTCTGCCTGTGTAGAGACAGAACTTGTTACCCTTGTCGTACTGATCGAGAAGCAGATTCAGATCCCTGTGACAGTAGAAGATCCCCCTTCTGAGCATCGGATGTACCTCTCCGTACTTTCCGAGTCTTTTCAGCAGCGCATCATCTATTGGTGTGGTACCGAAATTCTTCATGAGACGGTCATAGTCTATATCTCCCGTGACCTCCCAGGGCGTGACCTTGAAATCCTCTGCCATATTGACCTGTAACGAGTAGTAATATCATACCTTTTAATGTTTCGAGTGTGCCTCCCGATACATCAGTGTCAGACCGTTCCTTCGGAACGATGAATCCCTTTATACCTGAACGGCATTGTACCGTTCATGTGGAAGATACTCGGTAAAGAGGCATTGTACCTCGATATCGGACCGACGGCCAAAGAAAGAATGACGGAACTTGCCGGAGAGGGCGAGAAAGCAGATGAATTCAGGGCACTTATGAAGAATTCGGAGGTCCAATTCCTGCTCAACGGCAGCAATGAGTACAACACATTCTACTTCAAGGTCCCCGACGAGTACACTCCGGAACAGATCCAGCTCATGGCGGATGTCGCTCTCGATATCGTCAAGAACTCGGAGGCCCCGATGGTCGAGGTCGAAGGCGTCGAGCAGAGATTCCTTATCATATTCTCGAACAACAAGGAACCCGAACTCCTCGGTATCCGCAAGACACCGGGAATGTCGTCCGGAGCATTGTTCAAGCCTATATTCGAAGCACTGGACAAACCCGGAAGACTCAATCACGACTTCGAGTGACCGTCTTTCGGCAGAGTGAGCGTTCCGTATTCGGACCTGTCCCTTACGGGGGTTCCGGGAACATCCTTCAGACGGGAACCTTCGTTCTCGTTGACAGTGGACATCATCGATACCGGACGGAACGATCTCCATTTCTGATTGACATCGTTTATCAGCGAAGGCTCCGAGAGACCGTAGTACAATACCGAGGAATACAGCATGACCGCCGCGATCATGACCGCGGATATCAGCACGCCTGCCAATACCCATAGGATATCCGAACTCCCGACCGTTGCCAATGCTATCAGAAGAACGACCGCAAGCGGAAGGAACGTTCTGACCATGGTCGACATTATGCCGCCGAAAAGGGGAACATCGCAGTTATCGGCGGTTATCCTGACATCGAGCGACCTGAACAGGATGAGCGGAAGGACGAACAGGGGAATGAAAGCGATTATTGACAGTATGTACAGTACCGCCGTGTCCGCAGGCAAGTCCGAAAGGGAACCGCGGTCCAGCGTGATACATATCCAAAGTATGATCCCGACCATGAGTGCCGAAGTCACGTTTCCGAGGACATCCTTCCAGGGAATACCGCTTCTGCGCATCTTCCAATTCGACATCAGGTCCCTTGTGTCGAGACCCTTCGGAAGATCGAAGATGAATGCCAATGCCCTTTCCTTCAAACGGGCCTTCTTCGGCATGCTGACACATTCGACCGCATGCAGCGCCCTGTAGAAAACCCATCTGGAGATTATCGATGCGATGGATATGCTTCCGGGAACTCCGAGTGCGACCAGGAATCCCAGATAGAATATAAGCTCGGAAACACCGAGAAGATACATCGCAGCAAGCAATACCGCTATGATCACAAGGACCCAATACTTCCTGCGAAGGAAGAACAGGGCACCGCAGGCCACCAGCGGTATGGTCACGTACGGAAATACCTCATGAACGGGATGGCCGTCGATCAATTGCCAGATGATGACCCCCAATGCGACAAGCGCGGATACGGCCGCAACGATCGCCGTAAGCTTATCGGACTGCCTCATCAGGGACAGACCTTCCGGGAGCGTATCCTTCCCGAACAACTTACCGACCGATGCAGTATCGAATCTCATGCCTTTTCCATCCAGATCTCTATGTCCACCTTGGCCTTGTCGCTGGGGTAGACGCCGAGGATCAATCCCATCTCCTTGTTATTGCCTGTTGGGATCGGACCGTCCTCTATCTCGGTCTGATCCTCTTTGTGGTAGACCGATGAATTATCGCTGTTGGCAAACACGATGGAAGTGGGAATGTTGCTCTTGAAAGAATAATAAAGTGCCTTCCTGGGCTTCACTGCGATGGGGAAGGTCTTGACATTGTCATAGCAGCCGGGTTTGGTGGGATCGAATTCTCCGACCGAAAGCTGCTTCTCGCTGAACAAGACCGTCTTCTTCTCGAAAAGTGCCATACCGTCGGATAAGCATCACAGATAGTTATGCTTTATCGAAGGCCCCGTCATCGAC
>Ga0172377_10002737_pt1 | contig 18081 bp, 14 predicted proteins | sample Pumphouse3metaG_FD_119749 | JGI IMG/M metagenome (GOLD analysis project Ga0172377, IMG submission 119749) | Leachate microbial communities from a municipal landfill in Southern Ontario, Canada - Pumphouse #3 metaG | ecosystem: Engineered > Solid waste > Landfill > Unclassified | place: Canada...
CATCATGGTGTTCTTGATCAGGGATACTGGATGGAAAGTCTTTACACTCCCCCAAATGATCAAGCGATGATAGATGATATCCGTCTTGCAAAGAAACTCGGATTCAATATGATTCGCAAACATGTGAAGATCGAACCGCTTCGTTGGTACTATCATTGTGATCGGCTAGGGATTCTTGTTTGGCAAGATATGGTGAATGGTGGGGCAAACAGCAAACAACCCATGATGAGTGCACCCCTTTTCCTTCCTTCCCTTGTGGTGAAAGATTCTTTGTTTTTCCTGTTTGGAAGAAACGATAAAAGGTATCGAACGCTCTTTCAACAAGAACTGCAGGAAATGGTTATGCATCTCTACAATGTCCCTTCTATTGCCATGTGGGTTGTATTCAACGAAGGCTGGGGGCAGTTTCATGCTAATGATATGCTTTCTTTGGTGGAAAAGCTTGATCCTTCACGTACTATAGATCCTACCAGTGGTTGGTATGATCAAGGAATTGGAAAGTTTGCGAGTAAACATGTCTATTTCAAGCCCTACATACATAAAGCAGATAAAAAAAATCGCTGTACGATACTCAGCGAATTTGGTGGATATGTATGGAGGGTAATGGGTCACGATACATTCAAAAAAGTGTTTGGATATAAGACCATTAAAAGTCGGGAAGCTTTCAATGAAGCCTTCACCGAACTCTATCTAGAACAGATTGTACCAGCTAAAGATCAAGGACTGGCAGCCTCTGTCTATACACAACTCAGTGATGTTGAACAGGAACTCAATGGACTGGTTACGTATGATCGATTGCATGTGAAACTAGATGTAACAACAGCTCTAGTTGTTGCTGCTTCGCTTCTTGGAAATCAACACTTGGAGGAAGGGAATCTTTAGCAGGGAATAGGAAACGATGACTATGAGTACGCCAACGAGCCCTAGCAAAGCAACATACGAGAGAGTGCGTACATTTGAGCCTTGCGTATACCAATCTAAATTCAGAGAATGATAGAAAGTCACAGAGAGAAGCAAAGGAACGTTTGCGATGCATACACGTATGATGCCCCTTCCCAATTGCTTGTCTTTGTAGAGTGGATAGACATCCTTAAGTACAACCATGAGAATGATCAGACCGACCAAAAAAGACAATGCGTTTGCAAGAGGCATCGATATGATACCATACCCCAAGCGAATGAACGCCCACATGAGGACAATGTCAAGAATCGTCTGCACTCCAGCTATTATGGTCATCTGTGAATAGCGATTATCGCTGTACCCCACTTTCTGCATAAGCCCATACCAAGAGACAACTACCATACCCAGAAGATAGTACTGCAATACTTTTGCAGTTAACTGTGCATCGCTGAGTGAATAGTTGCCGGTCTGTAAAACAGCTGATACGCTTTCTCGGCTCAAGGCGAAAAGAAGGATCATGCTGGGCAATAAAAATGTAAGCAGATGCAATAAGGAGGAACTGGCCGTCGTTTGGAGTTCTTTCTTTTTCCCAAGAGCCAATGCCTTGCTCATCATGGGAAAAGAAACAACGGTGATCGCATTGTAAAAAATCCCATATGGAGTCTGCCAGAAAATCATAGAGTTGCTTAATGCTGTAACACTACCTTGTGATAAACTTGAGGCAAACCAAAAGGCGATCATCTGCCCCAAAATCTGCATGACCGAACTTATCAACACTTGGCTCCAAGCTCTTACCAAAGGTTTGAACTGGGTCTGTGAGGTATCAAATGCAGGTCTTAGAGAGTATCCATACTTTTTCAGCATGAAATATGAGTAAGATCCTTGAAGAAGACCTCCGATGACAGTTGCATACGCCATGCTCATGGCGCCGTAGTATGGATGAAAGAACTGAACTCCGAATATTACTGATAAAGAAAACAATAACGGAGATAGATAGGCATGAAAAAAGCTTTTGTGACAATTCAAGAGTCCATTGAAGATGGAACTGATGCTGATGGTCGCTAAATAGATCATAAAGAACGGGAGCAGTCTTGCCCCCAACGCTACCTTATCTGCATCAAAATCAGAAAAAAAGGCAATAAGAGGTTCCCCATATATATAGGATACTATGACAAGGGGAAGAAGAATCAGGGTTTGATACGTGCATAGAAGGGCCATGAGACGTGCACTTCCCTTCTTGTCATCGTTGCTTATCAGACGGCTGAAGATTGGGATTATGGCTGCATTGAGAGCACCTTCAGCAAATAGTTTTCTAAAGTTGTTGGGAATGTTGAAAGTGAAGTTGATAACATCGGCAACTCCGCTTGCACCAAAAACCGATCCAATTACCCGTGCTTTAACGATGCCAAGTACCCTACTGGCGAGGGTACAGAGCATGACGACTACACTGCTTTTTGCTGCAACCTTATTTTCCGTAGAATCTTGCAAGATAATCCCTCTTGAAAGATGAGAAACGGTTTTCTGCGATTGCCTGACGAACTTTTTCCATAAGGCGATAGAAGTATGTCAGATTGTGTTCTGTTGCGAGCATTCCTCCAAGCATTTCGCCTGTTTTAATCATATGATGCATGTAGGCACGGGAATACTGCGTACAGGCGGTACAGGTACATCCTGTTTCTAGAGGACCAGCATCAAATTTATGGATGGCCTTTTTCAAAGTCACGATGCCGTCATCAGTAAAAACGGCTCCATTTCTTGCCATGCGTGTTGCAAGTACGCAGTCAAACATGTCGATACCATTTTCAACTGCTTCGAGAATATAGTCTGGGCTGCCGATACCCATGACATAGCGGGGTTTGTCTTTAGTGACAATGTCAGCAGTGAAGGATAAGAATTCCTTGAATTGATCAGATGTCTCTCCTACTGATAGACCTCCGATGGCTATGCCGGGAAAATCCATGGTATTGAAAAATTCAGCGCTTTCTTTTCTCAAATCCTGAAAGAAATTCCCCTGTACAATGCCAAAGAGGTTTCCGCGGAATTCTTCTCCCAATTGTTCACGATGATTGAGCGCTCTCTGTGCCCAGTTATGAGTGATATGCATCGCTTCTTTAGCAGCTCTGTGATCGATATCGGGAGGTGTGCATACATCAAGGCACATGGCGATATCCGAACCAATGATCTTTTGGATGTCAACAACCTTTTCTGGGGTGAAAATATGTTTGGATCCATCAATATGGCTTTGGAAAGCGACTCCTTTTTCACTGATCTTTCTTAGACCTGAAAGAGAGAACACCTGAAATCCACCGCTGTCAGTAAGTAGATTATGGTCCCAATGAGAAAATGAATGTAATCCACCAAACTGCTCAAGCACTTCAAGACCTGGTCTTAAATACAGATGGTAGGTATTGCCGAGGATAAGCTTGTATCCGATTTTCTCGACATTCTCATGATACATACCCTTTACCGTACCGTTGGTCCCTACAGGCATGAATGCGGGAGTCTGTACTTCTCCATGGGGAAGTGAGAGCACTCCTAATCTTGCATTGCTGTTCACATCATTGTGTGTTACTGAAAATATTTTCTGCATACTAATCCTCAATGAAAAAAGAAACGTTCTAGTATCGCTATGGATACTATCACAATCATGGGGATTACCATACCCCAAATAGGACCGATGACTCCTTGTTTTGCCATGATCAGAGTAACCATCTGCACCACATAAAAAATTACCGCGATACTTATACTCATGATGATGCTAAACAACAAGACGTTTTTCTTGAACGTATAATTAATGGTACATGCAATGAAAAGCAAGACCAGAGGAGTAAGCGATCCAAGTATCCTGTTGGCAAAATCCGAAGCATAGACATGCCACATCGAGGGGTCCAACACTTTGATTCTTTTCAGATACCTGAACGCAGAATCCAATTCCATTGTCTTGATATCGGATGACAGGTTGCGAAAGAAACTCGGTTCAAGGGTGAATTGATCAGAAATATAGAGGTTCTCTCTTCGTGATTCAACGGTATCGCCAACAAGTTCATGTATAATTGCATTGGATAGTTCCCAAGTTGCGTTCTTTTCATTCCAGATAGCTGAGGTCGCATCGATACGGGTGGAAAGTCCACCTTCTTCATTCTGAAGCACAAGGATGACATCAGTAAGTTTTTTTGTACTGTCATTATAGTGCGAAGCATGTACGACGAATCCACCTTCCAGATCACTGAGGGTGATGTTCCTATTGTCAAAAGTACTTCGAAGTCCAAAGAGTTCATTTTGCTGAACGGAACGTTGCCGAGAGAAAGGAATTGCAAGGTACTCGTTCACTCCAAACTGTAAGCATGAGAAAAACAGACCAAGCATGAGAATGGGAACCAGCAGGCGACGATAACTGATTCCTGCATTGAAAAAACATATCAATTCATTGTTTGCTTGTAGTTGAGAGAGATGAAAAGCAGTGGAAAACAATACTGAAGGTCCTAAAGCGAACACCATGGCTTCAGGCATGTAGAGAAGGCTCAATGTGAATATGGTGAAAAAAGGGACATTGCTGTTCACATAGGAATCGAGATGAGTGAAAAGATCTACGCTCACCAGCATGAGAGTACAAAGCAACAAGGTAACGAAGGTTACTTTGGTAATTGAATCAATACTGTAGCGGTCTATCAATTTCATAGATGCCTCGATCGTAAAAGTAAAAGTATCCCAGCACCAAAAAGTATAAAGTTTGGTGTCCAAATAAGAAAGCCTGGATTGATGACAGTGGAAAAAATCTTCATCTGGGCAAAAAACAGCATATACCAATAAAGGACCGCAATAAGCATGGAGAGTCCAAACCCTATGAGACGTCCATGTTTTACTTTATAGAAGGAGAGCGAAAAGGTGAGAAACACCAACATGAAACAAGCAGCAGAGAGTGCATATTTCTTATGGAGTTCTGCACGATAATACTGATAGTAAAAATTGATAAGCACCTTGTCCTCAAGTTCTGTAATCTCTTCCTGGGCAGCTATAAAGGCGTCTTCATCGAAATCGATACCAGCATCAAGACCATATGCAAGAAGAGCTGCTTTTTCTTTGGCTTCAGATAGTTTCTCTTCGTTGGTTGTGTAGTCTCTCTGTAACGTGATCTTGTGTTTTGCAATGCTGCTTTTTAATTCTTCTATGGAAAGCTGTGAAGGAAGAGCCGTCGCCAATGATGCCACTTGTCCTGAAAAGTTTAAATAGAATTTGGCTGTGTCTGCTCGGGAAAGTGACCAGGAATTAATGTCATTTTGATTCGAATTCATGATAAGTGGAGATGTCAGGTCCAACAGATAGATGAAATTCTGTAAATCCACGAGGGTGACTTCCCCTTTTGGTGAACTGAGTATCTGGCTCTCTTTCGAGTTTGAAAGATCAAAAAGTATTATGTCTTCTACTGTTGACCCAAGCACTTTCTTGTTCACCATGACTTTATCACCAATGGTATTGGTACTGTTGCTGGTGAGTTCCAAGGTAGGCAGGTCTTTCATCAATGAGGCATAGAGTGCTTTATATTGGCGGGTACTCCAAGGAAGCGCTACATCAGCAGTAAAAAATGTCATGGCAGAAAAGAGAATGGAAAGTGCGATGATTGGATAAAATACCCGCTTCAAGGATATTCCAGAAGCACGAATTGCCAAAATTTCATTGCTTCCTGATAAATCTCCGATAACCATACTTGAGGCAGTGAGGGAACTGAAGGGAAAGGTGTAGAGGAGAAATTGTGGTATTGAAAGAAGGATGAGTTGAAAAACAGCAAAAAAATCCACGTTTTTCAACAGGATTTTTTGTGCTATGAGAAGGATTTGATTAATAAAAAAAATAAAAAAGAAAAAGAAGAATGCCACGACAAACGAGAGTAAATACTCTCTTCCAATATGTCGATACACCAACGTATAGCGATCATTATGAGCCACTGCTATACTCCTGTTGAACCGAAGCCTCCCCGACCCCTCTGCGTTGTGTCCAAGTTCTCTTTATGAGAAAAGGATACCTGAGCGTACCGCGCAATGACCATCTGGGCAATTCGATCACCATGATGAATGATGAAGTCTTCTTTACCATGATTGATAAGGATGACCTTCACTTCACCTCGATAATCTGCATCAATGGTTCCTGGACTATTGAGAACAGTAACACCAAATTTCGCTGCTAATCCAGAACGGGGACGCACCTGCGCCTCAAATCCAATGGGAAGAGCAAGGGAAATACCGGTAGGAACCATGTCGAAACATCCACTGTGAATGACCATATCTTGGTCAAGGCAGGCACAGAGATCTGCACCTGCACTGTCCAAAGTTGCATAAGCGGGTGTTTTGGCACCCGCTTTCAGCGTAATTGCTACATCAACAAGTTCTCTATCCATTGTTACTTGGACTCAAGAGCATCGATATAGCTGAGGTTAAGTCTGTTCTGGCGGTCAATTTCAATAAGTTTTACTGGAATAACCTGACCAACAGTCAAGACATCTTCAACATTCTGGACTCTTGTCTTTGCAAGTTTTGAAATATGGCAAAGACCTTCTTTTCCAGGAAGAATTTCAATGAAAGCACCAAAATCCATGATTCTCTTTACAGTTCCCTGATAGATTCTTCCGATTTCTGGTTCTTCAACAATCGACTTGACAAGATCTTTGGCCAATTGAGCTGAAGCACTGTTTCTACCATAGATGGTAACGGTTCCGTCATCAGCAATATTCACTTCTGCACCACTTTGAGCTGCAATGGCCTTGATGGTTTTTCCGCCTGTACCAATGACAGCTCCAATTTTCTCCTCATCAACTTTCATGGTGAGAATTTTGGGTGCATATTCACTGATTTCAGTGCGAGATTCTGACAGTGATTTCTCCATGATTCCAAGAATGTGCATTCTACCGCGCTTGGCTTGGTCGAGTGCCTTGCTCATGATTTCTGGAGTTACACCGGCAATCTTGATGTCCATCTGGAAAGCAGTGATACCATCTTTGGTTCCCGTTACCTTAAAGTCCATATCTCCGAGGTGGTCTTCTTCACCGAGAATATCGGAAAGAACAACGTATTTGGAGTAGTCAGCACCTTCGGTGATCAAACCCATTGCAATACCAGCAACTGGTTTCTTAATGGGAACACCGGCATCCATCAAAGAGAGACAGCCGCCACAAACAGATGCCATGGATGAGGAACCATTGGATTCCATAATCTCACTGACTACACGGATGGTGTACGGGAACTGCTCCTTTGGGGGGATAATGGCTTCAAGTGCTCTTTGAGCAAGGTGACCATGGCCAATTTCTCTTCGGCCGGTACCGAGCCTACCGCATTCACCTACGCTGTACGGAGGGAAGTTGTAGTGCAGCATGAAGCTGCTGAAACTCTTTTCACCATCGATGGTATCAAACATCTGTTCATCAGAAGCGGTACCGAGGGTGGTAACTGCCAAGCTCTGTGTTTCACCACGAGTGAACAGTGCAGAACCATGGGTTCTGGCAAGCAAACCGACTTCACAGGTAATAGGTCTGATTTCGTCAACCAAACGACCATCGGTTCTCTTTCCATCGTTAAGAATGGATGCACGGAGAATTTCATACTCAAGGTCTTCGAACAGCCCTGAAAGCTGGCCAGGTCTTTTGGAATCTTCTTCAAGTAGGGTTGCAAACTCTTCCTTGACCTTGTTCTGGGCAACGGCAAGAGCAGCATAGCGTTCCATCTTTCCTTTTACGAAGGATGCTTCCTTGATCAAGGGATACGCAAAAGAACGAACAGGTTCAAGCCAGGAAAGGTCAACTTTACTCTCGAAGATGGCAAGTTTTTCTTTACCTGCGAGTTTCTTCAGTTCAAGCTGAGCATCAATGATGCTATTGATGACAGGTTGGGCCTTGGCAATAGCAGCAAGCATGGTTTCTTCGTCTACTTCTTTTGCTCCACCTTCAACCATGGTGATACCATCACGGGTACCGGCAACAACAATTTCCAAAGAGGCTTTTTCAATCTGTGTAAAGGTAGGGTTGATGATATATTCACCATCGAGCAATGCAATTCTTACTGCTGCAATAGGCCCATCGAAAGGGATGTCACTGATGGTGACTGCTGCAGAGGCTGCATTCATGGCAATGATGTCTGGAGTGTTGTTCATGTCAGATGAAACAACAGTGGGTACAATCTGGATTTCACGTCCAAAAGCTTTATTGAACAAAGGTCTCATGGGACGGTCGATCAAACGGCTTACCAGGATTTCCTTGTCCTTAGGTCTTGATTCTCTTTTGAGAAAACCCCCAGGGATTTTTCCAGCAGCATAATATTTTTCGTTATATTCAACACTGAGGGGAACATAATCAAGGGCCTCGGTAGGCTCCTTGCCACAGCAAACAGTAGCGATAACTGCGCTGCCTTCATAGTGTGCGTACACTGCCCCACTCGTTTGTTTTGCGATTTTACCGGTTTCAAAAACCAGTTCGGAATTACCGATTTTTACGGAAACTTTTTTTACTTCTTGCATGTTCTCATTCCTTTCTTTGTTCTTTTTGTTCTATGTGAAAACTGAAATAGCTCCAAACAGCTGGTCAGCTGATGGAGCTATTCACAAAATCCTACAAAATCATCAACACAACAACTACTTTCTCAAGCCGAGCTCAGCAATCAGAGAACGATAGGCGTTGATATCATTGTTTCTCAAGTATTTGAGAAGTCTTCTGCGTTGGCCAACCATCTTCAGCAAACCGCGTGTACCAGCATGGTCCTTAGGGTTCTTCTTGAAGTGGGGCTGAAGGTCATTGATACGAGCGGTAAGCATGGCAATCTGTGCCAAAGTCGAACCGGTGTTTGCAGCATCTCCGCCAAATTTGACGATGATTTCTTGTTTCTGTTCCTTAGTGATCATGTAACACTCCTCTTAGCAATGCTAAGACATTTTGTACGAACCGTTTTTGGGTCCCACATCTCTTTCTTTGCCTGAATGAAGAGTTTATCGTCACGAATGGAGACGATAACTTCAAATTCTCGGTTATCAGAAAGAATCATGGTCGCCTCATACTCTCCTACCGGGGGCAGAAGTTGCATGAACGAAGCAGTTCTGTACAGCAAACCGTTTTGAATGAATTTGGAGGGGTAAGACACCAAGTCCAACGAATAAGGTCTGCCGAGCATACTCTGGACTTCTTCCAAAGCGCCCTTAAGAAGTTTTTGCCGCACCAACGTACTGCTTGCAATCTCTCCATTAGCCGTTCTGACAAACGAAGGGATTTCCAAGATGGCACTAGGTGCTAATCGGGATAGATGTTCCTGCAGCTGAACAGGTCCGGCGCTTGAAACCGGGGCACCGCAGCGGAAATCCTCACCGACAACCATCGCCTTCAACTGACAAAATGAACAGATGAGTGCGAGGAACTCCTCAGCTGTGAGTTTACTGAAATCGGGAGAAAAGTCAATGACAACCAAGTGATCGATACCTAGATTTGCCAATATTTCTTCACTTTGGGCTTCACTGGTAAGCCTGCTGTGATACGGTTGGACTTTCATGGCCATCTTCGGGTTTTTATCAAAGGTAATTGCCATGCAATCCCATCCATTCTGACGAGATAGTTCAACCGCCCGTTTCAATATCTGTAAGTGGCCTACATGCAAACCATCAAACACACCAACCGAGACACACATAGTTGTCTGCCAAAGGGTTGGATGTTCACTGAGATGCATGAAGTCATACCGTTTCATCGACTAGTCCTTGCTGAAAATGAATGTATCTGTGCAATGATCTTCTGCTGTTGCAAATCAAGGACGCACCGCAAGATCCCGTCTTTGCTGTATACAGCAGCGTAGGTATCATGCTCTGCATGCCTGATGGTAGAATACTGCGTTGGATACTGTCCATTGCCTAAAGAAAAAAGCAGTTCATCACCTACTTCCAATAGAGAAAGTGAGTCTACTCTTTTCATCAACTCATCGGTATTGGCAACCGATGCCAATAAAAGATCTGTATCTTGTGACAAACAAGCTTCGTCCAGCTGATAAGGACCAATTTGTGTTCTGGTGAGAGCAACCAAATATCCTCTTGAATTGCAGGCCAGTGCCAAATCTCTTGCAAGAGATCGAATGTAAGTTCCTTTAGAAACATGAATGTCCGCAACAAGAAACTTCCCATCGAATGATATTGGTTCAAAAGAATAGACTGAAATTGGTCGACTCTCCATTTCAACAACTTTACCTTCTCTGGCAAGCGCCGAAGCCCTTTTGCCCTGTATGTGGAGGGCACTATACTGGGGTGGTTTCTGTTGAATCTCTCCAATAAAATGCTTATGTATGGCTTCTTTGATCGTTTCAAGAGAAGGTATGGTACCAGTGGCAATGATTTCACCCTCGGGGTCGAGGGTATCGGTTTCTTCACCAAAACAAATGGTAGCACGATACCGTTTGTCCATCGTGGAGAACAGGACATTCAATTTGGTCATACTTCCGGTTAATACTATCATCAAACCTTGGGCAAATTTATCAAGCGTACCAGCATGTCCGACTTTTGGATCAACGGTACGCTTGATAGTCCCTAGGGATGCAAAGCTAGTTATACCACTTGGTTTGTTGACCAGCAGTATGCTTGATCTATTTCCCATCTTCCACCAGCGAATCAATCAGTGCATTGATCTTTTGCCCATCCCTCAAAGAGAAATCAGCTTTGAATCTCAGTACTGGAGTGTTTCGGGTTTTCAAGAAAGCCCCTACTCGTTTCTGTATGAAGCCACTGGCCCCTTGGAGCGCAGCAACGCTGTCTTGCAGCGTCTTATCATCCAAAACGGAAGATATATAGACAACTGCAAAGGCATTGTCCACAGAGACTTCAACACGACTGACTGAACAGAGCGTGCTGAGGTGCTGGTTTTTAATCTCTCCTTTGACAATCAGCGTACTGATTGCCTCGGAGAGTCTAGCTTCTATACGTTTCTGGCTGTATTCACTCATGCTTTATCGTTTGACTCCAGCTTACGTGCCACTTCTTCTGTTTCTACGATCTCAAGAATATCACCGACTTGGAGGTCGTGGAAATTCTCAAGTCCAATACCACATTCGAATCCTTCAGTTACTTCCTTGGCATCATCCTTGAAGCGTTTCAAGCTTGACAGACGTACCATTTCTTTATTGATTTGGATTGAATCACGAATAACTCTTACCAGACTATTACGCTTGACCTTACCCTTGAGGACCATTGTACCTGCAATAGTACCAATCTTCGGCACCTTGAAGGTTTCTCGAACCTCAACGGATCCAATGTCAACCTCACGGATATCTGGAGCAAGCATGCCTTCCATAGCATCACGTACATCATCAACCACATCATAAATAATGTTGTACTTGCGGATTTCAATTTTTTCTTGGTCTGCAAGAACCTGAGCACGAGGAGTAGGTCTGACATTGAAGCCGATGACAAGAGCATTGGATGCACTTGCAAGGGTGATATCACTTTCAATGATTGCTCCAGCAGAAGCACGGATAACATTGAGGTGGATCTCATCGTTGGAAAGTTTCTCCAAAGAACCCTGAAGAGCTTCAACAGAACCCTGCACATCACCCTTGATGATGACATTGAACTCTTGGATGGCTCCTTCCTTAATCTTGGAATAGAGATTGTCCAAAGTGACTTTCTTCACGTTACGGCTGTCGCCGAGTCGTTCAAGTTCTTGTCTCTTGTTTCCTACCTGTCTAGCTTGTCTCTCATCTTCAGTGACCTGGAACGGATCGCCAGCTCCTGGAATATCAGAAAGTCCAATGATTTCAACAGGAGTCGAAGGACCTGCAGATTCTATCTTGCGACCCTTGTCATCAAACATTGCACGGACTCTACCAGGGTAAATACCTGCAACATAATGATCGCCTTGATGAAGCGTTCCACGTTCAATCAAAATACTTGCAACAATACCACGTCCCTGATCGATACGGCTTTCAATAACCTTACCTTCAGCTCTGCATCCTGCATTGGCTTTCAGTTCAAGAATTTCAGCTTGTAGAAGAACCGTATCAAGCAGTTCCTCGATACCAATCTTCTTGAGAGCAGAAATCTGACAATACAAGGTTTGGCCACCCCATGCCTCGGGCATCAACCCAAGATCGGACAACTGTTGCATGACCCTGTCAGGTTTTGCCTCAGGCAAGTCACACTTGTTGATTGCAACGATGATAGGAACATTCGCAGCACGTGCATGGTCAATTGCCTCACGTGTCTGTGGCATGACGCCATCATTGGCAGCAACTACAAGAATAACAATATCGGTGACTTGAGCTCCGCGTGCACGCATCATGGAGAATGCAGCATGTCCAGGAGTATCGAGGAAAACGACTTCTCCCTTTCCAGGCAAATCGACTTTATATGCGCCGATATGCTGAGTTATGCCGCCATACTCACCTTCAGCAACCTTGGTTGAACGAATTGCGTCAAGCAGTTTCGTCTTACCATGGTCAACGTGACCCATAACGGTAACAATTGGAGCACGATCAACAAGATCTTCATTGGTCTCTGGGTCACGTGCAATCAAAGTTTCGTCATACAGGGAAACAAGATGAACTTCACAGTTGTATTCACTGCAAATGATACCTGCAGTTTCATAGTCTATCTGCTGGTTAATCGTTACCATCATGCCCATCTTGAAAAGCTTGGCAATGATCTCACTTGCCTTAAGATTCATTTTCTTGGCAAGATCAGAGACAGTAATGACTTCCATCATGTCGATATTCTTGGGAACAGAAGCAAGCTTTGCAGCGGCCTGTTCTTTTCTTCTCTGAATCTGGAACTCTTTCTCTTCTTCAGCGTTTCGCTTTTTATACGACGCAGAATCCTTCTTCTTGAAGGTCTTTTTGGGAGTTCTCTGGTTCAGAGCATCGAGATCTTGCCCACTACTCGTACCAGGCTTGCCTGCTCCAGGTCTGTTATTGGCACCAAAAGGAGGACGACCAGGTCCACCCTGAGGTCTAAAACCACCCTGAGGCCTGAACCCACCAGGGGCACCACCAGTTCTTGGTTGATATCCACCGGTTCTTGGCACATAGCCAGTAGAACCAGCAGGACGCGGAGCTCCAGAGCCTTGGTATCCACCAGTTCTCGGGGCTTGACCACCTTGGCCTTGATAATTATTGCCTTGGTATCCTCCGGTTCTCGGAGCTTGACCACCTTGGCCTTGATAATTATTGCCTTGGTATCCTCCGGTTCTCGGAGCTTGACCACCTTGGCCTTGGTAATTATTGCCTTGGTATCCTCCGGTTCTCGGAGCTTGACCACCTTGACCTTGATAATTATTACCTTGGTATCCTCCGGTTCTCGGAGCACTGCCTTGATATCCTCCAGTACTTCCACCATTAGGTCTCGGTGAATTGCCTTGGTAGCCGCCACCGGTTCTGTTTCCTTGGTAAGGAGGTCTTGAACCAGGAGCTGGGCGCCCTCCAACAGTACCTGCAATGCGGGGACCAGTTGATGCAGGGGCAGGAGTTGGTGCAACACCATCAGGGTTTTTGCTCTGCCATTCGGCATGGTCTTTAACTGTCTGCCCTTGATTTGGAACAGGAGGAAGGTTTGTGGGTCTAATGACGACGGGACCTGTGTGCAACGGAGAGGAGTTTATCCTATCCCCAGTTGAACGTACGGTTTTTCTCAGCGTACTGGTACGATTTTGGGTTACCGGTTTGGATTCAGGTGCAGGAGCGTTGGATGAAGCGGGCGCTGAAGAAACAACTTCAGGACGAGCCTGAGGTTTTACTACAACTACCTTTTTCTTTACAACCACTACCCTTCTCTTTTCTGGAGCTTTTGGTTTAGTATCGACTTCTTTAGGAGAAAGCGTCTGCTCTTCCTTGTTTTCCGATGGAGTCACTACATGTTTAATCAACGTTGCTTTTGGCTTATTATTCTCTTCCGTCATTATTCCCTCTTGGATAATATTACTCTACCTCAAATGCCAGACCTGTACCACAGTTCGGGCACACAGTCATATCCATGGTGATCGAGGAACCGCAGCTTGGGCATACATACTCGGTTTCTCCATCTTCTTCATCTTCAACGATATCGACATATTCATTGATCATATCTTTTACCGTGATGATCTCTTCTTCACTCATATCGCCAAAGGCTGCTAAGTCCTCATCGGTGAGATTGATGAACTCTTCAACACTATATACATCATGAAACTGAAGTTTCTGCAAGAGACTCTTGTCCAAAGGAAGATCATCAAGTGCGATTTCATCTTCACTGACCAAGCTTTCCTCTTGTGCCGGCTCTTCAAAACGAGCAGTTTCCTGACTTTCTCCTTCACCTTCAAAGAACGTTTCATTTGGAGTGAAAATGCTTTCAGCCCTGGAGCGAGCTTCAGTTGCAATATCCATCTCATTGAATTGTGCTTGGGTTTTGACATCAATCATCCAGTCACAAAGCTTATTGGCAAGTCTTACGTTCAAGCCTTGTTTACCAATAGCCAAGGAGAGTTGACTGTCATCTACAATAGCCACCGCATGATAAATATTCTTATCTATGATGACTACATCTTTGACCACAGCAGGAGAAAGGGCATTGCGGATATAACTCGCAGGATTGGGATCATAGCGAAGAATATCAATCTTCTCACCTTCTATTTCACTCATGATAGTCTGAATTCGATTTCCCTTCAACCCAACACAAGCACCGACTGGATCAATGTCGTCATTCCGAGAAGCCACCGCAACTTTTGTGCGATACCCAGCTTCACGTACGATTTTAATAATATCAATCTGATTCTGTGCAATTTCAGGAACTTCAACTTCAAACAACTGACGAATAAGTTCTGTACTGGTTCTGCTGAGAACAACTCTCAAACCGCGTTCAGCTTTCTCTACTTTCTCAACAAAACATTTAATCTTGTCATTGTTGCCATAGCTTTCACGACTGGACTGGTTGCGTCTGGGAAGAATACCTTCAGTGGTACCAATGTCGACATAGATGTCACCGTTGGCTACCTGACGACGGAAGTAACCGATGATCAGCTGACCTTCCTTCGCCTTGAATTCACTATACAAAGTATCTTTTTGAATATCTCTGAAGCTCTGATGGGCTCTCTGCTTGGCACTCTGGACACTGATACGGTCAAATTCTTTCAAATCGACGGGAATCAGAAGTTCATCACCAATTTCACATCCTTCATGAATCTCTTGGGCATCACTGAGAGGAATTTCCGTGACTTCATTGTACCAATTGTCATCATCTACGATTTTGCGACGTGCGCTCAGCTCAACGGAAGTATAATCCTCGCTGAATTCAATCACTGCATTCTCTTCAGTCCCATACTTTCGCTTATAAGCAGCACGAAGTATATCTTCAATCGTATTAAGAACCAATTCTTCGGAAATATTTTTTTCCGCTACCATATTTCTGATAGCATCACCTAATTCAGTTGCCATGTGATTTGTCCTCCCATCTATAATCGAGTTTCGCCTTCTGTATCTTTGAAAATTCCAGAACCATCGTTTCGATCATTTCTTTTGAATCACCAATATAGGTGGAAGTCAGCGTCACCGATGTATCGTCAGATTCTGCAATCAGGCCACTAACCCAATCGCCATGATCTGTGTCATAGACCCTAACCCGTTTTCCACTGAAAAGAGAGAATTCATAGACATCCTTGAAATTTCTCTGCAAGCCAGGGGTTGAAACTTCCAGCTGAATATCTCTTTCAGCCAACTGAAGTTCCAAACGAGGATAGACCAGTCTATAGACCTTTGAGCAATCGTCAACGCTCACTTCATGATCTTTGGTCATGATGATTATGTTTACACCAACTGTTAAGCCTTGGTCTACCTTGCTGATATCAACAATGGTAATTCCCAGAGCTCCCAAAAGTGGAGCGTACTCCACAAACAAACTCGTATTTTGTATTCCTGTTCCTAACATACCTTATCCATTTTTCATAAAAAAGGGATCCGCCTAGTAGCGATCCCCCAATAAACAAACATATCCTACCAACCATACTAAGCAGATACAGAAGCTTTGTCAATCAGACTCAATCGTATAGTGATGATTGTTTTGCCAAAGATGATGCAATTGATGTCATTAAATATAAATACTACCTACGATAGAGCCAAAGCCATACGATATGCTTGAATGCCATATGTACCAAACAACAGGTCCTTACACGTATCAAGGGTGGTTCCTGTAGTTGAAATATCATCAAGAAGGACGAATTGATACCCTTCATCGATGTAATACTGAACTTTTTTGTCTTTATTAGGCAACAACGTAAACGACGTACTATTTTTCCGTTGCTCAGAAGTCAAGAATTTTTGTTCTTCCTTGCCTATTGGTCTCAAGAGACTAAGAAACGGAAGGTTTTCTTTTTGCTTAAGTACCTTTGCAATAAGGAGCATTTGATCGAATCCCCTATCTTCACGTCCTTCGTTACTGGCTGGAATTGGTACCAACACGGGTTTTTCCAATGTCTTGAGTATGGTGAGATAGAATGAGGCGAGCACTGACTTGAGTCTACGTTCCTTGGCGATTTTATAGGTAATGATCAAATCTGAAAGAGGCTCTTCGTAGCGACCGTACCCAAGCACGCCTTCAAAACAACGTTTACAGGGGTAATGAGCATCCAAAATTGGAGTATTGCAGAGGGGACAACGTTGCTTATACCGATTTTCAAAAGAGCTTTGCCACAACGCTTTCATACAGGTCTCGCAGAGCAAAGAATCTGTGAACCTTCCGCATAATGAGCACAACATACAGCATAAGAAGAAAACCTATTCAGTTCGCTTCAAGTATTTTTTTCAGCTCTTCAATCAGTAGTAAAGCCGAAATCGGTGTGGAATGAGCTACATCAAAAGCTTTTATGCTGTTCAACACTTCTTCTTCTTGCTTTGAATGGGAAGGAAAATTTTCCTCAATTTCTTCGATATCCACACTATCACATGAAGCAAACAAATCCAATTGAGGAGTTGCAATTCCATACTCGGCAAAATGCTTCTTTTGGAAGAGCTTGGCAGTACGCAAAGAACGCGAAGGGACTCCTGCCATTTTTGCAACGTTCAATCCATAAGAACTATTCGCAATGCCTTCTATCACCTTACGTACGAATAAGATCTCGCTCCCCTGTTCCATAACCTGCAACGTGAGGAGTTGTATGGCGGAAGTGTCAAGTTGAGCCAATTCATGATAATGCGTAGCAAAAAGTGTTTTAGCGTTGAGTTCCAAAAGGGATTGCATGACAGCATAAGCAATGGACATTCCATCCTGAGTGCTGGTTCCTCGACCAAGTTCATCAACAATTACCAAAGAATGCTTCGTGGCAGTTCGTAAGATATGAGCAGCTTCCTGCATTTCCACTAAAAACGTTGATTCTCCGCGGGCAAGATTGTCACTTGAACCTACCCTACAGTAGAGGCGATCCACAAGACCGAGCCTTGCGGATCGAGCTGGAACATAGCTACCGATTTGAGCAAGCAGTACAATCAAGGCCGTCTGCCTGAGAAACGTCGACTTACCTGCCATATTGGGACCGGTAATCAAGCAAAAACGTTCACCATTTTGCTTGATATGCAGGTCATTGGCAACAAAGCTTCCAATACCAAGTTGTTGTTCAACTACTGGATGCCGCCCCCCTTCGATTTCAAGACAATCTTCTTCCATGAAAAGCGGGATACAATAATCCTGTTTGATGGCAATATTTGCAAAGCTTTGCAGGCAATCCATTTCACTGATGAATTGACCAATAGATAAGAGTTGGTCTTTCATTTCCTTGGTTTTTTCCAAAAGCTGTTCATAAAGATGCCGTTCTCGTTTTTCTGCTTGTGAAGCGCTTTGCAAAATCTTCTGTTCACATTCTATCAAGGCGTCTGAAGTAAATCGCTCAGCATTCACTAAGGTTTGCTTGCGGTAAAATGAGGAAGGGACCTTATCGGCCTGTCCTTTTGAAACTTCAAGATAGTGCCCGAGAATTTTGTTGGAAGAGAGTTTGAGCGTTGTAATGCCGGTTTCTTCTCTTACCTGAAGAAGATAGGCATCCAAAAGTTTCTTTCCTCCCGTTTTAATGGTTCGCAACTCATCGAGTTCCTCATCATAACCGGATACAATCACCCGACCTTCTTCAAATTGTCCTTGGCATTGGTCACTGATTGCAGCGTCAATGTTCTGAATTGTGGAAACCAAGGCTTCCATATGCTGTTCTTGTAAAGCCAAAGGGAAAAG
>Ga0172377_10002739_pt1 | contig 18079 bp, 15 predicted proteins | sample Pumphouse3metaG_FD_119749 | JGI IMG/M metagenome (GOLD analysis project Ga0172377, IMG submission 119749) | Leachate microbial communities from a municipal landfill in Southern Ontario, Canada - Pumphouse #3 metaG | ecosystem: Engineered > Solid waste > Landfill > Unclassified | place: Canada...
AACCATTCCATCGCCTGGGATGGCGTTGATAACAACAACCAGGCTGTATCCAGCGGCGTCTATTTCTACAAGATGAACGCCGGCACCTACAGCAGCACCAAAAAGATGATCCTGATGAAGTAATTCCTCAGGCCTATAAAGATCAGCCCCGGAACGGTTCGCCGCTCCGGGGCTTTTTTTGCTGCGCCGCTCCTGCTTCGGCAAATGATGGCTTTGCGGTTTCCGCGCCTCATCGGATCGCTTCAATTCTCCAATTTTACCACTGGTTCCGTCCGCGAAGCTTGCCCGGCCCCCATTATCAATACGGGATAAATACGGGATCAATACGGATAAAATCCGTATTGATCCCGTATTTATCCCGTAATGATGCTGGGGGCCAGATGGGGTTTTTCCCTTTTTCAGATCGGGTGAGTGAAGATACAGGACATTTTTGGGTCACTTTCAAATCATGTGGGTCTCTGAGGCAACCCGTTGTGAACCATGCCAACTTATCTGGCTCTCTTTCAAACTAAGTGGGTACAGCCCGTGAGGGCGGCAGAACGATAGCGAGGGTGTGAAGAACCGGCTTAAGGCGGTTCGGAACCCCTCGTTGAATGAACAGATTAACCTATTTAACAGGCCTCCACCCCCTGCCCGGAAACGTTCCACGTTTCCGGGCAGGGGGTGGAGGCAATTTCGATTATTGTTCTCTTGTTTCGTTACGAGGGGCTTGCCTCGCTGCGCTCGGCCGCACCCTCGCTATCATTGTGTCGCCCTTTGGGCTGCTGGCTGGTTGATCACTTCAACCCACTCGATTTGAATGAGAGCCACTTATCTTAGGTTGCTAAATCCATTCGCAGACTCTGCACAGCCGCAGAAGCTTAACAAGGACGCACAACCCCGCCCTGCGCGGGGTGAAGGGCTATAGGCGGGGTGTTTCAACCCCCGTAATAGCACCCAGGCATATCCCTGAAAAACCCCTCACCAGAGGGGTGCAGGACTTAGGTTCGTGATTCATCGCGGATCAGAGATGCGTTGTTTTACGCCCGGTCATTATGGCGAAGCGATTAATCGCTCCGCAAATTCCTCCAACCCGAGTGCTTGTATCCAAGTGCCTAATCATCTCTGCTACGGGGTTGAAACACCCCGCCTATAGTCCTGCACCCCTCTGGCGAGGGGTTCCTCCGGCCACTACCCACTCGGTTTGTAAGAGAGCCACTTTGTTCTCCGCACAGCCTCATGTACGTAACTCCGGGCTGGGTGCGTGGCGGGTTCTCCGCTGTAAAAAAAAGCCCCGCAGATATTATCAGGCGGGGCGTTTGTTGATGTTGGCTAAGATTTAGAGGTAAGGGCGGAGTTTATCCATTATCTTTTCTTTCTGGACCAGCCCAATGACCTGCTCTGCCACCTGGCCTTTGTGGAAAACCATCAGGGTGGGGATGGACATGATGGAAAGTCGGGTGGCGATATCCCGGGCGTTGTCGATGTTGCATTTGGCAACTTTGACCTTGCCTTCAGTTTCGGCCGCGATCTTTTCCACCGTGGGTCCCAAGGCTTTGCAGGGTCCGCACCAGGGCGCCCAAAAATCCACCAGAACCGGCAGCTCAGACTGCATCACTTCGGTTTCGAAATTTGCGCTTGTGATCTCCAGCATCCTTACTCCACTATGGCCAGGATGTCGTCCTTGGAGAGGATGAGCAATTTCTCGCCTTCGAGCTCAACTTCCGTTCCGGAGTATTTTCCGAACAGGACCTTGTCTCCGACCTTCACGATCTTTTGCAGGTCTTCGTCGGTTCCGATCGCCACAACTTCGGCGATCTGCGGTTTTTCCTTCGCGGTGTCCGGAATGATGATGTTGCCAATGGTCTTTTCGGTCGCGGCGGTTTCTGTCTTTACCACCAGATGTTCTTCAATGGGTCTCAATTTCATTTGATTCCTCCATAATGTATTTTGCAAATCTGCAGATATTATAACGCCGGGGGCGTAATTAGCAAACCTCTTTTTCGAGTGCTAAGATTTTGTCAAGTCCAAAACAAGGTGCCAGGTCAGGATGGTACTGCTCCATGCTGCAATCAGGCCGGTCAGAGGGAAACGATCTCATGCTGGAGATAGCCGTTGAGCATGTAGAGGACGCGGTCGAACTCCTTTTCGCCGGGGACGATGATGTCGGCGTTCTTTTTGGTGGGTTCAATGAAGGCCTGGTGGGAGGGTTTCACCGTTTCCAGATACTGGTTGAGCACGCTTTCGATATCGCGTCCGCGCTGCAGGATGTCGCGCTGGAGGCGCCGGGCGAGGCGGATGTCGGAATCGGAATCGAGGTAGATCTTGAGGTCGGAGAGGTCCAGCAGGTCCTGATAGTAGAGGGCGAAGATGCCTTCGAGGATGATCACGTCCGCGCCGGCAATGCAGAGAGTGCCTTCGGTGCGGCTGTGGGTGGCAAAATCGTAATCCGGAACGTTGACCGCCTCGCCGGCCAGCATCTGTTTTAGGTCGCTGATCAGATATTCCTGGTCGATGGAGTCCGGGTGGTCGAAATTCACGCGGGCGCGCTCTTCGAGGCTGAGGTCGCCTAGGTCCCGGTAGTAGTTGTCATGGGATAGGATCACGGTTTTGAGGCTGGCGATGCGGCGGCCGATGGCTTTGGCAATGGTGGTCTTGCCGCTGCAGGTGCCGCCGCCGATCAGGATCAGATGTGCTTTATGCAGCATGTTTTACTCCAAAGAATTCGTCTCGGAAAAGCGCGGAAAAAGAGAAAATGAGTTCTGAAAAAGTTGCTTCAAGGATGGAGAAAGAGGCTTGTGGCTGGGTTTCATTTCAACATCCAAAGAATTCGTCTCGGAAAAGCGCGGAAAAAGAGAAAATGAGTTCTGAAAAAAGTGGCATATCACTATAACCCGTTAAACTACTGTCATACTCATCTTGCGGTAGACAAACTGCTGATCATGCGTCTGAAAGCTGGCTTGGGTCCGAAGTTTAGCAATACGCCATGTTCGGTATTAGTCGCGGTTAGATAATTCAGCAGCTGCGATTCGTTCTCCGACGTAAGTTTTGCGGCAGTTTTTATCTCCACAATCACTGAATTATCGACGAACAAGTCGGCAAAATACTCTCCCACGACAACACCTTTATATATGACCTTGATCGGTTTCTGAGTTTGCACACCCAGTCCTTTAGATTCAAGCTCCACTCTCAGAGCGTTTTCATAAACCTTTTCCAAGTACCCAAAACCCAAGTTGTTATACACGATGAAAAAGCTGTCGATAATCTCGCTGCAGACATCTTTCTGGTAATTCCTCTCATGCATTCCTACTCCCAAGTTCTTGATTTGATGTTGTCAGTTCTTTTCTTTTCCAATTTTTCCGAACTCATTTTCTCTTTTTCCGTGCTTTTCCGTGACCTATTCTGTTTCCAAGTGGGCCAGGATCTTGCGTGCCACGCCAGAACCAAAGAGATCCGGGTGGGCGGAGGGGACGCGGAAATCAAGGATGGCAGCTGGGAAGGAGTCTGAATCAACGGGCAGCAGGAGGTTCCAGCCGCTGGCAACGGTTTCGGTCCATTCCGTTTCGGAGCGCAGGGTAACGCAGGGCTTGCCGCTGATGTAGGCTTCTTTCTGGATGCCGCCGGAATCGGTGAGCACCAGTTCCGCCGCGTCCAGCAGTTCAAGGAAATCAAGGTAGCTCTGGGGTTCGATGTAGCGCAGATTGGCAAAGCTGTCGGGATCGAGCCTGGCCAGTACATTGCGGGTGCGCGGATGCACGGGGAATACGATGGTTTTGCCCAGAGCGTCCAGGCCGCGCAAAATACGCTCGAGGCAGGCAGGATCATCCACGTTGTAAGGCCGGTGCAGGGTCAGGAGCCAGAACGCACCAAGTTCGAGGGATAGCTCAGCCAGGATGTCCGAAAATCCTTCAGCCAGTTCCAGGCCCAGTTTGAGGCTGTCGGCCATGATGTCGCCCACCAGGCGGGCTTTGGCTTCCAGGCCTTCGCGGCGGGCGTTGTCCAGCGCAGCCTGGGTGGGGCAAAACAGCAGGTCGGATATGTGATCGGCCACCACGCGATTGATCTCCTCCGGCATGGCGCGGTTGAAACTGCGCAGGCAGGCTTCCACATGGGCAGTCCTGAGCCCGAGTTTGGCGGCAGCCAGAACTCCGGCCAGGGTGGTGTTGGTGTCCCCGTAAACGATCACCCAATCAGGCTTTTCCTTTATTAACACTGGTTCCAGGGCGGCCAGGATCTCCGCGGTTTGCCTGGCCTGGCTGCCAGAGCCGATGTTCAGATCGTAGTCAGGCGGGGGGATCAGCATGTCCCGGAAAAAGACATCGTTCATCTGGATATCGTAATGCTGCCCGCTGTGGATAATGATCTCGGTGTGTTTTTCCCTGATAAGGCGCGAGAGCGGGGCCAGTTTCACAAACTGGGGCCGGGCGCCGACGATCTGGGCGATTTTCATTGCTGCTCCTTGGCAAAGAGGATGGATGCCAGAATTGCCATCCCGGCCGGAATGTCAAGTTTGCTTTGGTTTTCCCGCCGGATGGAGTAACTTATAAAAAAAAGATAGACAAATAACAGACATTCAAAAAAGTGGTTTCACCCATCTAATGAATTTTGATTAACAGGAGCAGAAAAGGATATGGATATCAACAGCTTGATCAACCAATATATAACCCCAGAAAGACTGAACGTGATTCTACGCGTCCTGCTGACGCTGGCGATAGGCATTCCGCTGATCATCCTGCTGAAGAAACTGACCAAAAGAGTGGTGCAGAACCGGCTCTCGCCCCAGAGCGAACAGCTGGTGGTGCGGTTCATCTACTACATCAGCGTCCTGATCCTGCTTGTGAACGTGCTGAACGAGTTTGGCTTCAAGCTCTCGGCCCTGCTGGGCGCGGCCGGCGTGGTTGGCATTGCGATCGGCTTTGCCTCCCAAACCAGCGTGTCGAACATCATCAGCGGCATTTTCCTGATTTCGGAGAAGCCATTTGTGGTGGGCGACGTGATCGAAGTCAGCGGTGTTCGCGGCACAGTTCAGAGCATTGATCTGTTGTCGCTGAAGCTGAAGACTTTTGACAACCAATTTGTGCGCGTGCCGAACGAGACCATGATCAAAACAGAAGTGACGAACCTGACCCGGTTCCCGGAACGCAGGGTGAATATAAACGTGGGCGTGGCCTATAAAGAAGACCTGAACAAGGTGCGCCGGCTGCTGGCCGAGATCGCTGAATCCGAACCGCTGGCCCTGAAAGATCCCGCTCCGGTGATCATGGTGGAAAATTTTGGCGATTCCAGCATTGATTTCCTCTTTGGAGTATGGGGGAAAACCGAAGAATTTTTCGATCTTAAAACTTCCCTGATGATCCGCATCAAGGAAACATTTGATGCCAACAACATCGAAATCCCCTTCCCGCATCTATCGCTTTATGCGGGGGAAGAATCCAAGCCTATAAGAATAACCAATGAAGGAAGTGTGAACACATGAAAAAGAAACACAAAATCAAAGCCGTGATCTTCGACCTTGACGGAACCCTGCTGGACAGCTTGCAGGACATTGCTGAAAGCATGAACAAGGCCCTGGCTGAGAGCGGCTTGCCTGAGCATCCGCTGGAGGCATACAAGGATTTTGTGGGCGACGGGCTATTTACCTTGACCGAAAGAGCCATGCCGGCCTCACGTCGGAAAAAAGCCGACGTGGAAGCGATGGCCGAAAAGTTCTGGGTCAACTATGAGGAAAGCTGGTTTTTACACACCAAGACCTATCCGGGAATACTGTATCTGATCCAACTCTGCGTATCCCACAAGATCAAGGTGGCCATCCTTTCCAACAAAGTACACTATTTCACCAAGAAGATGATCCGCCACTATTTCCGCGGCGCGATGATCAACCAGGGTAAAAACCCCTTCGGCATCTACAGCGGCGAGCAACCTGACAAACCCATGAAACCGGATCCCACCCGCGCGCTGGAACTGGCTGAACGGCTGAAATGCAAACCCGAGAACATTGCCCTGCTGGGTGACAGCTCCGTGGACGTGCAAACAGCCAAGAACGCCGGCATGATCTCCATCGGCGCTGCCTGGGGTTACAGCGGCCGGGAAGCCCTCGAAAAAGCCGGGGCGGATTATGTGTTCGACACCGCCGCCGAGTTTGCCAGCGAACTGGAGAAAAACCCGATCGTCTGATGCGCAGCTATCGCAAAGAACTGTGGTTCAACACTAGCAAACGCAGGGAATATCTGAATATAACCTCCCAAGTGGAGGATTGCCTGCGGGACAGCAAGATCCAGGAAGGATTGTGCCTGGTGAATCCCATGCATATCACCGCCTCGGTGTTCATCAATGACGACGAAGGTGGCCTGCATCAGGATTTCGAGCGCTGGCTGGAACGCCTGGCCCCGGAAAAGCCGCATTCGCAGTATGCCCACAACGGCTTTGAGGACAACGCCGACGCGCATCTCAAACGCCAGCTGATGGGACGCGAGGTGGTGGTCGCGGTCACGGAAGGCAAGCTGGACCTTGGCACCTGGGAGCAAATCTTCTATGGAGAATATGACGGCATGCGCCGCAAGCGCGTTCTGGTGAAAATAATCGGTGAATAGAATCCTGAAACCCCGCCCGCCGGCGGGGTTTTTTTTGCCTTGCTTCCCCAGAGCGAGGTTTTGCTTGACATAAAAGCGCTCTGGCGATAGGGGTGGATGGTCCTGCGGGGGCTTGGCCGCCGGGGACAACAAGACCAGAGATCAGGAGCATGCCATGACAAGCAAAACCACAAAAACCACCCACGCCTTCGATTTCGCCCGGATCCGCTACTCCGCTGAAACTGAGCTGGAGCGGGTGCTGGAAAAGGATTTCGCGCTGGAGCAGTATTATGACATCTTTGACAACCGGGATGAGGTGGAAGCCATCACCAATGAGATGCTCTCCAACAGCGTTCTGCTCAGCAAGGCCATCGCTCCGCGCATCTACGACATCTGCAGCGAGATCCAGGGCAAACTGGGCTTTAAGGAAAAAATAGATTTCTACCTCCAATCCTCTGCCGATATAAACGCCTTTTCCATTAACGGATACGGCTTTGTGCCCAACATCATCTGCTTCACCTCGGCCCTCATCCAGCAGATGAGCGACGACGAACTCCGCTTCGTGATCGGCCATGAGATCGGCCATCTGATCTACGACCACAACAAACTGGACGTGATACAACGCTTTCTGAACAAAAAGGAGGACGAGCGGCTGCCGGCCATGATCACCCTGCATTACCTGCGCTTTATCAAATACGCCGAGATCAGTGCCGACCGCATCGGCTTTATTGCCATGCCGGACATCCATGTGGTGACCAACACCTTTTTCAAGCTGACCTGCGGGCTTTCGGAGGAACACCTGAACTTCGTGGCTGCCGAATATCTCAAGCAACTAGACCGGATCCGGGAGATCGGGGTCGGCAACCTCTTTTCCACCCATCCCAATCCCATGATCAGGATCCAGTCGCTGATGCACTTTGCCGATTCCGAGCTCGCGCCCCAGCCGGCCAAAACAGCCCTCAGCAGGGAAAAACTGGACGCCAAGGTTTCCAATCTCATGGCCTTGCTGGAAACCAAGCCCAAAAAGGAAAGGGACCGGAAGATAGTGGAATTCCTGGCCGCCGTGGGCCTGTATATGGCCACCCTGGATAAAGACAGCCTGGACGACAAATGGAACCTGCTCTATGATTGGATCTCAGACTACACCACCCAACCCGAGACCTATCTGAACTACAAAAGCGCCGCCACGATCAAAAAGCGCGTGAACGCGATCTGCAAATACTACGCGAAGCAGCAGGACAACGATAAATTCACCCTGATGGAGCAGATCGTCTGCGTGACTCTGATCGACGGACGCCTGGAGCTGGAGGAGAAGAAGCGCCTGGCCGAGATCGCCGCCGCCGTTAACATCTCCACGGACGCCCTGAACCTCATCATCCGCAAATGCAGCGAAAACGTGTTCACCCCCAATAAGAAACTCAGGCTGCACTAAGCGTAATTGATCAGGGAGCAGGCAAAAGAACAGGTCGCGGAAAAGCACAGAAAGAGGAAAACGCGTTCAGAAAAAATGAGAGGCAAGGGTTCGGGCGGGAATAGCCAACTGTGAACCTGGAGCGGGGCATAACCCTGATAGCCTGGATTTCTGGACCCAGCGTGCTGACGCACTCTTCACAGAATGGCACCCGTCACGGGCTTTCGCGACAAACAGCTCTGAATACTTCATCCCGGGCTAACATTCCCAGACAATTCACCGCATCACATTATACTTGTGGATAATGCCTGGACATAGTGACCTCCGAAATGACAGCTGAGGGCGGCACAAAAAAAGGATTGACGCAATATCGGGGCACAAAAATGTGGTCAGATAGGAAAAATTGGTATGGAACAGAGACTGATCATCGCCATCGACGGCCCCGCCGCCTCCGGCAAAAGCACCACCGCCCAGCGCCTGGCGCGCAGATTGGGCTACGTGTATCTGGATACCGGAGCGATGTACCGCGCCTGCGCTTTGCAGGCCAAACTCAGCGGGATCAGCCTCGCGGATGAACAAGCGGTGCAGCTGATGCTCAAAAATCTGGATATCCGCATCCAGGCCTCTACCGAGAAAAACTCGATCTTTCTTTCCAACCAAAATGTCTCGGAAGACATCCGCGCCAATGACATCTCCAAACTCGCCTCCGACATTTCCGCCCTGCCCGCTGTGCGTTACGGCATGGTCGAGCTCCAGCGCGAGATGGCTGCCACAGGTGGAGTAATCCTGGACGGCCGGGACATCGGCACCTTCGTGTTCCCCGATGCCGACCTCAAGTTTTTCCTCACCGCTTCCCCGGAGATCAGAGCCCGGCGCCGCTGGCTGGAACTTCAGAAGAAAGGCCTGGCCAAGGATTACGAGGAAGTTCTGAAAGAGCTGGAAGAGCGCGACCGCAACGACGCCAACCGGGCCCTGGCCCCGCTATCCGTGGCCGCGGACGCCATCGTGGTCGATACCGGCGCCATGAGCGTCGAGGAACAGGTGGACATGCTCTACGCGGCTGTCCGTTCCAGGCTGGAGGGGATATGAAGGTGTGGCTGGCCGAGCATTCCGGTTTTTGTTTCGGGGTCCGCCGCGCCATCAAGATGGCCCGCGAAGCCAAAGCCGCCGGCGGCGAAGTGTTTACCCTGGGCGAGTTGATCCACAATCCTCGCATCGTGAAAGAGCTTGCCTCCGAGGGGGTCGGCAGCGTGAATTCAGCCGCTGAGGTAACGGGCAAGAAAGTGGTGCTGCGTTCCCACGGGGTTTCCAAACAGGATCTGGAGGCCCTGGCCGCCGGCAACAACGAGATCATCGATGCCACCTGTCCCTACGTGGAGCGGGCGCAGCAGTTGGTGGCCTCCCAAACCGGCATCCCGGTCCTCATCCTTGGCGATCCTGAACACCCGGAAGTGCGGGGCATGCTGTCCTACGGCAATTCCCACGCCCGGGTGGTCCGGCCCGGCGAGGATCCCGGCGAGGAAAGCTGGAAAACACTCTGCATCGTTTGCCAGACCACGCAAAAGCTGGCTAATCTCGAGTTTTTGGTGCGCAAGGTCCTGCCCCGCTGCCAGGAGCTGATAGTTTTCAACACCATTTGCTCTGCCACCACACAACGCCAGGAAGCGGCAGTAGCCCTGGCCAAAGTAGTGGACCTGATGATCGTGATCGGCGGGAGGAATAGCTCCAACACCAAAGCGCTCCATGAACTTTGCTCCCGCGAGACCCGCAGCCTGTTTGTGGAAGAGGCTTCCGGGCTTGCCTCGTCCGATCTGGGCACGGCTGAGACCATCGGCCTGGCCGCCGGGGCTTCCACCCCCGAAGAGGCCATTTGGGAAGTTTTTACCAAGATCCATGCAATAAAGGGGATCCCCGCCGCGGCAAGCCGCTTTGAGGAAATCCCCAGGTATAAGGAGGAATCATGTTAGAACATGATCAAAACCAAGACCAGCCCGTTCCGGAGGAGATCCTGAAGGAAGGGGAAGGCGCGACGTCAAAAGCAACTGAAGAAGTAACGGCATCCGAAGCGGAACCTATTGCCGAGGTAAAGTCTGAACCTGAAGAAGCTGAGGCTGCCCCGGAAATCCCGGTGGAGCCCGAAACCCCGGCGGAACCGACCGCCGAAGAGAATCCGCAGCCTGAAGCCCAGGCTGAACCACCCGCGGAACCAGCCGAACCGGAAGCTGCCGCGGAAGAACCCGAAACTCCGGCCACAGAACCAACTCCGCCCACTGAAGCACCCGAAACTCCGGCTGTGCCGGAAGCGGGTGAAGACCAGCCTGAGGCCCCCGCGGAAGAGCCGGCACCCAAGGCCGCCAAAGCCCGCGAAGCCCATCCGGACGATGAACTGATGAACCTTCTGGATGAGCACGATTCCAGCTTCCGCCGCGGCGAGATCAAAGAAGGCACGGTGGTGAGCGTGAACGACAAGGATGTGGTGGTGGACATCGGCTTCAAGAGCGACGGAGCGATCCCGCTCGGTGAATTCGAATACACCGGCATCCCGGAACCAAACTCACGCATCCTGGTCTTCATCAACGACCTGGACAACGGCGAAGGCCGGCTCTCCCTCTCCAAGCGGAAAGCCGATTTCATCAAAAACATCGAGCTGATCAAACAAGCCTCCGTGGACGGCACCATCCTCAACGGCACCATCCGCCGCCGTGTTAAAGGCGGCATGATAGTGAACGTTATGGGCATCGAAGCCTTTTTGCCCGGCTCGCATATGTCCCTCAAACCCATTCCCAACCTCGACCAGTTCATCGGCAAGGAACTTCAGTTCAAGGTGATGAACATCGACGAGGAACACCGCAATATCATCCTCTCACGCAAGATGGTGCTGGAAGAAGAAGCCAGCGTCAAACGCCAGGAACTGCTCTCCCGCATCGAAGTGGATTCCGAGCTGGACGGAGAGGTTAAAAATATAACGCAATACGGCGCTTTCATCGATCTGGGCGGCATCGACGGCCTCCTGCACCTCACCGACATGAGCTGGGGCAAGATCAACCACCCCACCGATATGCTCAATATCGGCGACAAGGTGAAAGTGAAAGTGATCAAATTCGATCCCGAAACCAACAAGATTTCCCTTGGCCTCAAACAGCTGGTTCCCCATCCTTGGGAAAACGTGGCCATCAAGTATCCCGAGGGCGTGCACGTGACCGGCAAAGTGGTCAGCGTCAAATCCTTCGGGGCTTTTGTGGAACTCGAGCCCGGAGTGGAAGGCCTGGTGCATATCTCGGAAATGAGCTGGACAAGAAAGATCACCGACGCGCGCAAGATCGTAAAGATCGGCGACACAGTGAACGCCATCGTTCTGGAACTGGACAAGGAGAATCGCCGCATTTCCCTGGGAATGAAGCAGATGGAGGCCAATCCTTGGCTCTCCATTGAAGATCATTACCCCATCGGCAGTGTGATCACCCGGCCCGTGAAAAGCCTCACCGCCTTCGGCGCTTTCGTCGAGGTCGAGGACGGCATCGACGGCCTGATCCATATCTCCGACATCAGCTGGACCAAGCGCATCTACCATCCCCGCGAAGTGTATCACAAGGGACAGGAAGTGGAAGCCGTTATCCTTTCCATCGACCGAGCCCTGCACCGCATCGCCCTTGGCGTCAAACAGCTGCATCCCGATCCCTGGGAGCATCTGAACGATTCCCTGCCCATCAACACCGAAGTGAAGGGCAAGATCAGCAAACTGATCCCCAAAGGCGTCTTGGTGGATATCGAGGTTGGCGAAGATGTGGTGGAAGGGTTCATCCCCATTTCCCACCTCGCCATTCCCAAGCTGGAACACTCTGAAGAAGCTTTCCACGCCGGCGAAGAGCTGCCCCTCAAGGTGATCGAACTGGATATGGAAAACCGCCGCCTGATCCTCAGCGTCAAGGCCTTCTTCTTCTCCCGCGATCCCAAACTCCAGGAGGAATACATCGCCCTCCACGAACAGTATATGCGCGACCGCATCGCCCGGTTGCAAAAGAAACGCGCCGAACGCCAGGCCCGGGAACAGCAGCGCGAGGAGGCCAAAGCCGCCGCTCTGGCAGCGGCAGCTGAAACTCCCGCTGAAGGTGAAACTGAAGCTCCGGCCGAAGCTGTGGCCGAAGAAGAAGCCCCGCCAACCACGGCTGAAGAAGCTGTGGAAACCCCAGCTGAAGAAACTGCGACGGAATCCACCGCGGTTGAAGAGCCTGTGGAAGAACCCGTGAGCGAGGAAATCCCGGTTGAAGCACCGGCGGAACCAGAACCGGAAGAAGTTCCCGCTGAGGAACCCGCGATAGAAGAAATCCCCGAAGAAGTTCCAGCTGAAGAACCCGCGACCGAAGAAATCCCTGAAGAAGTTCCCGCCGAAGAAGCCCTGGTCGAAGAAGCTGTGACAGAAAAAACTCCAGCGGAAGAGCCTGCGGAAGAAGCCGTGGCGGTAGAAACTCCAGCGGAAGAGCCTGCGGAAGAAGCCGTGGCGGTAGAAACTCCAGCCGAGGAGCCTGCCGAGGAAACCGTCAGCGAAGAAGCTGAGGTGGAACCGGTTGAAGTTCTGGCTGAGGAGCCCGAAACTCCGGCAGAGCCTGAGGCTGAGCCGGAAGAACCCTCCGCCCCCGAGACACCAGAACCTCCGGCGGAAGAAGAAACCGAAGCAGCTGCGGAACCGGAACAAGCCCCGGAAACCCCAGCGGAAGAGACAACTGATGAACCGGCGGAAACTCCGGAAGATCAGGATAAACCCAAAGAATAGTAAGCGGGACCAGGGAGCCCAGGACATTTGAAGATGTTCAGACTGCCCCGTGACCCCGTGAATAAAACTGAAGGTATGGCGGTTCATTGGAGCCGCCATATCGTTTTTGCCCTGGATTTCCTGCTCCCAGCGCTGATCCTGGCTGCGGGAACCTGGCTGATCCGCGCGCGGGGCCTGGACCTCATGATCCAGGATTTCTTCTACTCCGGCACCGGCAACTGGCTGGGCAGCCACATCCGGCTCTTCGACCATATCTATGATTTTGGCACCTTGCCCGCCCTGATAGTGGCGATAGCGGGACTGGCGGTCTTTGTGCTGGGCTTTTTCACCCCCAACGCCGCTCAATGGCGTCGTTCCGGCTTGTTTCTGGCCCTGGTGATGCTGCTTGGGCCCGGCCTCCTGGTGAACGCTGTGTTCAAACAGCATTGGGGACGCCCCCGGCCCAACCAGCTTGCCATTTATGAGGGCCAATTTGCCTACGAAGCGCCGCTCACCATCGATCCCGGCAGCAGCGGCGAAGCTTTTCCCAGCGGCCACGCTTCCGTGGGTTTCTACTTTTTCACCCTCTATTTCATCTTTCGCGGCCGCAAAAAACGGCTTACCGCCTGGGCCTTTGTCCTCTCGCTCCTCTACGGCTTTGGCATGGGCTTGGTGCGCGTGGCCCAGGGCGGCCATTTTGCCTCGGATATCCTCTGGTCCGGAGGCATGGTCTGGTTCAGCTGCGCGTTGCTCTATTATCTGCTGAAGATGGACCGCCTGGTCTTTGTAAAATTTCCTGCGCCCGACCAACCAGTACCTGAAGATCCCAAGCCAGTCATTCCGGCCACCAAAGAATAGGTCACGGAAAAGCGCGGAAAAAGGGAAAAAGCGTTCGGAAAAAAGAGGAAGAATAGAACGCAGATGACGCAGATCCACATGATTTGCACAGATAAGAAAATCCCCGTATTATCCGTAGGGGAAAGAATAGGTCACGGAAAAGCGCGGAACCAGGGAAATAGAGTTCGGAAAAAGAGGAAAGAACAGGAACACACTTTTCCACAATTCGTGCTAATTCGTGTAATTCGTGGACAGAATAGAACGCAGATAACGCGGATCCACATGATTTGCGCAGATAAGAAAATCCGTATAATCCGTTAAATCCGTATTATCCGTAGGGGAAAGAATAGGTCACGGAAAAGCGCAGAAAAAGGGAAAAAGAGTTCGGAAAAAGAAGAAAGGACAGGAACCCCACCACCCAAACATGAGCCTGTCATTCCGGGGTAGGGGCCCCGGAATCCAGACCTTGCGGGAATAGCCAAAGAATTCGCCGCGGAAAAGCGTAGAACCAAAGAAAAAGAGCTCGGAAAAAGATGAAAGAACGCAAACTCTCTTTACTTTTCCCCAATTCGTGTTAATTCGTGTAATTCGTGGACAGAATAGAACGCAGATGACGCAGATCCACATGATTTGAGCAGATAAGAATATCCGTATAATCCGTTAAATCCGTATTATCCGTAGTGGAAAGAATAGGTCACGGAAAAGCGCGGAACAAGGGAAAAAGAGTTCTGAAAAAGAGGAAGGAACAGGAACACACTTTCCCCCAATTCGTGTTAATTCGTGTAATTCGTGGACAGAATAGAACACAAACACTCTTTACTTATCCCTTAATTTGTGTCAATTTGCGTAATTTGTGGATAGACAAATCCAGGGATCGAGACCAATTGGGAGAAACCAAGCCTGATCCGGGTCAATCAAATCTTGTTCGAAATAACTTGACACATATACTATCATTAGAGCTAATGGCTCAAAACATCCAACGAGGTGGATCATGAAATTTGCACATCTGACATTATTGGCAGCACTGTTGCTGCTTTCGCTTGGCCTTTCCGCGCAGGACATGTTATCCCAGACCGCGGTCGGCGTCCACGCCGGCACCCAGAGCGGCGTCGGCTATTCCATGCGCTTCATGGGCGAGAAACACGGCCTGCAAGCCACTTTTGGCGCTGGCACCTGGGGCAGCGACAACGTCTATTTCCCCACCCGCTTTTATTACTGGTATGATGATTACTATGACGATTACTGGTATGGCGACTTGGAACCCGGGGATGAAGACGCTCCCGACGACACCCTGGTGACCCTCACCGAAAACGGACGCTACAACGTGGCCAACCTTGGCCTCAATTACATCTACACCCTCGATAAATTCGACGTTTTCCGGCAAAAAGACCACGGCCGGCTCTACGTGATGGCCGGAGGTTCCTACGAATATTACCGGCAAAACACTTTCAGCAAAGACTATCATTGGGTCCAGGCAGCCGATTCCACGGATTACGACCACTACGAACCAGTCAATGACGATGACCCCTTCAAAACCTCCGCCCTCGAACACCGCTGGACAGCCGGCGCTGGCCTGGGCGTGGAACTGGGCTTCGGCAAGAATTTCCGCGTGGCCCTGGAGCTGCCCGTAACCTACAATTGGGAAAAACGGATCGTTATGTACATGCCCCAGATCGGGCTCTATTACTACTTCAAATAGAAAAGGCTTTTTAAATAGACCAGGGATGAACAGGATCGTAAGGATTCAAGGGATCAGGTTTTCACGTTAAGCAAAATACTTGATCCCTATTATCCTGCTTATCTTATTCATCCCTGATCTATTGATCGTTTGTCCCGATCTTACTGTTTAAGACCGTTGCACATAAAAGTGGACAAAAAGTATACGTAAAAAGTTCTTGACAAATTATATACGCAATTCATTTTGGTTCCAGCACAACACAGGAGCCAAACATGGAAAAAGAGACCATAACCTTCGCCGATCAAGAGATTGCTAATCGCCTGGCAAACCGCAAACACTTTCTCAAAGACATAGAGATCCTGATAGACTGGAAAAGGATCAGGACCATTCTTGCCAAAGTAGAGATCCGGCGTCAGTCTGTGGCGGGTCGGGATGCCTTTTCGGCCGAGGTTATGTTTCGGATCATGCTGATCCAGCAATGGTACCAGCTGTCAGATTATCAGATGGAGGAGCAGCTTTTCTTCAACAACATGTTCCTGTGGTTTTGTCATTTGAGCATGGAGAATCCCGTTCCGGATCACTCCACCATCTGCCGTTGGCGGGAGAGGTTTTCTCGAAAAGATATCTACGGCAAGCTTCTTCGTGAGATCAACCTGCAAATGCAGAAGCATGGCATCAAGATCAACGACGGCGTGATCGTGGACGCGACCCTGGTCGAATCTAAAGCCCGCCCCCGCAGAAAGGAGATCGTGGAAACTGAGCCGGTGGGAGATGAGGAAATTTCCGGAATACCCACCTATCAGGCCACAGAACTGACCGTTGAGGAATCCAAGGATCCTGACAGCCGCTGGATAAACAAGGGTAAAAAAAGCGTTTACGGCTACAAGGGTCACGTCATCGTGGACAAAGATCATGGACTGGTCCAGGCTTTGAAAGTCACTCCGGCTAACGTCTATGACGGACATATGCTGATGCCGTTGGTCGAGTCGATCGGCCTTCCCCAGGAGACCGAAGTATTGGCCGACAAGGGCTATTGCAGCCAGCAAAACGAAGACAGCCTGACCGAGAAAAAGCTTGTCTCAAAGATCATGCGCAAGAAAAAGAAAAACCAGCCGGCCGACGCTAAGCTTGTGGCTCACAATTACGAGATATCAAAGGATCGATACCGCATCGAGCGCAGCTTTGGAGGCCTGAAGAAGCACTTCGGCTGGAGCAGATCGATCTATATGGGCCTGCAAAAAACCTCAGACTACCTGCTGATGGGTGCCATAGCCTTCAATCTCAAACGCAGCCTGAAGATTTTGCGAACGTGAGATAGGAGAGGTCTGCCCGGATTTTGGGAAAAACCAAAAAATGGGCCTCATGAGAGGGCATTAGAGAGGCAAAGGGGCTAAAATAGACCAAAAATGACTCTTCGGAGCAAAATTTCTGTGTAGCGAAAAGATAAATTCATCTCAATCGAAACACCGGCGCATTATTCAATGGTCTTTGTTTATCCTCGATCTGTTCCCCCTTTGCCATATCCCATTCACCCCTCACTTGCCTCCCGCTTAGTTCCCGCCTCTCAGGCGGGAAGTCAGCGGGAAGTGAATGGGAAGTGAACCGGATGAGCCTAAGGGCGGGTCCACCCCCAAACCCCCAAGAATCCAGTATTCTCACCCCGCGTCCTTCATAGATAGTGGGTAACAAAACGAGCATGCGTCAAGGAATAAATTGCCTCACACAGATTTCGCGGATCACGCAGATCAGGTTCCCGCCGATTCACGCAGAAAATAACGCGGATCACGCAGATTACGCAGAGATGGTTCCAGCAGATTTACGCAGAAAACGCAGATCAGCCGATTACGCAGATTCCCGTCAATCCGTGAATCAGTTCAATCCGTGAATCCGTATGAAAATGATGATACCCAGCCATCAGCCTTTGGTGCGCAGTTCAGCCATCCTGATGATCCTTTGGATCCTGTCATCTGCGTTCCATTCTGATCTCTGTATCTCTGTTCCTCTGTTTAAAATAAGCAAAAAAAAACCCGGTGCCTGAACACCGGGTCTGTTTGTTAAGGGTCTGGGATTATTTCAACAGGGTGGTTTTGGTTTGGTACACCTGGTCCCCGGCGGTCATAACGATCTGATAGACTCCGTTGGAGAGGGCTTTGCCCAGGTAGTCGGTGCCGTCCCAGGTGATGCGGTAATTGCCGGCGGCTTTATTGCCGAGTTCGTAGTGTTTCACGATCTGGCCGCGGGTGTTGTAGATCTTGAAGCTGACCTCGCAGTCTTGGGCCAGGCTGAAGGGAATGAAAGCCGTGGGATTGAAGGGGTTGGGATACACGGATTTCAGTTCGGTGACCAGCGGGATCTCCGGGGTGGGATTGTCGCCGGTGGCGTTGTAGAAAACGCTCACGGGTCCGTGAAAGCCCACGGTGCCGTCCATATCGTTGGCCTGCAGCCAGTAGTAGTAGGTGCCTGTCTCGAAGACATCGGTATCCTCGAACACGTAGGTCTGCATCTGGGAACTGTTGGCCGAGGGGATCAGGGGGCTCACCATCTGGGCGCCGGCTAAGTTGCTGTCGCTGTCGCGGAAGATGTAATAGCCCTGCATCCCGGTCTCGGTCTGGGTAACCCAGGTGAGAGTGATGTAGTTCTGGGCGCTGATGGTGACGGTGAAGGAGGCCAGTTCCACGGGGTTGACGTCTTCTTCCAACGTGAAGTCCCATGTTGTGGGAACGGTCAGAGCCGTATCACTGAGCACCCAATTAGTCTCGTCAGCAATGGAGGCAAGCAACTCATCAGGAGTGCCCACAAACGGGATCACGTTGTAATAGCCGTTGTCGTGCTCGGTGCTGAAATCAAAGGCCGTC
>Ga0172377_10002741_pt1 | contig 18065 bp, 17 predicted proteins | sample Pumphouse3metaG_FD_119749 | JGI IMG/M metagenome (GOLD analysis project Ga0172377, IMG submission 119749) | Leachate microbial communities from a municipal landfill in Southern Ontario, Canada - Pumphouse #3 metaG | ecosystem: Engineered > Solid waste > Landfill > Unclassified | place: Canada...
CCATAAGTTTCTTTCATAAAATATTACGCAGGAGGCAAGCACCTATAATTCGTGCTTGCCTCCTGTCTCGTTTGAACTTACCGAAAAAGATAGAATCTTTTATTTATAAGAATGTATCTTCACATAAAAAACTTCATTAATACTACGGAAGATTCGACGTTTCTTTTCCTACTTTCCTATATTGAATCGCAATCCAACACTGAGGTGAAAAATAAACGGCTTATCCTTGTAAATAGTCTGCAATGGACTTCCGTTTCTGAAATAGTAAGCAACGCCTGGCTCTACATATAAATTTATATGAGGTACTAAATTATATTCCACTCCGGCCGTCCCATTTACAGACCACTGCAGTTGGTGCATTTTTACATCATCTTTTGTTGTAGAAATCAATCCATCGTTGACATAGTACTTCGTCTTTGCTTTACCACTGACCATTTTGTCGACACCTCCACCGGCAGTAACATACACATCAAAATGATCTTTTCTCCAGAGACTGTGACTGGCAGAAAGTTGAACTCCGACATAATGGAGTTTCTGATGAGTTTTATACTCCTCTGTCGAATTGCTCCGGGTTTCATCTGACGACAACAAACTATAGACGAATCCGGCATGCAGACTCAACTTATTTGTCACGGGATAACCCAGAGAAATACCCAACTTTACAGGTTGGTCATAGTGAGTTTTGGTTTGCAACTTATCAATACCATACATAAGACTATTTGCAAGATAATACTTTTCACCATCAGAAGGTCCGTAGGGAGCAGCATCAGCCATGACAAGTCCCTGGCCAGCTGGTCCGGCATCTTCACCCATTGCACCAGAACAGAAAGGACCGAAACTGATATGCCGGTTCCGACGATGCCTTACAGGAAAAGACTGAGTATTCGAATATTTACGGAAAACATTCCCATTATTTTTCTGAGAGTGATCCGGACCTTGACCATTCTGCCCGGAAGACGGTGAAATTTGAGAATATAAGGGATTCCCCTGGGAATCGGAAGCTCCGGATGAAACATTTGCAGACGAGTCAGACGAGATAGAAGTTTTTCCTTGCCCCAACTCACTCACCTTAGCAAGAAGGCCTGAAGAAGAAGAGGCATTAAACTTCGCCCTGACAGAAGCTACGACTTTGCCTGCCATGCTCTGATCAAGATCCGGTGTGGATTCCTGACAAACTTTCTTTAAAGTAGAATAATTGTTTCTGTTTTGTGATTGGGAAGATACAGATTTCTGTGCCATTTGTTGTTCTGTTCCTTCACGGGTTACGTAAATATTATGAAATAACAGTCCAACAATGAGGACAACAGCAGCCACAGCTACAGAACGTGCAATCCAAAGATAAACCATCCGAGCCTTTCGTTTCGGTTTCGATTCAGGCATGAGATTCCGCTCCCCCATTACTTGCTTCACGTCATGGAGCAGGTCATGAGGAGGATCCTTTTCATAGTCATCTAAAAGACGACGCATATCTCTGATCCATTGGTCTTTCATTCCCGTGCCTTATTTAATTGATATTTTCTGATCATCCGAGTCAGAATGACTCTTGCCCGGTGAAACTGAGAGGCTGAAGTATCAGGTTTGATGTTCAGCAACTGTGAAATTTCAATATGACTTTTTCCTTCAATAGCATAAAGATTAAATACTTCCCTGCAACCTGGTGGAAGGCGTCTGATCATCTCTGATAACACTTCTGCACTCACTCCTGTCAACTCTGGTTCTTCTTCAGGCAAATCAGGCAAATCGTAACTGTCCATCCTGACTATCTGGGAAGACTGCTGATGCCGAAGAAATTGAAGAGACTCATTGATTACAATACGTGTCATCCATGCCTTCAAAGAACCCTTCCCCCTGTATGTAAAAGAACTTATACGAGTAAAAATTTTAATAAAACTTTCCTGTAAAACATCTTTCAAATCATCATCATCCGAAATATAACGGAAGCCTACTCCTGTAAGATAACTGGCATATTCAGCATATAGCAAATCCATCGCCGAAGCATTGCCTTGGTGAAAAAGTCGGATAATCCGCTGTTCTTTGTCAATTTGCTCACTATACATCCATCAAGTTCCGTTTACCATTTAATAAACGGTTAACCTGTCATTTTCGTGTACGGTATTTAAATTGATGGCTTCTTTCTCCGTCAAATGAATTCCACTTTAATGTAAAAGTTTCAATTTTCCCTTTTGTATCCGGAAGGGAATCCAGACGGAACGCAATAATTCCATCTCCCAATCGTCCACCATTATCACCCTTAGCATTCTGATGCAGGACCAACTCATAAGGAGAACTTCCTTTCACCAAATTCAAGACATGGACTGCTCCGTTTCCAAAGTAAGTCCGGAAGTTAACCGTAAGATATCCGTCTTCTACAACCGTCATCCAACTGTTAAGAACATCCAAAGGATCTTTTCCATAGGCAGAATCATTCTTCAAGCCATAACTGCGAGCAATCGGCTTAGTACGAACACTGTCTATCCACGTGACATAAACATTTCTTAAGCCATCAGCAACGATTCCACTGTTGAGTTCATCGTCTTTCGGATCTCGAATCCTCACTAACGCTCTAACTTCCTTACTGCCGTAAGGAGAAGTACTCATATTGACAGGGTAAAGCAATGTGGAATCATCCAACTGCAAGAGCAAATGGCCTTTCGAAGAAGTTTTCAGAGTAACTAAGGCATTCGCACCATTGTAGTAATAATAATCGTCATCGTTATCTTTCAAACACGATTGTAAAGAGATGATCGTTGTGAACACAACTAACCCTATTCCCAATAATTTCAGTGTCTTTTTCATTTTTTATTCTCCTTTTTCATTAATCTACTCGTTAAATGCAAAAGCAAATAGAATCTTGCAAGAAAAAAATTTTTTTTTCATATCAAGCCCTATCAACTTATAGTTACTTTTCATATCATAATCGGAATATTTTTTGTAATTTTGCGGCCAAAGGTAAAGAGAGATTCGACTTATAGGTCAAGGCGAAGTGACACTCTGAAAAAACGGCAGAAAAATATACGGATATGACTATTCTTGTTTTTACACTTATCTTACTGGCAGGAGCATACGCTGCTGGATTATTGGGATCTTTGACAGGACTGGGTGGAGGAGTTATTGTGATACCTCTTCTTACACTGGTTTTCCATATTGATTTCCGTTATGCCATCGGAGCAGCTCTTGTAGCGTCTATTGCCACCTCCTCCGGATCAGCCAGTGCATACGTCAAGGAAGGTATGACCAATATCCGCCTGGGGATGTTTCTGGAAATTGCCACAAGTATAGGAGCTGTAACAGGTGCAGTGATTGCGCTCTGGATGCCCACAAATACTATCGCCGTCATCTTTGGTCTGGTTCTGATCCTTACAGCAGTAATGCAACAAAGACAATCTGCTGACCATGAACATGTCAAAGGAAGTAATCTGGCCCGAAAATTAAAACTCTTCGGAACATACCCTACCAAAGAGGGAAACCAAAGTTATGAACTCACCCATGTCACTGGCGGATTCCTGACCATGATCGTAGCAGGAATTCTTTCAGGTCTGTTAGGTATCGGCAGTGGTGTATTGAAGGTTCTGGCCATGGATAATTTTATGAAAGTACCATTCAAGGTAAGTACAACGACAAGTAATTTCATGATTGGAGTCACAGCTGTCACTTCAGCGGTGGTATATCTTCAACGTGGTTATATAGAACCAGGTATTGCATTCCCAATCATGGTGGGTGTCCTGGGTGGTGCACTGACAGGTACACAACTATTGAAAAGACTCAATGTAAGTCTTCTAAGAAAGATTTTCGCAATAGCCATCCTATTAGTGGCTATTAATATGATATACAATGGCTTTGCCGGTAAATTCTGATAAGATGAAAGAGAAAAATAATAAGTCTCAGACAGACATGAGAGAATTAATCGGCAACACCTTGCGTATCGGAGTGGTTACAGCTTGTACCATTGCACTTATCAGTGGAATGTACTATCTGATACGGCATGGCGGAGAAATGGTCCCTGACTATACAGTGTTCCGTAAGGAACCAGCATCATTTACCTCAATCCATGGCATCTTCGGTGGCCTGACAAGTCTCGCTGCTAAAGACTGGATCCAATTAGGCGTGCTTGTACTTATGCTTACCCCAATACTTCGTGTTGCCTTGTCATTAATAGACTTTGCGCATCAGCGAGACTGGCTTTATGTCGTTATTACTGCTATCGTATTCATAGTCATATTGATGAATTCCATAGTCGGCGTTGGATAACATAACCGAGAACTATCAAAACCGTTTAGAAGAAATCTTCTGCTATGATTATAGCAGAAGATACAATATAGAATATTAGTCATGCAAAGAGAAGATGAAAAGATCAATGTCTGGGGTGCACGCGTACACAATCTGAAGAACGTGAATGTCATGATTCCACGCAATTCTCTTACGGTGATCACCGGACTTTCCGGATCAGGTAAATCGTCTCTGGCTTTTGATACCATTTTTGCTGAGGGGCAGAGACGTTATATCGAGACCTTCTCTGCATACGCACGCAACTTCCTGGGAGATATGGAACGTCCGGATGTGGATAAGATTACGGGACTAAGTCCTGTTATCAGCATCGAACAAAAGACGACCAATAAGAATCCACGTTCTACAGTAGGTACGACGACCGAAATCTATGACTATCTCCGACTTCTTTTCGCCCGCGCGGGAACGGCATATAGTTATAAAAGCGGTGAGAAGATGATGAAGTATACCGAAGAACAGGTCATTGAGATGATCCTCAATGATTATGCCGGGAAACGGATTTATATTCTTGCTCCACTGATCAGACAGCGCAAAGGCCATTACCGGGAACTTTTCGAGAGTATGAGGCGAAAAGGATTCCTCTATATCCGTGTGGACGGTGAGATGAAAGAGATCGTCCGCGGAATGAAAGTTGACCGGTATAAAAACCACAATATAGAAGTGGTCATTGACAAGATGACCGTTGAAGATAAGGATGAAGACCGCATTCGGCGGAGTATCCAGACGGCTATGAAACAGGGAAACGGCATTCTGATGGTACTGGACAAGGATACAGGAGGAGTGAAGAACTATTCTAAACGACTTATGGATCCGGCAACGGGACTGGCTTACGGAGATCCTGCGCCCAACTTGTTTTCATTCAACTCTCCAGAAGGGGCTTGTCCTCACTGTAAGGGTTTGGGTATAATCAATGAGATCGATTTAAAGAAAGTTATCCCCGACACACAGAAGAATATCTACGAGGGAGCTATCATCCCACTGGGGAAATATAAGAATCAGATGATCTTCTGGCAAATAGAGGTGATGCTCAAGAAGTATGGCTATACTTTAAAAACTCCGGTAAAGCTGATCTCAAAAAAGGCCATGGACGAGATTCTATACGGGAGCATTGAAGACATACGCATTCCCAAAGAAAAAGTCCATACCTCAAGTGATTACTTTGTTCCCTTTGATGGTGTCATAAAGTACCTGCAGACAGTAATGGAAAATGAGGATTCTGCAAGTGGAAAGAAATGGGCGGATCAGTTTCTCGCTGAAGTAATCTGTTCTGAATGTCACGGACAACGATTGAAGAAAGAGTCCCTATCCTATAAGATCTGGGACAAGAATATCTCAGAAGTAGCTAATCTGGATATCTCCGATTTGAAAGAATGGCTTGACCATGTCGAAGAGCATCTGGAACCTCAACAAAAAAAGATTGCGGGCGAAATCGTCAAAGAACTTCGCACCAGAGTCAATTTTCTTTTGGAGGTTGGACTGGATTATCTCTCCCTCAATCGCCAGTCTGCATCACTCTCCGGCGGAGAAAGTCAACGCATCCGACTGGCTACTCAGATCGGCAGTCAACTTGTAAATGTACTTTATATCCTGGATGAGCCGAGTATCGGTCTGCACCAGCGTGATAACCAACGACTGATCAATTCTCTCAAAGAGCTCCGGAATCTAGGCAATACTGTCATCGTAGTGGAACATGATGAAGACATGATGCGTGCTGCTGACTGGATTGTCGATATCGGACCGAAAGCCGGAAGGAAAGGTGGAGAAGTTGTCTTCCAAGGAACACCGGCTGACATGATGGAAGGAACTCCCTACCCTCCCGAATCAGGAAAGACAGGTCGGCAACTAACTTTAACAGCTGAATATCTGACAGGAATAAAGAAGATTGAAATTCCCACGCATCGCCGAAAGGGAAATGGCAAATCCATTACCCTCCATGGCTGTCGGGGAAATAATTTGAAAAACATTGATGTTACCTTCCCCCTTGGTGACCTGATCGTAGTTACAGGTGTAAGTGGATCGGGGAAATCAACCTTAATCAATGAAACTCTTCAGCCTATCCTCTCTCATTATTTTTACCGATCTCTTAAGAAGCCTATGCCGTACGATCGTATCGAAGGAATAGACAATATAGATAAGGTCGTCAATGTGGATCAAAGCCCCATAGGAAGAACTCCTCGTTCCAATCCTGCTACTTATACAGGTGTATTCAGCGATATCAGATCACTCTTCGTCAATCTGCCGGAAGCCAAAATCCGCGGTTACAAACCCGGACGTTTCTCTTTCAACGTCAAAGGGGGAAGATGTGAAACCTGCAAGGGGAATGGCTATAAGACTATCGAAATGAATTTCCTTCCGGATGTCATGGTACCCTGCGAAGTCTGTCATGGCAAACGATATAACAGAGAGACTCTGGAAGTGAGATTTAAAGGCAAGAGTATTGCTGATGTTCTGGACATGACCATCAATCAAGCTGTAGAGTTTTTTGAAAATGTCCCACAGATCCTCCAGAAGATAAGAACACTTCAGGAAGTTGGATTAGGCTATATCAAACTTGGTCAGAGTTCCACGACCCTATCGGGTGGTGAAAGCCAACGGGTAAAACTGGCTACTGAATTAGCTAAAAGAGATACAGGTAAAACTTTATATATCCTTGATGAACCAACTACAGGTTTACATTTTGAAGACATCAGGATATTGATGGAAGTCCTGCAAAAACTGGTTGACAGAGGAAATACGGTCATCATCATTGAACACAACCTAGATGTAATCAAACTTGCTGATTATATTATTGATATCGGTCCGGAAGGGGGCCGTAATGGAGGAACCATACTGAGCACGGGTACACCTGAGCAAGTTGCTGAAAGCAAAAAAGGCTATACTCCGAAATATCTGAAACAGATCCTGAAGAAGGGTTAAACTACAGGTTTTTCTATTTTAAATGTTTTCATTCCTTTTTAGAAAGAAAACAATTAATGAAGAAGCGATTATTCAGAAAAGGGAAATCACAGAGTTAATTTCATTCCCATAAAATCGGAAACGGTTATTATCCTCTTTCTTTTTCAGAAACACGAACAGAAAAGTCCCGATAGGCAGAAGTCTATCGGGACTTTTCTGTTATTCACGACTTATCAAACGAAAAAAGCCATGAATACAATTATCTAAGAATTACAGTATCAATGATGATGATGCTGCATTGATCCAGTCAAAAACAAAACTGCAAACACCAAACGCCAGAATACCAGCAGTACAAAGCGCCAGTGCCAGTTTAGTACTTGGAGCAGACTTGAAGAATGGCAAAGGATGGTCATTATGCTTGATGTACATGGCCTTTACAATCAACAGGTAATAGTACAAGGAGATAACCGTATTGACCAAAGCAACCAAGACTACCGTATAGGTAACAGCACCTGTAATGGTATCAATGCTCATTCCCTTTACAGCTGCCATGAACACAAAGAATTTACTGAACATTCCAGCAAATGGAGGAATACCACCAAGAGAGAACAAAGCAAAAGTCATCAAGATAGACAACTTCGGATTAGTCTTATAAAGGCCGTTATAGTCTTCACGATTGACTTTACCACCATTATGCTCTTCGATGCTGCTGATAACAGAGAACACCCCCATATTGGCAACGACATATACCAGAACATAAAAACTCAGAGAAGTAAAACTCATTGAATTGGCACCTATAATAGCCAACACGATGTAACCTGCCTGAGAGATAGAACTGAATGCCATGAATCGCTTCATATCTTTCTGCCGGATAGCAAATAAGTTGGCTATCGTGATAGACAACACAACGATAATGTCCAGCATATACTGCCAATAAGTTGTCAGAGGTGCGAAGACCTTTATCAGAATAGCGCACAAGGCAAATGCGGCTGCACCCTTGGAACAAACACTCAGATAACCTGTAACCGTCGTCGGAGCACCCTGATAGGTATCAGCTGTCCAAAAATGGAATGGCACAAGTGAAATTTTGAAGGCTAGTCCGCTGAAGAAAAACACCATGCCCATAATGGTCAATGGTGAAAGGGTGATCTTTGCAGCTACATCATCAAAATAAAGTGTACCCACTGCTCCATAGATAAAAGAAATACCATAAAGCATCACACCACTTGAGAAAGTAGCGGTAAGGATGAATTTTGCGCCTGCTTCAGCCGAATGATGACGGTATTTGTCCAAAGCCACAAGACAAGCCATCGGAACACTGGCCATCTCCAAGCCAAGGAAGAACAAGAGGAAATGATTTGCACTTACCATCATATTCATACCGAGCAAAGTAGAAATGACAAGCATATAAAATTCGCCTTCCTTGAAGGTAGTATCAGGGCGCTGCATCCACTCACGGCTTTGGATCAGCACGATAAGTGTACCGAAACCTAGTATAGATTTGATTACTCCCACTGAAGCATTCGTATAATACATTCCTCCGAAGGCTGTACTAGCAGCCACCGGACTCATGTTGATCAACAAATAAGCAGCCATGAGAATAACTACCAGCGTATTAAACCACGGACGAGGACGAACACCTGATGCATTAATCGTATCAGAGCTATTCGAATCAGCTACTACCATAACAGGTCGACGTGCCGAAACAAAGTCGGCAACAAAGACAATGACCAGAATAGCTACTAAACAAATCTCCGGTATCAAATTCAGAAATTGACTATAATCGATATCCATTTCTATTCTATTTCAAATTTAAACATTCATTATCCGTCTCTTACATGGCTGCCGTCAAAGCAGCTGCCTGAATATGCTGTAGGATCGGAGCTACTGCACCGACAATAATGTGCTGTGCCCACAGAGGAGAAAGTCCCAGGCCGGCAACACAGAAGATCAGCCCACCGACAGCTATACGCTCATCCCAGGTAGCATCATGCAACTGGAAGAATTTTTTATTCGGAACCTTCTGGAACAGAATTTTACCTACCGCACGCAGAATGTATACAGCCGTAACAACTATGGAAGTTGTCGCAATGATTGTACATACACGATGGAAGGTATCTGCATTCTCGAAAGAACCAACGAAAATAGTCATCTCTGCTACGAAGCCAGAGAAACCAGGAAGTCCAAGATTAGCCAAACCAGCGATAACATAAGCTACAGACAGGAAAGGCATGATCTTCATCAACCCACCGAGTTTGCGTACATCACGTGTTCCACAACGATGGTAGATCATACCGATGACCGCAAAGAAAAGAGCAGTTGTCAAACCGTGAGAGAGCATCTGAAGAACAGCACCCGTAATAGCGGTCTGTGTCATCATCAGCAAGGCGAACAGCACCATACCACAGTGAGAAACTGACGAATAAGCATTAATATATTTCAGATCGGTCTGAACACAAGCTGAAAGAGCTCCGTATACAACAGAACATGTAGCGAGAATCAAGAATATCCACGCCAGTTGATGAGCTGCTGCAGGAAGCAGATACATAGCTATACGGAAGCAGCCGTAACCTCCCAGTTTCATCAGCACACCGGCGTGAAGCATAGATACAGCTGTAGGCGCGGATGCATGACCATCAGGGCTCCAAGTGTGGAATGGGAACAAAGCGCCAAGCACACCAAAGCCGATAAAGATAAACGGGAAGAAGACTTTCTGTATATGTACAGGAATATTGTTCATAGCCGCAATAGCTGCTACATTCATGGTCGTAGCACCACTAAAGTAATAGATACCCAGAATACCGATGATCAACAGTGCAGAACCACCCATCAGCATCAAAGTCAGTTTCATAGCTGAATACTCCTTTGGACCGGTTCCCCAAACTCCAATCAAAAGATACATAGGAATCAATGCCACCTCGTAAAACATAAACATGGTGAACATATCGGTTGTAATAAAGAAACCGAACACACCAATACTCAGCAATACGAACCATAAGAAATACTCTTTCTTCAAAGGTTCAAGACGCCAGGAAGCAAATGTTCCCGTAAAAACGATAATAGCCGAAAGTAATAGCATTACTACGGAAATACCGTCAACGCCGACACTATATTCAATGTGCAATGGCGCAAACCAAGATATGCTATAAGTAAAGAGCATTGCATCGGTATTGCCTGCATTACGCATCTGAACAAAAGTAACAGTCAAATAGATTGCCAGTAGCAACAGACAACTTGCACCGACGACCATCACACCGCGTACCTGTTTATCGTTCTTTGCCAGCCAGAGGCCAAGCAGCATCAAAACCGGAATAACAACGAATAATGTTAGTATACTCATTTTAATTTAATGTCTTAATAGAAAATACAAAGCAATATAATCGTTAATGCTACAGTACCTGTCAGGAACCAACTCGCATAGGAACGGACATCACCACTCTGCCACGGGCGTATAGATTCTCCTGCAGCCTGCGTACTCCAACCGGCAAAGTTGAATGCACCATCCACGACATGACGGTCAAACCAGGCAATAGGAATACTGAAAAGACCGAATACGATCTTGTGGCAGAAGAACTGCCATGCGTTATCAATATAAAAACGGTTGAGGGCAGCCCTGTGAAAACGAGGGAATTTCTTCTCCAGCATTACAGGAATAGGATTCTTTTTCGGCGCATACATAACCGTAGCTGCGATAACACCGATCAGACCGGCACACAAACTGGGAAGAGCCGGCAGAAGTTCACCATGCTGCAAAGGAATGTCGAAACTCAGTCCATTAGCTGAAATGAAATGTCCGAATGGAATAAAACCAGCCACACAAGAGATAGCCGAAAGGATCATCAGAGGAATTTCCATTACCATAGGAGCTTCTCCTGGTTTCTTACGATGCTCGGGATCCAGTTCATAGTAGGACTGTCCCCAGAAAATAACGTAATAGAGGCGGAACATATAAAAAGCGGTAAGACCGGCAACCATAATCATCCACCATTTAAGGAACACTCCTTGCCAACCTGGCATCATGCCACAGGCATCAATAATCTCATCCTTAGAGAAGAAACCTGCAAACGGAGGAATACCACTGATGGCCAGACAACCGATAAGAAAGCAAATATTCGTAATCGGCATATATTTATGCAAGCCACCCATATAGTCTTTGAAGTTGGATCCGATAATAACAATGATCGATCCGGAGCAAAGGAACAGGAGAGCCTTGAACATTGCATGTGTAAACAAGTGGAACATACCGGCCATATAACCCAGACCACCAGTACCATTATCCAAAGAATAACTGACGCCAAGTGCAACCAGCATATAACCTATCTGTGAAATCGTCGAAAAAGCCAGTCCACGCTTGATATCTCTCTGGCAACAAGCTACAACAGCTGCATAAAAAGCAGTAAACGCTGCAATCCATGCAATCCAGTGGAGTTGGTTGACTGCACCGAACTTGATATAGATCGGGAAAAGAGAAGCAACCTGATAGACACCAGCTACAACCATTGTAGCCGCATGAATCAAAGCACTGACAGGTGTAGGTCCCTCCATAGCATCCGGCAGCCAAATATGCAACGGAAACATTGCACTCTTACCAGCACCACCGATAAACATCAGGAACAAAGCAGCCGGGATAACCCAAGATGCACCTGCAAGCCGTGCGGTCAGATCAGGCATAACACCTAAATCATAATTGAAGGTTCCGACATAAAAACTATAGAAAAGTATACCTATCAAGAAGAACAGGTCGGCAAAACGAGTCACAATAAAAGCTTTTTTCGAGGCATGTACTGCAGCATGTTTCGGATAATAGAATCCGATAAGCAGATAAGAGCAGATACCTACTAACTCCCAGAACAAATACATCTGGAAAAGGTTCGTTGCAACCACCAAGCCTAGCATGGACATCGTAAAGAGAGAAAGGAAAGCATAAAAACGCTGGAAACCTTTCTCAAAACCAACCATGTGATAATTATCATCCAGATCCGCCATATATCCGAAAGAATAGATGTGGACCATAAAACTCACCGTTGTAATGACCACAAGCATCATCACACTGATTGGAGTCAGACGGAAACCGATCTTAAATAACAGTTGGGTGCCGAAAAGCGGAGACTTACCGAAATCCAGCCAAGTGAAATTGAAAGAAGTTACCGTAGGATATAAACCTGTGGCAGCATCTCTTCCGATCACAAAGAAATATTCGTATGCCGTATAGAGTGACAGCGCAAAGAGCGTACCTACAACGAGCGTACCAATCAAGCCGGCTACGGGTTTCTTCATCTTCATGCCAAAGAGTCCCAAAAGGAGAAAACTCAAGAATGGCAGAAGGAGTATCAAATATGCATAACTGTATTCCATTATCTTTTAGAATTTCATATTTTCAATGCTGTTCACCTGATCACTATGATAAACACGATAAACATTGATGATAATTGCCAGAGCAACAGCTGCCTCTGCAGCACTCACACCGATAGAGAACAGAGTGAAGAAGAAACCTTCCATCTGTCCGGGATAAAGAATGCGGTTGAAAACTGCGAAATTTATATCTACAGAATTCAAAACAAGCTCAATAGAGATCAGCATGGCGATAAGATTGCGACGAGTCACAAATCCAAAGACGCCAATAAAGAATAAAAGTGCACTAAGCACGAAAAAACATTGTACAGGTATCATTTCTTATCCTCCTTCCTTGCAATCATAATGCCACCTACTATACAAGCCAGCAGGAATACTGAGATAAACTCAAATGGCAGAACGTATTGGTATTTACCGGAACCCATCAGAGCCGAACCGACTTTCTTGACAGGAACCTCAACATCAGCCATGCTGGCAGCTTGATCTATAAAATGATTTTTCAGGAGGACAACTGCTACTGTAACCAGTCCTATCAAGCATAGTAAAAAAGCAAAAGCTACACGACTGCCCTTAAAATGTTCAATCATTCCCTGAAGTGTATCCTTGCTTACCAACTGGATAGCGAAGATAAACATCATCATAATACCACCTGCATAAATTGCGATCTGAGCAACACCCAGGAAAGTATAATCGAGCAGGAAATAAATACCTGCGACACCAAACAGGACGAATAGCAGGAAGGTAGCGGCCCGCATGATTCGCTTGGTCATGACGCATAAAACAGCTGAGCCTAGAATGACTACAGCCAGAATGCAAAATATAACGATATTAGCCATATCTTTTACTACTATTTAGTCTTTGTATTAAACTTACCGATCTGATAAGGAGCACCACCGTCAATGATATTTGGCAAACTGCCGCCCTTATAAACTTCCTTGTCAAGATGCAATACCAGTTTGCTGCGGTCAAAAACACTGTTTTCAAAATCGTTGACAAACTTGATTGCACCAAAATTGCAAGCATTGACACAAAGCTCGCAGAACATACAATCACCGAGATCATACTGATAGTCAATGAGGTGACGTTTCTTTTTACCGGTTTCCGGATCAGTAACCATCTCTTGAGAGATCTTGATAGTTCCGTTCGGACAAGCTTTCTCACACATTGTACAAGCCACACATTTGTAGCTTTCGTCCTCATTGCGCACAAAGACCAGACGGCCCCGGAAACGCGGAGATACATGGAGGGTGGTCTTGCGGTTCTCAGGATATTGCTCAGTACTCTTAGGTGTGAAGTACTCACGTATAGTAGTCTTCATTCCTAGGAGCAATGTCTTGATTGCATTTCCAATACCACCGAAATATGAATGATTATCCATTAATTTGTAGATTATCGATTGTTTGATTAAATATGCCAGCCGAGTTTAAATACCACACAAACTGTCATAACTACAAGATTGAGCAAAGACAGAGGCATCAGATACTTCCACTCGAGTTTCAGAATATTGTCGACTCGCAGACGCGGGAATGTCCACCTGATCCACATCAGGAAGAAGACCAAGACAAATGTCTTACCCAGCATCCATACAAATCCCGGAATATAATCCATCACATGGTCAAAGCCTGCAACACCAATATGCAAAGGCATCCAACCACCAAGGAATACTGTAGCAGCAATTCCGGAAATCACGAACAGGTTCAGATATTCTGACAAATAGTAGAATCCGAATCCCATACCAGAATATTCTGTATGATAACCGGCTGTCAACTCACTCTCAGCCTCAACCAGGTCGAACGGACCGCGGTTAGCTTCTGCATTTCCTGCAATCAGGAAGATGAGGAAGGCAACAATTGCAGGCAGCGGAGCCCGGAAGATCAGCCATCCTTGAGCCTGATAATCTACAATGCCGGAAACCTGCATCGTACCCGTCAAGGTAACGGCAGCAACCAGACAGAGTCCCAATGACATCTCGTATGAAATCATCTGAATAGCACCACGCAGGGCTGAAACTACAGAATATTTATTATTACTTCCCCAACCAGCCATAAAGACACCGATAATGCCGATACTGCTCAAGGCCGTAATCATAAATACCCCGACATTAAAATCAAGCACTCCAGCGCCCTTGTTCCAAGGCAGGAAAGAGAAAGTACCTATAGAAGCCGTAATGACCAGAATAGGTGCCAGATAATATAAGAATTTATCACTTTTATCCACCGGGAAAATCTCCTTGATCAGCATTTTCACCACATCGGCAAAAACCTGAAAGATTCCCCACGGACCAACACGCATCGGCCCGAGACGGCACTGGAAATAGGCACAAACCTTACGTTCCATAAATATCAACGCTATAGCCAATAAAGCATACAGGGTGATGATAATTAAAAGAACGACAACACACTCGATGAAAATTGACCAGAAGTTTCCCAGACCACACGTCTGACGAAGCAACAGATCAAACCATCTTGTTACTATACCAAAATCAAACATAATTATCTATCAATATCAGGAATTACGTAATCTAATGCAGCACCGGTAGCTATCAGGTCTGCGATTTTCTGGCCACGGAGCATTTTATCCATAGCTCCAACAAGAGACAATCCCATCGGACGGATCTTCAATCGATAAGGATTTTTATCCCCTTTACTATCAAGGTAGACACCAAACTCACCGCTGGCCCCTTCTACGGAATAATACCACTGCCCTTCGGGTACCCGGATGATGGGTTTCTGCTTAATATAGAAATCACCTTCCGGAATATTATCAATGAGTTGTTCTATAATATCCAGACTCTGATACATCTCGTCAATATGAACATAATAACGATCCATTGAGTCACCATGATTACGGATACACTCTTTCCATTCCACCTTATCATATAAGTCGTATGGATGATATTTACGGACGTCGTTTTTCCATCCGGCAGCCCTTCCGGCAGGACCTGTAACGGCATAATTGATACAATCATCAAGTCCCATCGGTCCGATACCCTCAAAACGCTGATGAGTGATGACGTTATCACCAAACACATCAAGATATTCTTGAATCATCGGACGAAGATATTTGCACAGATCCTTTACGTTCTGTACGAAATGCGGATCAATGTCAGCCTGACAACCACCTATGCGGTAATAATTCTCTATCAGACGTCCACCAGTCGTTTCTTCCATCACATTGAGTACATGCTCACGATCACGCATACCATAGAGGAAAGCCGTAAGGGCACTCAGATCCTGTGCGCAGCAACCTGTAAACAACAAGTGATTATCCAGACGCTGCAATTCATCCATAATCGTACGGATGTAATGGATACGGTCACTGAGTTCTATGCCCATAGCCTCTTCGATAACGCCAACAAGTGCATGCCGGTTCATCATTGCCGACAGATAGTTGAGACGGTCTGTCAAAGCAAGTGTCTGAGGATAAGTATAATCCTCACACATTTTTTCAATACCGCGATGAATATAGCCCAAATGCGGAAACACATGTACGATCTGTTCGCCGTCCAGAACGGTCTGCAGACGTAACACTCCATGCGTAGATGGGTGGTTAGGGCCAATATTGACGGTAAATTCATCAGGCTGAATTAGACGGCGCGTAGTCTTAACCAACTCCCCGTATTTATTCAAGTTATATTCCTCAGTCCAGTCCGTTTCCGGTTCATCGGTCTCAGGGAAGCGATTATGTTCCGGGCTCATATCATAATCCTTACGGAGAGGATAACCATCAAAGTCATTCCTCAGATACAAGCGGCGCATGTCTGGATGTCCAAGGAACTTTATACCCAGGAAATCATAGACCTCCCGTTCCAGAAGTTCACCATCACGCCAAATGGAAAAAATTGTCGGAAGTACATAGTCCTCCCCGATTTGTCTGGCTATCTGTTTTACAGACATTCGATCATGCGTCTGCGTATTCTCAAGAATATAGATACAGCCGAGACCTTCTTCCCCGAAGTCCTCACCTACGATCGTGACCAGGTAGTCGAAATGTTTTTCGTTCTTCAACTTTGCCATCTCTTTGGCAAAGTCATCAAAAGGAAATGTTATATTATTCAGTTTCATAACGTGCGTACCTTAGTTTTAAGCAGCAGGAGTATCACCCTGATCCTTATTTGTTTTAGTTGAAGAAGTCACTGGAGTTTGTTTCTGTTGATCAGGATTCTCTACCTTTTCATCCTTATCATTTTCCTTGGCAGAAAGTTGATCCAGATCTTTACCCAATTGTTCAACCTGCTCCTTTGTTACACCATCCTTAACGATGATAGGTTCTTCCTTATGAAGCAGTTTCTCAAAGGCGAGATTTTCATTACTCAAACCATGAAGGCCCTTCAAATTCATTGATTCTTCGCGTTCCTGTGCATTCATCTTATGATTGGCACCTCCGAAGAACCGTTCTATTTTTACTTTACGCTGCAACTGCATCATTCCGTACAAAATAGCTTCAGGACGAGGAGGACAACCAGGGACATAGACATCCACCGGTACTATTTCGTCGATTCCGCGAACGACATGGTAACTGCTTTTAAAAGGGCCACCACTGATCGTACAGCCACCGACGGCCACGACATACTTAGGCTCTGCCATTTCATCATAAAGACGCTTGAAAACAGGAGCCATCTTATTGGTGATCGTACCAGCACACATGATGATATCTGCCTGACGCGGTGAATTACGAGTGACCTCAAAACCAAAACGGGAGAAGTCATAACGGGCACAGCCTACAGCCATAAACTCAATTCCACAGCAGGAAGTACCGAATGTCAATGACCAAAGGGAGTTAGAACGCCCCCAATTAATAGCCCAGTCCAGATTTCCTAAGACAACATTTGTTCCACCCTGATTCAACTGTTCTGTCAGTTTCTCCAAGGTATCGTTATCCTTGAATTCGTCGTAAGGAACAGACTTGATTTTTGGTTTTCTTATTTCCATTCGAGCACTCCTTTCCGCCAGGCATAAGCCAGGCCAAATACTAATACCAACATAAAGAAACCGATACTGAGAAGTGCCTGAGCTCCATATTCCTTAACGACCACAGCCCAAGGATACAGAAAAACGGTCTCAACATCGAACAACAAGAAAAGAAGAGCAAAAAGATAATAACCCACATGCATAGGTAACCATGATGAACCACGTGTAGGAATACCACACTCAAACTGTTCTCCTTTTACCGGATTGTAAGAACGAGGCCCTATCAGTTTGGCGATTACATAAGCACCAACCACTAAGGTCAAGGCCGTTAGCAAAACGGTAATAAAAAAGATAAAGTTCATAAAATTATAACGTTATTATTATTGCAAATAGAAAGACAGAGGCCTTCTGTCCCAAACGTCTGCAAAGATACTAAATTTTATGTAATCTTGAAGCTCTATCTTTTAAAAAAAACAAAATACAAAAATATTTTTTAATATTACCTAAATATTTATGATTCTAAAAATCAGAAACCGAACAGATTAAGGAGCATTAAACTTTTTACAAGAACAGGAACAGATAATAGCACTAAATACGAAATGTTATACTGTTAATCAGGTAACA
>Ga0172377_10002744_pt1 | contig 18058 bp, 11 predicted proteins | sample Pumphouse3metaG_FD_119749 | JGI IMG/M metagenome (GOLD analysis project Ga0172377, IMG submission 119749) | Leachate microbial communities from a municipal landfill in Southern Ontario, Canada - Pumphouse #3 metaG | ecosystem: Engineered > Solid waste > Landfill > Unclassified | place: Canada...
CCCAATGTATAATTTCTTTAATCGTTTAGCATCAAAACCAGTTAAAAGCATGTTGTAAACAAACAGAAAATCAATTTCACCTTCTTTGAAATCTTCAACTAAATCCTTGCGTTCTTGTGGCGAACCAATATCGTGAAGAATTAAGGCAGCCGTATTAACTTTATAACTGTGTCTCAGTTTGGTTTTATAATCTGCTCTTGGTTCTGCTGCATGCAAGAATTCTTCTTCTTGTTCTGTTTTAAGAGCATATTTTTCGTTAAAAATCTTAAACATTTCTTTCGCTTGGTCGGAGCTATCGCAAACAACCATTCCACCAATGGAACTATCGGAAAAAGTCAACCGGCTTTTTTCAAAGTCGTTTACGATATAATCGAGCATTGGCTCAACAAAGTTTGTGTGAGCAAAAACTTTTTGCCTTTCAATGTCGCCTTTTAAAATCTTGATTTTATCCAAAGCATCTTTCAGCACAATTTTGTAATCGCTTTCAATTTCTTCTCTGATTAAGCGAAGCGTGTAACCATCGGCAATTGAAGCATTGTAGTAATATTTATGAATGTAATTGCCAAATAAATCTTTCGAGTAGTAATCCTTTGTAATGAGTGGCGTACCCGTTAACCCGATTTTTATTGAGTTGGTATCGGATTGCGTAAGGTTTGCCAAAAAACTACCTTGCGGATTGTAACTGCGGTGTACTTCGTCTAAAAAGTAAATTCGCTGAATACTTATATCGTAATCTTGTTTTTGTATTACATTGGCTTCTTCACTAAACTTTTGAATGTTCACCACCGTAATTTCAGCTTTGCCCGAATTGTTGTGAATGGCAGTTGTGGTTTTAATTGATTTTACAAAATCCGCTTTTGAATCGACAATATGAACAATCAAACCACGAGCTGTAAATTCTCTTTTTGCCTGAATAAGCAAGTCTAAACGGTCAACAATAAAATAGAACTTGGGTATTACTTTTTTCTTTTGAAAATAGTCGGTTAGATAACGAACATTGTAAAATGCCAAAGCGGTTTTACCGCTTCCTTGTGTGTGCCAGATAATTCCTTTTTTAATTCCGCTTTCTAATTTGTTTTCAATGGCTTTTGTGGCAAAAATTTGAGGGTAACGCATAACGTGTTTTTCAATTCCCTTTTTCTCGTCCACATAAGCAATTGCATATTTCAAAATAAACGAAAGTCTGTCTTTTGAAAATAGTGATGTAAGAATTCGATTTGTTGGTGTGTTTGGGTTTTTATTTGTCAGAAATTCAGGAGAACTTTTGATGACGGCCAAATTGTTATCCTTTAAAACAAAGTTTTCCAAACTATCATCTTCAACCGCCAAGAGTTTTTCCAAGTCCAATTTTTCTTCTTCTCTAAAATAGTTGAATATCGGTTTGGTGTATGAAGGCGAAGCATAAAAAGCACCTTGTAAAGGCTCAATATCTTCGTTGTCGTACTCCATGTTATTGGAGAAAACCATCAATTGCGTAATGTTTACAAACTTTCTGAATTTCTTGTTTTGAAATCGTTTGTTTATTCTTTCTCGTTCTGCAATTATTCCGTCTCGGTTGTTAGGCTTTTTTACTTCAATAAATGCCAAAGGCATTCCATTAATTAAAAGAATTATATCAGGCCTGAATTCTTCGTCTCCGTTTTTGTAAGTCAATTCGGTAACAACATTAAAAGTGTTGTTTTCAAAATTCTCAAAGTCAATCAGTTTTACGCCTGACTCACTGGTCAATTTCTCAAAATAAGCTTTGCCTAAATCTTCATTGCTCAGTAAAAGAGAAATGTCAACCAACAATCGTTCTGCTTGGTCAAGGTCAAAGTCAGGGTTGATTTTTACGATAGATTCTTTAAATATTTCCGTGAAAATATTCGTCTCTGTATCCCAAACCGCATTATTCAGTGAAATATATTTGTAACCAAGTCTGCATAAGTGCAGTATGGCTGGTATTTTCACTCTTGAATCCTCGTTAAATTTCACTTATATTCCCTTTTTCCTAACTGCTGCATTTTTCTTCAGCCCGCCATGGACGGCGGGCGTTCTCGTGGCGCGTTTAATTATACCATATTCTTTTCTCTTGGCGGTGTCCACCCAGCAAGTGATTAAATAGTTTCTGTTTAACACTCCATATTATAGGGTTGATTTTGCCGGAATCAAAGAAAAACGCACCGGGAAACGGTTTTTTTCGCGGGAAAAACTGGTTGTTGCGGTTTAACGTGTGAAGGGGCCGCTGGACTTGTAGCTTATCGATTAATCTTTCGGCTTCCGTACCATTAATATAGCAAAAACGTGCTTATGTCATCCAACTGCTGAAGAGACCCTATTTTATGATGGTCAGCCATTCCCCGTTATCAGGCGTAAGCGGGCTGTTGTTGCGAATCCAGTTGCGCATGCAATCGCGGAGCAGCGGTTCTTCTGAAGGCAATTGTTGCAAAGGTTGTCTGGCAGCGATTTTCTGGAGTTCAGGGAAACGCCTTGAAATCAGCAGATAGTTGGTCAGTGCCAGCTTTATCGGGGATGTGATTTTTCCTGAATCATGACGACTTATTTTTATCGCGGAATTTTGGGGGTTGAACTCAACTTTGAACCCGTAAAAAACCGGCGTATAATATTTGCGGGAGTTGGCAATTTGTTCCTTGAGGATAAGTTCCAATTCCGGTATGGTAACGTCAATTACCGCAACGGTATTTTCGTATGGCATAATCCGGAAAATATCCAGTTCGGAAATATCGCCGCGTAATTCATAGGTGCTATTCATGCTCAACAAAGCGGCTTGGGCTCCGGTCGCGGCAATCATTGATTTTGCGGTCAACATACCTGCAGGGTGTGCGAAACGTCGGTTTTCGTCATAACCGGCAATCGTAGTTTTTGCTTTGCCGACAATTTGTTTTTTGAATACATTTACTTGTCTCAAATCATGACTCAACAGTTTATTCAGTTCTTTGTCAACTGTAGCATCGGGCGGAATCGGAAGCAGTTCGGATTTGATCTGAATGATACGTTGTTTTTTTGGGTCAAAAGCAATGATGATTTTGCCGAGTTCCTGCGCATATGACGAAGTTTGGACGTACCATGATGAACCGATATTTTCGCCGGGAGACGACTGGTGACTGTGTCCGCCCAGAATCAGCGCGATCTCAGGAAATTGCCGTGACAGTTCGTAGATGGAAAAACCGCTCCGGAATTTGTCGCAATGCATCGCCAGAATTATGATGTCCGGCTTGGCCGGACGCAATTTCGGGATAATCCGGTTTAAACTCTCAATGATACCTTCGGACTTGCCCGCAAGAGAGGAGGGGAGGCGGACATCATCCTGCATATTCGGCAAGGTCAGCCCGATTACCGCGATTTTCAGCCCTTTGCGCTCAAAGATTTTTACTCCAGAAAGTTGTTCCTGACCATCGGGAATGAACAAATTTCCTGCCAGGCAGAAACCATTAAATTCTTTGATCCGTTTACGAAGTGCCTTAAAACCGAATTCAGTATCATGATTACCAACCACCCAGACGTCAAACTTCAGGTGATTGAGGGTTTTTATTGCAGCGCGACCGCGGTCAAATGCGCCTTCAATGTTACCTTGCATGGTGTCGCCGCAGTCGATCAGCAGACAATCCGAACGGTCGGCGGTTTGTTCTTTGATCAGTCCGGCAAGTTTTAGCCAGCCGCCGGATGGGCTGTAAAAGACTGCATGAGTATCGGTGGTGAAAAATATTTTTATTTCAACAGACGCGGATGTTAGCGTCAGCACGCTGTTTATAGCTAATAAAACAAACAGTAAAAATCTTTTTCCAGACATTACTTGCTTCCTCTGAAAGGGAATTTTGCGTATTTTAAATTCATAAAATGGATGGTGTTTGGTCAGGAATCAAAGTTTCCTGGAGGTCGCGCCGGCGCCGATGGTACAACGGATGATTTCCGGCTCCAGTCCGGTACGGATTTTGAAACCGGTACTCAATCGTCGACAATAATCATCGGCATTAGATTTTTCAACCAGATGGATGCTGATGCCGCCGAATCCGCCGCCGCTAAGCCTAGCGCCGGCACAACCTGGAATTGATTGTGCAAGCTCAATCAGGTAATCAAGTTCCGGGCAACTGTTCTCAAAGTTTTCAATTGAACTGCGGTGCGATTCAAACAACAATTGACCAAATTCATTGATTCGACCATGATCGAGATATTCAACTGCTTGGAAAACACGTTCATTTTCGCCAACTACATGACAGGCGCGGCGGTATTCGCGCGGGGTCATTAGTTCGCGATACTGTTCCAGCATTGCCGTTGAAACATCGCGCAATGTTTTCACGGACGGTTCACTTGCCGCTATTTTGGCGGCGGCGGCTTCACAGTCGCGGCGGCGGTTATTGTATTCGGAATCAACCAGATTGTGTTTGATCATGGAATTGGCTACAATCAGGAGGTAATCTGACGGCATTTTAACGGTTCGCATCACCTCGTTGGAACGGAAATCGGAAAGTATTAATTCATGTTCACGACCGAAAATCGAACTGAACTGATCCAGCAGACCGCTTTTCAATCCCAGATATTCGTTTTCAACTTCCTGTCCGACGCGCGCCCATTCAGTTGGCGGCAGATCAATGCCGAAAGCATCTTTCAGCGCGTAACAGAACGAAATTTCCAGCGCCGCGGAACTGCTCATGCCGGCTGAGATCGGAACCGTGCTCATAACTGCGCCGTCAAAAGCGCTGACGGCAATGCCACGCTTGGCAAGTCGTGAAATTACGCCTTTGATATAATTTGCCCATGAACCGGGAACCGGATTTTCAATATCGTCAAGAGAAAATTCCACTTTATTGTCCCGTTTCAAATCCAACAGGCGACAGCGGTTGCCTTCGACCGGAAGAATTGCAAATTCAGTGTTTTGGGAAACTGCCGCGCTAAGCACAAATCCTTCGTTATAATCGGTGTGATTGCCCAGAATTTCAAGACGACCGGGGGCTTTCCCGACCGCTAACGGTGCTTTGCCGAAATGAGCGGCAAATTTTTCAATTATTTCATTCATAGTTTTCCGCAAAAATTTTAGAAGTTATGGTGTGGCTTTTGCCCGGTTTAAGGGTACGTGAATCTTGCCGGGCATTGGCGGTTTCGACGCAGACCATGGTATGATAATCCAGATCTCCGAAATCCTGGAGGCGTTTTGATTTAGCCACCCAGGGATTCCAGACCACGCTGGAAAGGCTTCCAGATTTGGTAATAACGATACGACGTTTATATTGGGGATCATGGATGACGCAAGGATCTCCTTTATCAAAATAGACGCAGTCAAATTCGCTTTTGAATTTGATCGGGGTGCTGTCCATGCCGTTTTCTCCGGCCAGCGCATCATAGTAAGGAATACCCTCGAGTCCGGTAATCTTGATTTTTCTGATTTCGCTGATGTTGAAATATGTGTGTAATGCGCCCGAATATTTCAGTGTTTTCTTGCCGGTATTCATAATTTTTAGCGAAATTTCCAATTCAGCCCCGATGGAAATCGTCATCATCAGGTGAAACGGCGACGCTGCGAATTGTTTCGGAACCTGTTTTTCGGTAAGCGAAAGCATTACTGTGCTAATATCGGGATTGATCTCTTCTGCTCTTTCGATTTCCCAGCGGCAGATTCGCGCGAAACCGTGTGCAGGCATGTTTTTGTTTGTCGGATGAGCGCCGAACCAGGGCCAGCATACCGGAATTCCGCCGCGGATCGGTTTGCCCATTTCCAGACAACTGTTGTGACTCATCCATAGTACCGGTGGTTCACCGTGGCGGACATATTCCATGACATGACCGCCGTTCAACGAAATTACTGCCGACGCGTGGCGGTTGCTAATGGTTACCAGTGGTATGCCGCCGTATTCGTATTTAAAACTGATTGACATGTGAAAAACTTTTTTTAGAGTTTGAGTATTCTGTGAATTTATATTCAAATCAGGAAAAATCAACTTTTACAGTCAGGAATTATATTCGGATTCATTCATTTTCCGGACAATTATTTTTCTGATATATCTTCGTTCCAGAGTGCCGGGTTTTTTACAATAAAATCCTTCATCATCGCAATTAGTTCCGGAGCATTGACTACTGATACTTTGACTCCACGCGAAGCCAGAAATTCGGCTTCACCTTTGAAGCTGACATCTTCGCCGATAACGACTTCGGGAATCCGGTAAAGCAGAATCGCCCCGGTGCACATTATACACGGCGATAAGGTAGTATAAAGCACACATTCTCGGTAAAAAGCGGCTTCATGCCGACCGGCATTGGACAGCGTGTCGATTTCACCGTGCAAAATCGGATTGCCGTTTTGTACCCGTCGATTGTGGCCGCGTCCGACTATTTGCCCGTTTCTCACCAGAACTCCGCCAATCGGGATTCCGCCTTCGCGCAATCCGGTCAGCGCTTCCTGATATGCTTCGTTCAGAAAAGCGTCCATACTTGGTACTCCTGTTAAGTTTTATTTTGCTTCAACTTTTGCGGTGCAAAATGATCGATAAAGTAAGCCGAACCTTCAACATAACAAGAATTTAACGCAGTTACCTTACTTTGCAAAATGTTATTGCAGTGAAGTTGGCTAGCAACTGAAAATTACATGCACAAAAGTGTAATGATGCAATTATTAAACTTCGCGCGCGCATAATGCGCGCGTGAAGTTTAAAGTTAATTTTCAATGTTTCTGATGATTTTCAATTTGGCCAGGTAATGATTTTGTCAGGTTGGCTACACTGTCGCGTTCAATAATAATATAGGGCGTGATAATTTCACGGGGAAGTACCGTAGGATTATACCATTCTTCAGCGCGCAGTAAATGCTCTAGCGCCATGCGACCGCATTCCGCGAACTTGACATCAACCGTGGTTAACGGCGGCAAAAGAAGTTGCCCGCCCGGATAGTTACTGTAACCCATTATCGACACTTGTTGCGGGATATTTATCCGCAATTCTTTCAATACCTGATAAACGCGCATGGCCAGCCGGTCGGAGTGACACATGATTGCAGTCGGCGGTAATGGTCCCAGCATCCATTGGCGAACTGTCGCAGTCACAATTTCTGTTTGAAGTGAAATCATCTGTAATAGTGATTCATCCCAAACCAGACCGTTATAGTGATAAAACTCTCGAAGTTCCTGCCGGGTAAATCCTCGGAAAGTAGTGAGTTGTTCTGAGGGGAGCTCCAAAAATAAAGAAGCAATTACCCGATGTCCCGCCTTGGCCAGGTAGCGCAGTCCATCGCCCCAGGCAGCGCGTTCGTCGGTTCGTAAAACGCAAAATCCGGTATTTTCAGCATCAGTCGGCAATCCGTGCGGGATTACTACCGGCAGATTAAGCTGTTTAAGCTTTGTCACCAGATTTTCATTGATTTTGGAATGTCCAGTTTCCAGCAAAATTCCGGTAATCCGATGTTGTCTTACCATATTCTGGCATTCATTTGCGTCAAAACTATTCAATAATCCAGCGGGACAACGTTCCAGCGTTACCCCCATGTTTTTGGCGGCTTCATCAATTCCGGCGGCCACGTAACGACTCGGAGTTTCCAGATTTTCTGCACCGTCCGGCAAAACCACTAACACTGTTTGGCGTTTTAATTCGTCGGTAACGAAAGTACCTTTGCCGGGGAAACGCTCAACCAGTTTTTCTGTTTCCAGTCGCGCTAAAGCGCTACGCAGCGTAATCTGACCGACTCCAAGCGCTTTGGCCAGCTCTTTCTCTTTGGGTAGGCGACTGCCTGGCGGGAGCTGCTGTTCCAGAATTTCACGTTTTAAGTGTTCGTAAATAATATCTTTTTTGTATTCAATGCTCATAGGCTTCCTCGGTATGTGCTCTTATTTCTAAAATATTCAGCTTTTATCTTTAACGAACCGATATCGTTTTTTTTATAGAAAAATCCTTATCTTTTACTTTGCCGGTATCAATCCATTGAATTGCTTGCCGAATAAATTATTAATCAACTATAGAGATGATTCTTCTGTTATTATCAATTTTTATCGCAAAATACTTCTATCTTAACTTTTTTGCAAATTTTTGGTTTAAAACTATTGACAAAATAGTATTCTTGCGTTATAATTACAATAGAAACAGATAGTAACAGACAAAAACAAAAGGTTATCATGAGCAAAATTGCATTAGTTGGCGCCAGTGTGCGTATCCGGGGTTTTGTCCGGGCAATCAAAGAAAAATACAGCCCAGTACACGAGCTTTGTGCGGTTATGGACATAGATGACGGTAAAATGCGGGCATTCAATGAATCCATTGATCTTGATCTTCCGCGTTACACTGATTTTGCCAGAATGTGTGATGAAGTTAAACCGGATTTGTTACTTATTTCTACTGTGGATTATTTTCATCGCGATTATCTGGTCGAAGCGTTGAACCGTAAAATCAACTGTATCTGTGAAAAACCGTTGTGCGTAAATATTGAACAATGTCGGGATATTCTTGACGCGCAACAACGCAACCCGGAGGTTTTCGCTGCCACTTCGCATAACGCCCGTTATCATGTTGCTGCGCGAACCGTTAAACAGTTACTTGATGACGGTGCCATCGGTCGTGTCAACAGCGTTCATTATGGGGAAATGCTGGATTATGTTCATGGTGCCAGTTATTTCAGACGCTGGAACAGAAATAAGAAACTATCCGGCGGATTGCAAATTCATAAATCCTCGCATCACTTTGATAAACTTAACTGGTGGCTTGGTTCTCGAGCCGAAAGTCTTGTTGCCATGGGTGGCCTCAACGCCTATGGGGCCCAGGCATCACCTTTCTATGGAGAAAGATGTGCGACTTGTCCGCACACTGAAAAATGCCGTTTTGCCATTGATTACGACTCCGGCAATGGTTTTGACTATCAACTTTTTCTAAAATATCGTTCGGAAAACTCCTATACTCCGGATAAATGTGTTTTTGCTCCGGAAATTGACATCGAGGATTGGCTCAGTGTCGGTATTAAGTTTGAAAACGGGGTTTACGTCAATTACAATCTGGCGGCACACTGCAATTATGAGGGAGAAACCATAATTTTTGAAGGAGAACTCGGGCGGATTGAGATGTTGCGCCGAAAACGCACTGGCGGCGAGTTTTCCAGTGTCGAAGTTTTCCGTTTCGAACAGGAAAAGCCCGAACAGATTGATTTAAAACTTGAATCAGGCACACATGGCGGCGCCGACAACCGGTTATTCGAGGATCTTTTCGGCACGGAAAAATCCGGTCGTTTAGCTACTTTGGATGACGGTATTCAGGCGGTTTTAACCGGCATTGCCGTAAATGAATCACTGACAAACGGGAAGGAAGTTCATGTCCAATCGCTCTTATAAAGGCGTTACCTTGACCGGAGAATATCTGGAAATAACGGTTAATGGTAATAAGATTGACGAGGTAAAGATCATCTCACCGGTTTCCGGTTTGCCGTATTTATTGCCGCCGCTGGTGGATTTGCAACATAACGGCGCGCTGGGACTGGCTTACAATAATCTCAACGGCGATGCTCCTGCACAACTGCGTAATGTAGCTGAACATCTTATCCGCAATGGTGTTGGTCGGGTTCTGGCAACTTTTCCCACCGCACCGCATGAAACATTGCGCAATGCGACCACCGCGCTTGCTGCGGCATTGAACGCTGATTCACAACTTGATACGCTGTTTTTCGGGATTTTTCACGAAGGCGTTTATATTTCACCCAAACCGGGATGGCGCGGCGGACATGAACCGCGTTACATCGAACCGCCAGACTGGAACAAATTTCAGTTGCTGAACCGTATTTCTGAAAATCGCATCAAACTGGTCAATGTGGCTCCGGAAGAACCCGGCGCCTTGGATTTTATTGATAAAGCCGTAAATTCCGGTATTAAGGTGGCGATCGGTCACTGTTGTCCGGATACTGCGACAATTAATAAGGCGGTTGAACGCGGCGCAAGCATGGTCACTCATTTTGCCAACGGCGCGGCCCCCATGATTCATCGATTTAAAAATCCGTTCTGGGGCTTTCTCGATAATCCAAATCTGGCGTTGGGACTGGTCGGCGATGGCTTTCATTTACCACCGGAAGTCGTAAGAACAGCATTGAAAATCAAAGGTTCAGAACGTTGTTTTATGGTATCCGATGCCAATATGTATTCAGGATGCCGTCCCGGTTTGTATCATCGCCTCGGCGGTTGCGATTGCGTGATTGAACCCAATGGCTTTATTCATGTTTCAAATCAGGAGATTCTTGCCGGCGCCTGGTTCCAAAACAACCGCAGCGTGGAGTTTTTGATCAATGAGGTTGGATTGGATTTTTCTGAAGCGTGGAAAATGTGCAGTATGAGCCCGGCAAAACTCATGGGGCTATCTCTTCCTGAATTTCGAAAAGGCGAAGAAGCAACGTTTGTTCTGGCACGCTTCGAGCAAAAAAATCTTGAGATTGAAAAAACTGTATTCTGCGGTAAAGAATTTACTGGTCATTGCCAATCTGATAATGCCCGGTTTAACATCAAATGTATGGATATCGATAATCTAAAAAATAAGGAGGTTATAGTATGCAACAGTTGAAAAAAAATCATCGGACTGGGTTTTGTGAAACGTTTTTATCATGGAAAATCGTTAAGTCGGAAAAGCAGAAAAGTGGGCATCTGAAATGTTGTAAGTCGTTGATTATCAACGATTTCACTCTCATTGAACTCCTCGTTGTAATTGCCATTATCGCTATCCTCGCTGCCATGTTACTGCCAGCTCTTAATCGAGCCAGAGAAGTTTCTAAACGCATTAAATGTGTGTCCAACATGAAACAAGTCAGTCTTGTTTTTATGAATTATGCTGACTCGTATGAGGAATGGTTTCCATGTAGATTGGGCAGTATTAACTATAACACATCCGGAGGAGGTACGACTGTAGCATGGTCTTACTTTTTGGCAGAAACGACAAATATGGTTAAATATGAAAATATGACTGCCGGCATAAAATCAACCAATATATTGACGTGTCCCAGCGCACGTGTTGCCAGCGCTTCCACTAATTTCGGAATCAATGACGGAATAAGACTCCAGGCCGGGAACGCCTCTATGCGGCAACGAGGAGTCTGGCAATGCTCATCGGATGGTGGCTTTGCCAAGAGGAATACATTTAAGAGTCCTTCTCGGGTTGCAGTTTTATTTGATTGTAATGAAAACACTTATTATGTTAATCCGGCGACGACGCAGTACGATATTTTTCCAGGCGGGATCAATTTCCGTCATAGCAATACCACCAACGGATTATTTGTTGACGGACACGTGGAAAACATGCTCAGAGGAGACGTTCTCTTTTGGGCAAGTACAGCAATCAGAATAAACAAACCATGGTTTTAAATTACATAAAGAGCGAGGAGCATTATGAAAAAGATGACATTGGGTATTTTAACGGTATTGGCGCTGACTGCCTGGGGAACGGAGTACAAAATTGCGGTTTCCGGGCTTGCCAATAAATATGAAAAACTTGCTGCGGAAGAGCTTAAACTATTCCTAGAACAAATTACCCCAGACAAATACACAATCGTTACGGAGAATCAGGTGGGCGGAAACGGTATTGTTTATCTTGGACAAACTGAATTTGCGGCCAAAAACGGCATTACTTTTAATAAACTGGCAAGGGAGGAACTGGTGCTAAAAAGTATTGACGGCAATCTGGTGATCTCCGGTGGTCGTCCAGTTGGCACGTTGTATGGAGTTTATGAGTTGTTGGAAAGGTTGGGTGTTTATTTTTTAAATTATGATGTTACCGTATTGCCTGCAATTAAATCCTTGAAACTTGAAGGATATGATCTGACAAAAAAACCGTCTATAAGTAATCGAGTTGTCTATGACAGCGTTTCATTATGGTTAATGCGTCGAGCTTGCCCGATGAAATATGCTAAAGAATATTGGCGCTATAAATTACGCAATCGCGCAAATGGTAACCAAGGTAGAGGGTCGCCTTGGGTTGTGGGGGAATATGCTGGAATTCAGTCAAATGTTAGCAGTAAAGTTCCGTTTGCACATAATTTTCATCATTATGTTAGCCCCGCAAAATATTTTGCGGAACATCCTGAATATTTCAGTATGGACGAAAAAGGCGAACGTTTTTGCAAGCCCGGCAACGGACGGCGTCCTGCACAACTTTGCCTGACCAATCCGGATGTTCTCAGGATAACTCTAGATTTTTTGCGAGATATGATCGAAAGTGACCGCAAGAACAAATCAGAAGAAGAATGGCCGCTGGTTTATGATATTTCTGCAATGGATGGTTCAAGATATTTCTGCCTTTGTCCCGAATGCGAGGCGATCACCAAAGTTGAAGGGCATTCCGGGCTGCTGCTCAAGGCCTACATCAATCCGATTGCAGAAACCATCGCCAAAGAATATCCCGGTCTTATGATCCGTACCTTTGCCTATTCATTTGCGGAAAAACCGCCGAAAACCGTTCGGCCGGTGGAAAATGTGATTATTTATTATGCGGATCTTTACCTGCGTGCCGATTACTACCGTCCGCTGACTTCCGAATTCAACCGGAATCAACTTGAACTGTTCAACGGCTGGAAAGCTGTCGGCGCCAGAATCTACCTGTGGGATTACTGGAACATGGGCGGTCCCCATTATTTTTCGCCGCCGCGGATTGAAACCGGTATCGACGCGATTATCGAAGATATAAAACTGTTCGCAAAATCCGGCGTGGAAGGCGTTATGACGGAATATGGTATTGATCCATTGAAACCGCAGATGTTTTTCGCCCTGGACAATTATGTCGCGCTGCAGCTTATGTACGATGTCAGCCAGAACCCGGAGATGCTCATCGACCGTTTCATGAAAGGCTATTACGGCGCCGCCGCGCCGGAAATGCGGGCAATCCTCGACTCGCTCCGGGACGGCGTCAAAAAACACCCCGAACGGCAGGTTTCCATGTCGGTCGGAAGATGGAATTTTTCCACTCCGGAATTTCTGCAAAAAACCTGGCAGTTGCTGGAGGCGGCCGAAGCTAAAACCTCCGGCGAATATCGTGCACGCGTCCATACGGAAATGATCACTCCACTCTGGGAGATCATCGGCAGGCGCAATGAAACGGAAAAATTATTCCCGGATTTTAATGAGTTAAAGCGTAAATGCCGGGAATTGACCATGGCTAATTTATTGAAAAATGAGGCCAAGCGTCCCGAGGGCACCAAGGAAAAGCCGACTTATCTCAACCAGTTGGATGCCTTGTTGATGGAACTGCCGTGTCCGCCGAAGTTCATGGAACAGCGCGATCAGATCATGATCTTCGGCGCGCCCAATTTTACCGATAATCCGCGCTATGACTGCCCGGTTATTGACGATGCGGATTCACCGACCGGCAAGGCGGTTTCATATCGCAAAGCCGTTAAACTGCCGTTGCGGCTGGGGGTGGCCAATAGAGACGTTTCTACAAAAGAATGGGGACGTTCAATAATACAGCATGCTCCACAAGATGAAAAATACCACTGGTATTGCATGCCTCGGATAACCTTTGGGAGTAAAACGTGGATGCATGGTTTTAACGGGCCATTGCGTATTGATTTGACGAGTGCATATCGTATCCCTGCCGGAGTGGAAGAACCGGATTTTAATGTCTACGATGTTTGGTATTCGTTGAAATTCGAGGGCCCGGCTTATGTGCAAGGTTCCCAAAAAGAAAATGCCGTTTCCATTGATTACGTGGTGCTTACTCCTCCGGGACTGATGCCCGGTTCTTCGCCGCCGTTCAGGCCGCAGGGCGCGATTGCCTGGGACGACCTGGAAAAAACAGCCTGGCATGTGGCGCCTTCCTGGAAAGGGCAAACGGCGCTGGACAAGAATCATCCGCGCACCGGCAATAGCTGCGGCATACTCACGGAGGGCAAATGCCGCTGGTATTTCCGCCATCCGGGTCAGGCCGGAGAAAAATTTGAATTTCAGGTTTATGCCAAAGGCGAAGGGGAACTGCGTTTTGGGGCCTTCCTTTATCAGGAGAAGCGCTATGTCACCATCAATGACGATAAAAGCCATAAATTAAGTGACAAATATCAGCTTTACAGCTATCATTTTTCGCTTCCCGAAGACATGCAGGCCATATCGTTGGTCATCGAAACCACCGGCACTGTTTATTTTGACGATGCGGCTTTTTATAACCGGGCGGATCAAAGTTATGCGTTGAGCGCCCGCCCGCATTATCAGATGATCGCGGAGGACGCGCCGCATTTGCCGGTAAGCTTTACGCTTACGCACAACAGCCAACCGGCAGCCGATCCCAAACTGTTGGTCAGCGAGTCGGAAAAAGAAATCCGGGCCGTTGATCCGGCCTCCGGGCAGGTTTGCCGGGCAATCGTCCAGCGTGTTCCCGCCGGCCGCCTGGCGGAGTTCGACGCCGCCGCACAAAAAATCAAGTTTCCCAAACCGGCAAAGATCCTGTATCTGGGGGACAGCCTGACCGATTTTGACCGGGGATTCAACCATACCGACATAGCGGATTTCTTTCTCAATAAATTCACCTCCGGCCAGGCGGAAGTTTACAATTACGCGGTGCGCGGCGAGGATATCCAGCGTCTCAGCCAGCGCCTTGCCGGACAGGCAAGAGACCGATTCAAGGATCGTTATCAGGGAATGTTTGATCATCAATACGATATCGCATTTATTTTCCTCGGGCATAACGATACCAAAACTCACAGCGCGAAAAACTTTACCGAGCCGGTCATTCCCCTGGCACAAGTAAAAACTCTTTATCAGCAGGTGATCGACCGTCTGAAAAAAGAGGGCGTGAAACGGATCATACTGATGTCCTCGTCTTCATCGAATTACGATGTCTGCCTGGCCAATTCAATCAAAAGCAATCGTCCCCGCACCCGTTTCGGGGAGCCGAAACACCTGGAGGCTTTCAATGCGGTACTGCAGGAATTGGTAAAAGAAAACAAACTGGAATATCTCGATGTCTATAATCCAACCCGGAACCATCCGGATAAACCGGGGCTTTTCAATCCCAATGACGGCGTCCATTTGAGCGTTGCCGGCCATCAGGCCATCGCGCTGGAGGTATTGCGTTATCTTGCACAGAAATATTAAATCCGATAACCTTTTTTAAATTGAAAGCTTCTTGCATCGGTACAAAAATGTGCCACCTAACAGCAGGAGAATGATGAAATGACGGTAAAGTACATTGATATTCATGCACATGCTTATCGTTGTCCGATGCCTTTTGTTGTTCTATTCTGTGCTGCAGAAGAACTGGCAAGGCGATGTGACGAAGCCGGAATAGAGACGGGGGGCTGTTCCCGATTGTCAGTTCCGAAATTTATGGAAATATGAAAAAATGAAAAACTTAATTGAATCTATCCCGGCGCCCCCATCCCGGGATGCGTGGGGATTTGTCGATGAACTCAGTCGATATCCCCAATGCCGCTTGCGCCGGGAGCGCACCATCGCCAAGTCCGATGAAGCGGATTTAAGCGGCGGCGTCATGATTCTGCCGGAATTTCCCGATACGGAGCATTTGCTCGACAGTGCTTATGAATCACTCCGAACCCTGCTTATGGAAAATGAGCTGTATCCCGGTAATTTTCCGGTTGTCACCCGTCGCTGTCCAACGGATTGCTTCGAGGCATATGTCATCGAAATTACCGCGGACCGATGTATCATTTCGGGAGCCGATACCGAGGGTATCAGGCGGGGAATTTACGAGTTGGAGGATTTATTGCGGGAGGCGGAAGGACCCTTTCTGCCCTGCGGCAAGATCATTCGTGCTCCCTGGCTTAAAACACGGATAAGCCGTTGTTTTTTCAGCCCGGTCAAGCGCTGGCCGGTCAATACGGACGAATTGCTTGAAGAAACCAATTTTTATCCCGATGCCTACCTCAACCGCCTGGCCTATGAAGGGATAAACGGAGTCTGGCTGGTCGCGGCATTGAGAGAACTTTCTGCAACAAGCTTCACCGGTCTTGATTCCGATGCTTCGAAACGCCTGGTCAAACTCAGATCTACAGTAAATCAATGTCGCCGTTTCGGTATCAAGGTCTATCTTTTTTGCATTGAACCCTTCTCGGTATACCCCGATGATCCATTATTGATTCAACATCCTGAGCTTTTCCGTGAAGACAGCCTGGGAGAACGCCGCTGTTTCTGTCCCAGTGTGCCTGAAACACAACAATTTCTCAGAGAAATGACCGATTATGTATTCAAACGGGTCAATGGGCTTGGCGGAATTATCAATATTACCCACGGCGAGCGTCCCACCACCTGCCTGTCTCATGTTGCGGCAAACTCCGACGCCTTGACGGGATGCCCGCGCTGTGACAAAATACCCCATGGCGCAATTGTCCGCCAGAGCCTCAAGGCGATGTTGGAAGGCATGCGCGAACATAATCCGGAGGCGCTCCTGATCAGTTGGTTCTATTTCCCGCATACGGGGAAACTGGCCTCTTGGACCGAGGGGCTGGCCGCCTATATGCCTGATGGGGTTATCGCACAGTTTAATTTTGAATCCGGGGGAGAGACCATTCAACAGGGGCGATTGCACCGGGGCGGGGATTATTGGTTGAGTTTCGCCGGACCGTCGGCACGCTATGCGCACGAGGCCGAAACCGGACTTCAAGCTGGAGTTGAAGTTTCCGCAAAATTGCAGGTCGGCTGCGGGCATGAGCTGGGAACCGTGCCTTTCATTCCTGTACCCGGGCAGCTCTACCGCAAGTTTCATGCCATGTGGAAACTCAAGGTCAAACATGCCATGTTCTGCTGGTATTTGGGAAATTATCCGGGAATAATGAATCGTGCGGCCGGGCGATTGGCATTTACCTCATTTGCAGAGAATGAGCATGATTTTCTGATTCGCCTGGCGCTTCCGGAATGGGGAACGGCGTCCCCGGATATAGTGCGCGGCTGGCAATGTTTTGCCCGGGCGTATAAGCTTTTGCCGTTTTCACTTATGTATCAATATTATGGTCCACAAAATACAGGTATCGGCTGGCCTTTATCCTTATTTCCGCACTTGAGGCCATTAGCTCCTCCGTGGAAACCGGATTTTCCGGTCAGCGGCGATGCAATAGGCGAATGTCTGGCTGCATTTGATATTGCTGAAGCTCATGCCTTAGTGCGTCAAATGTCAAGGTTATGGAAAAAGGGAATGGCATATTTTGAGAAATATCGCACTGAATTCGCGGATAACCACGAAAGACAATTGGATTATATCCTATATGAAGCGATTGGGTTGCAATTGCACAGCAGTGCCAATATTCTCCAATTTTATATTTTCCGAAATCAGCTTTTTTCGCAAGGCAAACCAATGCTGAAGAAGATGCGCGCCATTGTCGATGATGAAATCAAAAACACCCGGAAAATGAAAACCCTTTGCCGGAAAGACAGTCGGCTGGGATTCCACTCGGAGGCGCTTTGCCACCGTTATTACCCAGAACTTCTCGATTGGCGACACCAACAGTTGAAACAACTTTTGAAGAGGGATTTCCCGGCTCTGGAATCGGAGTCATCGCCTTGGGAATATTTTCTGCGGCAGCCGGATGCGCCGAAACTTATTGCCCCGGGAATCTCCCAGTCTTTCTGTGGCGGGACGTGGTCGTACCTTGTTGTTGATGATAAGCTACAACTGACAATCCAGTTCGCCGGAAGTACGATCAATACTTATTTCATTGATGGTTGCGGTAATTCATTCCCCAACTGCCTGACCTGGCAGATCATGAATCATGAAATCAAGGTCGTTTTCGATAATCGCCGTAAAGTTACCGGTGAAGTGAATACGCTGGCCGCAACCAGTCAGGGAAAAATAGTCAACGGTATTTGCCTGCTACTTTTCCCGTTATCAGAACTTCCAATCAGTAGCGACATGAAGTTGAGGATAAATTTAAAGACAGAACAGGCGTATGCTGTAGGGAAAGGCTATCCGCATCGTCTATACCTGTACGGATTTTCACCAGCTGACACCTGCCTTCTTGATTTATCAGCAAGCGACGGGGTTCCTTTTCAACATCAGGGCACCGGCTGATGGCGGAACAACTGTTGCAGTTTATGGTTGCCGGTCAATTATCAAAATAATGTTTAAGTCAATTATCTCAAGTAGAGGATAACTTCTGAGGATGTTAATCAAATTCTGCTGGG
>Ga0172377_10002753_pt1 | contig 18035 bp, 12 predicted proteins | sample Pumphouse3metaG_FD_119749 | JGI IMG/M metagenome (GOLD analysis project Ga0172377, IMG submission 119749) | Leachate microbial communities from a municipal landfill in Southern Ontario, Canada - Pumphouse #3 metaG | ecosystem: Engineered > Solid waste > Landfill > Unclassified | place: Canada...
AAAATCAATTAAATCTATTATGGAATTAAGGCCTGATTACATTCGTTTAATTCGAAATGGAAAAGAAGAAGTTGTTAATCCAAGTGAAGCAAAAGTTGATGATATCTTTATTGTGAAACCAGGGGAAATTGTTCCTCTAGATGGAATTATTATTAATGGAAAAAGTAATTTAAATACATCCTCAATTACTGGCGAATCTTTACCAAGAGAAGCTAAAGAAAATGATTCAATAATTTCAGGTGTAATTAATCTTGATTCACCACTTACTATTAAAGCTACAAAAAGTTATGGAGAATCTACTGTTTCAAAAATCCTTGATATGGTAGAAAATGCCTCAAGCAAAAAAACTAAATCAGAAAAGTTTATAACCAAATTTTCAAAAATATATACTCCAATTGTAATTAGCATTGCCTTTATAATTGCAATAATTCCACCACTCTTTTTTGGAATAAAAGATGGTAATTGGAATACTTGGTCAGATTGGATTTACCGAGGAGCATCAATGCTAGTCATATCTTGCCCATGTGCAATTGTTATTTCTATTCCAATGTCTTACGTTGTTTCTATTGGTGTTGCAAGTAAGCAAAAGATACTTATAAAGGGCTCAACGTACCTTGAATTAATTGCTAAATCCAATTCCATATATCTTGATAAAACGGGTACTATTACCGAAGGGAAATTCAAAATTGACTCAATTAAAACTGAGAAAAACATTGATAAAGAAGAACTAATAAATCTAGCGCAAATTGCAGAATCGTTTTCAAACCATCCAATCGCAAAAGCCATAGTTGCGAATAGAGATTGCACAGATGCGAAAACAAAAATTAAGGAATATATTGAAGTAAATGGTAAGGGAATTAGTTGCTTATATAATGGAAAACTTTTATTAGCTGGAAACGAGAAACTTCTAAAAGATAATAAAATAAAATTCATAAAGAATGATGAAATTGGCACAATAATCTATGTCGCATATAACAAAAAATTCTATGGAAGTTTAGTAATTAGAGATACTTTAAAAGAAAACACTGTTGAAGCTATCAAGTTATTTAAAAAACATGGAATTAAACAGGTAACAATGTTAACTGGAGATAATAGCGATATTGCTAAATCTATTGCGGCTAAAGCTGGAATTACACATTATGAATCAAGTTTATTGCCAATTGATAAGACAAAATTTATTGAAAAAGCAAAGGAAAAAGGTGAAATTACTATGTTTGTTGGTGATGGAATAAATGATGCACCATCACTAGTAATTAGTGATATAGGAATTTCAATGGGTTCTATTGGATCAGATTCAGCAATAGAAGCAAGCGATATTGTTATTATGGATGATGACTTAAGAAGGATATCCTATCTTAAATCTTTAGCAAAATTAAATAAATTCGTTGTTTATTATAATTTAATTTTTGCTATTGGAATTAAAGTTTTAACATTATTTTTAAATATGTTTGGTTTATTACATGAATACGCAATAATAGCGGCAATATTTGCCGATGTTGGAGTAACGTTTATTTGCTGTATAAATAGTCTATTAATTTCGCTTAAGAAAAAATAACTATCTAATTAAACTTGCAAGCCCACCAATTGATGTTTCTTTATAATCTGAATTTAAAGATTCTCCAGTCACTTTCATTGCTTTTACAACATCATCAAAACTTACTCTATTTTTTCTTAATGGCGCAATATTTTTTGCGTATAAATAACTAACATCTGCTCGCATTGCAGCAATTCCATTTCTTTCAATACATGGAATTTGTACGTATCCATCCACTGGATCGCAAGTTAGTCCTAAAAAGTGTTCAAGAGCAACCTCTGCTCCATATTCAATTTGATAAGTAGATAATTTATTAATATAACAAAGCGCAGCGGTAGCCATTGCAGAAGCAACCCCTACCTCAGCTTGGCAACCAAGCATTGCTCCACTAATTGAGGCATTTTCTTTGCATAAATTTCCAAATAGACCAGCAACTTTTAAACTATCAATTAATGTTTTTTTATCAATATTTTTATAATGATATTCGTAATATAAAGTGGCAGGAATAATCCCACAAGATCCACAAGTTGGAGCAGTAACGACAATATCTCCTGAAGCGTTACCTTCTACGCAACTATAAGCAAAAGCTGTTAATAGCATTACTTTTTTCTCATCATCAGATAATTTTTGGGCCTCATTAAATATAGTTTTTGCAACTCGTGATAATCTTAAACTTCCAGGAATCAATCCTTCTTTGTTTATATTAGAATCGACTTCTTTAAACATAGTATCTAAAACATTTTCTAGATAACTATCTATATCTTTGTTTTCTTTTTGATTAACATAATCAACCAAGGACATCTTATTTCTTGAACAATACTCTTTAATCTCTTCAAATGTATTTAAATCGTAAATAATCTCGCCATCAATATGATTTAGATCAGTAACAATTTTGCCACCACCAATTGAATAATAGGTTTTATCTTTAATAATATTTCCATTTTGATAAGCTTTAAAAGTTAAAGTGTTTGGATGTTTTAAATCTTTGGTTGTGAAGTCAAAAAGAATTTCTGAATCAAAATTTATTAAAATATCTTTTATAATTTTATCGGTTAAATGTCCTTTTCCAGTTAAAGCAAGGGAGCCAAAAAGCGTTACCACTATTTTCGAATCTTTTGGTAAACCAATTATAAAATCTTTTGCGGCTTTTGATGGCCCAATCGTATGCGATGAAGATGGTCCTGGTCCAGTTATAAATAATTCTTTAATGCTTTCCATATTAATTATCTCCAGCAATTCCTTTAAGTAAATCAGATAAAGTAACACCTAGTCCATGACATATTTTATCAAGAACTTTAATTGTTGGATTACGATGCCCACGTTCTAAGTCTGATAAATAATTAGAATTTATATCGCTTCTAAAAGCTAATTCCTCAATAGAAATTTTTTGGTTTTGTCTTAAAAAACGAATTCTAGCACCTAATTGATGCTCAATATCAATTACATTATTAATATTCATGACGATATCCTTTTGCCATATCCTTAATTTTTATAAACAAATGATTAACATTTGATTTTGAAACTTCTTTATTAAGTTTTTTTGACAATAAAGCAGCTAATTCTTTATAAGTTAAGTCTTTATTTTCTAAACGTAAATAACATAATTCACGAAGTTTTTCATTTGATATATTTTTGAGTCCTAAAGATTTATCAATTTGCTTTATATCTTCAATTTGTTCATTTGAAATCTTTAAAGTCTTCTTTAAATTATAAGTATCCATATTAATTAAACGATTTGAAACATTAGCAAAATCACGATTAACACGAACGTTTTCAAATAGCAAACAACAATCATTCGCTTCAAGATATGCTAAAAAATCTGAAATCTGATCTGATTTTTTAAGATAAACAATATAATTTGATCTTCGTTTAATTGTTTTAAAATCGAATTCTAAATCTTTAATTTTATGAATAAGTTTTAAAATTGCATCGGTAAAAGCTTCATCACTTGTATACATTTCTAGATGATAGTTTGAACTCTTAGGATTTGAGCAGGTCCCATTATATAGGAATAAACCCTCTAGATACCCCTTAATCTTTAATTCTTTATCGGTTAAATCATAAGGAATCTTACTATCTAAAAAATCAATTTTTAAACTTGATAAAATATCTTCAACATTAGTATTTATATTGATTAAATATTGTGTAGATTTATAAAATTGCATCATACATCTATAAGAAAAAGATAGTTCCGCCATTGGAAAAATTGTTTTTAATAAAACATAAATATATTTAGCGACTTTGTTATTTTCCGTTTTTAAAACAAGTTTTGTTTGATTATGAGAAATTACGACACTACCACTACTACGAATAAAAGCACTCAAAACAGAACGATCTTTCGTTTCGTTAAAAGGTAAATTTGTTAATTCTTCTTTAATTTGTTGGGTAAAACTTATTGGATTGTCCATAAACTGATTATACACTTAAAAGTGTATTATTTCTTGGAGTTTAAATAACGAATTGCACTTGTCGCAGCAATGGCTCCGTCACTACTTGCAGTGACTATTTGTTTTAATGACTTATGAACAATATCACCGACTGCAAAAACACCCTTAATTGATGACTCGCAATTTGAATCTACATCAATATATCCACCATCCATTTTTAAACCTAACGACATTAAAAAATAGGATGATGGAGTATCTCCTACAAATGGAAAGGCACCAATGCAACTAATGTTTTTTTCAATATTGTTTGTATTGTCTTTTATGACAACACCAGTCAAACCTTCTTCGTTTCCTAAGAATTCTTTAATTACAAATGGATAGAAAAATTCAACTTTCTTAGATTTCTTAAGTGTCGCTAAATCATTATCGTTATCATCAATATTATTATCGTTAACTAAATAAATCTTATTAACTAAATTCTCTAGATACAAAGCTTCTTTATAACCTTTTGCATCGTGCGCAAAAACAAGAACATCCTTATTTCTATAAAAGAAACCATCACAAACTGCACAATAAGAAATTCCTTTTCCTTGATATTCTCTTTCTCCAGGTACACCAGACCTTTTATTACTAGAACCAGTTGCAATAATAATTGTTTTAACAATATAAGTATTATTATCACCAACCACTTGAAATAAATCATTCCCTTTTGTAATGCCATTTATGCCATCATGCAAAACTTCAATATTTCTAGCCTTTAATTGTTCCTGGTATTTTTGAATTAATTCAACTCCTGAAATTGAGACAAAACCAGGATAGTTATCTATTTGAGTGATGGTATTTAATTTGCCACCAATCATCTCTTTTTCAACAATACAAAAACTATATTTACTTCTAGATAAATAAATTGCTGCTCCAACTCCAGCTGGCCCAGCGCCAATAATTAATATATCTTTATTTATGGTCATATTCTTTTATTTCCTTATATAAGTCATTATACGAAGAACAAAATGAAAGCGGAACTATTTTGCTTTCGTAATTTCTTTCTTTCATTGTCATCATAATTGTATTAACACCTGCGTTTTCACCACTTCCATAATCAAATTCAGTATCCCCAATATTTATTACTTCATTTGGTTTAACGCCAAAATTACTCATTATACGATTTATTCCTTCTGGATTTGGTTTATGATGCGTAACTTCATCCGCACCAATAATTAAATCAAAAATATTTTGGTCTAAGCCTACTTTTTTAAGACTATATAAAGTCATTTCACGATTTTTACTTGTTAAAATAGCTAACTTATAACCATCTTTTTTAAACTTTAATAAGGTTTCTTCAACATTTGGAAATGGTTTTAAACAAGTATCATAATATTTCCTAGTTCGTTCTGAATATTCTTTCAAAATAAACTTTTGATCAAGTTCAGGAAAAACTTTTTTGAGTGTTTTATCAAGTGGAGGTCCACTAAAAGTTCTAACAATTTTATCATCTAAAAAATAATCTTTAGGTTTATATAAACGAAAAAGCTCATGCCAAGTTTCCATAATAACATCATCACTATCAATTAAGGTTCCATCCATATCAAAAACTAAAACTTTAATCATAATCTACGCTTTTTTCTCACTTGGATAATCTTCTTTAACTTCAAGTATCCATTTTCCATGATCACGCATGACTTGCCAAACAAAGAATACAATTAACAAAAATGCACCAATGCCAATCATCCAATAAGCGCTGTTTACACTCCACATATTATCATTTCCCATGTTATAACTTGAATTCCTTAAAGGTTCAATAATCGCCCTAGTTGCTCCATACCAAATGAAATACCATCCGCTACAAGCACCTTTTGAAGACATAAAATATGGAATATAGTTATACCACTTTCGTGTTCCATCTTTATTAATAGCAAGTTTCTTGAGTCCAATTCTTACTCCAAAACCAATAGCAAAATATCCAACAAAATTTATAATTCCTTCAATTAAGAATAATGGAAGGAATATCTTCCCACTATTTATTAAGCTAACTGCATTCTCATCCGTATAAACTTTTCCAGCAGTACTTTGACTTGAAAAATGCATATTGTTCCTAACAAGAGATGGAATCCACATGAAGTTAGATTCACTAACTAATTCACCATGAACTTCATTGTTGAAGAAATTTCCCCAACGACCAATACATTGTGCTAATAAAATAGAAGCGACACAAATATCAATAACAGTTAAGTAATCCATATGGTTATATGGTGGTTTTTTAACTTTATATTTGATAATAAGTAGGTAAATTATACAAACAACAATTGCAAGTGATGCACCCATAATTGCAAGTCCACCATCATCAATTCGTAAAATCTTCCAAGGATCTTTGTCAAATCCATCTCGAGTCCAATTACCTATTACGTACCAAAGTCTGCAACCAACAATTCCAGTAGGGAATCCAATTAAGAATACAGTACTAAGTAAACCTTTTTCTCCATACATTATTTTAAGTTGATAAGAATCAATAGCCAAAACTACTAATCCTCCACCTAAAAGACATAATGCATAGAAGGCAATACTAAATCCCCAACTATCACCAGTTGGAATAGGTGACCAATTATAACCCGTATAGACAGTAACAAGCTTAACGCCACTACTCCCAAAATAAATTCTATTACATAGTGGATATCTTAAATATGGAGCACTTCCTTCTTCAAATAAAACAAATGATAGAATCGTAAATGCGCCAATGCCAATCATTAACCAAAACATTTTTCTTTTTTCTTTTGGCGCACGTAAATCAAAAACAAAATAATTAATGAAAATACTAACAAGAGCATAAATGGCACATGCTAGTAAAACACTTCCGCCATAAATTAAAACATAATGTAATGCGTCAACATTAGACCCTAAAATATTTGTAATATAATCAATATTTGCACTATTCGTATAGAATTGAATATCAAACAAAATAAAAGATATAATTAGCAATCCAAGCGCTAAAATATATAGTTTTTTATTTTCTAAAAGGAAAAAACATTTATGCTCTTTTGCTTTAAAATACTTTCTTGCAGGAAAAAAGTAGGCTAAAAAAGCGCATACAAAACTAATAATCGCAAATGCAAGAGTCACTGAGTGTGTTACATTATCCATTTTTCTTTCTCAACTTTCTATCTTGATCTTCTTCTAAGACTTTAGCTAAATAGTACCCAGTATAACTTCTTGGGTTTTTGCTAACTTCCTCTGGAGTACCAGTAGCAATAATTTCGCCACCCTTATCTCCTCCATCAGGACCTATATCTATTATATAATCTGCCATTTTAATAACATCTAAATTATGTTCAATACAAATAATTGTATCCCCACCATTTACAATAGATTGTAAGATGTTAATTAATTTAGCAACATCATCAACATGTAAGCCAGTAGTAGGCTCATCAAGAATATAAACAGTCTTACCAGTAGGACGTTTTTGTAAATAATATGCAAGTTTAATTCTTTGAGCTTCGCCACCACTTATTGTTGTAGATTGTTGCCCAACTTTCATATATCCAAGTCCAACATCACATAACATTTTAAGTTTTCTAGCTAGTTTATGATAATTCTTAAAGAAGTTATAGGCCTCTTCAATAGTCATCTCTAAAACATCAGAAATTGACTTACCTTTAAAGGTGCATTGAAGTGTTTCTTCGTTATATCTTTTACCACCACATTCATCACAAACTACATATACATCAGGCATAAAGTTCATTGCAATACGAACAACTCCATCACCATAACAATGCTCACATCTTCCTCCAGGAACATTAAAACTAAATCGTGATTTATTAAATCCTCGAGCTTTCGCTTCTATGGTAGAGGCAAAAATTTCACGTATATCATCGAACGCTTTAACGTAAGTTGCAGGATTGCTACGAGGAGTTCTTCCAATTGGTTCTTGTGTAATATTGATAATTTGATCAACGTTTTCAAGACCTTTAATCTTATCATATTGTCCAGTTTCAACCATTTTCTTAAACAATTCTTTTTGTACAGCCGTATATAAAGTCTCGTTAACAAGTGAAGATTTTCCACTACCAGAGACACCAGTTACACAAATAAAACTTCCAAGTGGAAATTTAGCTGTAACATTTTTTAAATTATTAGTTTTACAACCACTGATTGTTAAGAATTTTCCATTACCTTTATTTCTTGATAATGGAACAGCAATATATTTTTCGCCACTTAAATATTGTCCAGTAATAGAACGTGGACATTTTTCTAAATCTTCTACACTTCCTTGAGCAACAACTTCTCCACCATGAATTCCTGCTCCAGGCCCGATATCTACGAGATAATCAGCACTTCTAATCATTGCTTCATCATGTTCAACAACGATTATTGTGTTCCCTAAATCACGCATTTCTTTAAGTGCATTAATAAGTTTTTCACTATCACGTTGATGTAATCCAATAGAAGGTTCATCTAAAACATATAAAACACCAGATAATTTGCTACCAATTTGGGTAGCTAATCTTATTCTTTGTGATTCGCCACCAGATAGAGTCATAGCATATCTTGATAAAGTAAGATATCCAAGACCAACATTAATTAAAAAAGATGTACGATTTAAAATTTCATTCACTACAAGTTCGGCAATCTTCCATTGATTCTCAGTTAAATGATTATGCAAATCTTTCATAAATTCATAAAATTTATCTAAAGATAAGCAAGTTAATTCATAAATATTAAGACCATTCACTTTAACAGATAAAACCGCTTCATTTAGTCGAGCTCCATGACAAGTTGTACAAACTTTATCACGTAAAAATTTTGCATAATATTCACGTAAAAATTCACTACTTGTTTCGTGATATAGTCTTTCTAAACGCGTTTTAACACCTTCAATATAACGAACGTGTTTAACGGTGTTTCCAGAGGATGATTTAAGTTCATAAGAAAGAATTTCTTTTGAACCATTCATAATAATATCAATTTGTTCATCGTTATATTTATTGAATGGAATGTTTGAAGGAATATTATAGTATTTCAATAAATACTTAAAATCTTGCCATTCAAGATTTTGCGAATTTACTATATTTTTATAGTAAGCAATAGCGCCTTTATCAATACTTAAAGTTTTATCAGGAACAAGTAAATCAAGATCAGCTTCTTGGTTAATTCCAAGTCCATTACAAGAAGGGCATGCTCCTAAAGGCGAGTTAAAAGAAAATAAACGTGGTTCAAGTTTTGGAACAGTAAAACCACATTTTGGGCAAGCATAATGCTCACTAAATAATTTCTCTTCGCCATTAATTGAAACAAGAACAAAACCATTGCTCCACTCAGAAGCGAGTTCAATAGCTTCAAATACACGAACACGATTTTCTTTCTTTAAAACTATACGATCAACAACAATATCTATATCATGTCTTTGCGTTTTAATAAGTTCAGGTACTTCATCAATTAAATAATTTTGCCCATCTATTCTAAGACGCACAAAACCATTCTTTTTAATTTTGTCTAAAGTATCTTTATGGGTCCCTTTTTCTTCTCGAACAATAGGCGACATTATGATAATTTTAGAATTTTCTTCATGCGTAAAAATAATATCAGTTATTTTTTGAACACTAAAAGCAATAATTGGCTCATTATGCGTTGGGCAATAAGGAACACCAATTCGTGAATATAATAAACGAAGGTAATCATAAATTTCAGTGACTGTTGCAACGGTACTTCTTGGGTTATGTGATTGAGATTTTTGATCAATCGCAATTGCTGGAGATAATCCTTCAATTGATTCAACATCAGGTTTTTCAACTCCACCTAAAAATTGTCTAGCATAACTTGAAAGAGATTCCATATATCTACGTTGCCCTTCAGCGTAAATAGTATCGAATGCAAGTGTTGATTTACCACTTCCTGAAACTCCTGTAAATACTACAAGTTTATCTTTAGGGAAGGTAACACTAATATTTTTAAGATTGTTTTCACGCGCTTCTTTAACGCGAATTTCATTAATTGACATACTTATGATTATAGCAAAAAAACTTATTTAGTTATATAAATAAGCATAGAAAAAATCTAAAGCTTTCTTAGTTCAAAACATAGAACCAAATTGAGATAAATTGTAAAACAGTTCCAATTAAAATAAAAACATGGAAAATTGTGTGAAACCATAAAGATTTTTTTGCACCAATTCCATATAAAATTGCCCCTATCGTATATGCAACACCACCAGATAACATCCATAAATAACCATTTAAAGAAATCGTATCAATTAATTCTTTGCTAGCTAAAATAATTGTCCATCCAATGATGATATATAAACTCGTTGAAAGAATATTGTACTTATGTAAATCGATGGAATTAAAAATAATTCCAATCGCAACTCCAGCCCAACAAATGCCCATAATAATCCAACCACAATAAGGAATAACGCCCCACATTGTCGTCTCTCTTAAAGGCATTAAACAAAACATTGAATAAGTTCCAGCAATTAAAGTATAGACAGTATCATGGTCAATAATTCGCAATACTCTCTTTCCGTTATTTTGTGACAAGCTATGGTAAACAGTACTTATTGTATAACATAAAATCATCCCTGCACCATATAAGCAAATACTCACAATTCGATAAATTTGTTCTGTCGCATTTATGCCTTTATAGCCCCAGACCGTTACTTTTAATAACATTAAAATAGTCATTACAATTCCAAAAATTGCACCTACGCCATGCGTAATTGCGTTCCATAAATCTTGTTTAGTCGAATACTGTGGTAATCTAATTTTTTCTCTTATACTCATTTTTGAAACAACCTCACCTAGTTTCTAAAACTAGCATATCATTTTAATGCCTAATGTCAACACTAATCCCACTTAAAAAGCGCCAGTTTTTATAAACTGACGCTTTATTATTAGAAATCTAGATTAAAGACCAAATTTCTTAACAGCATTCCATCTTTCTTTAGCAGCTTCTTCAGATTTCTTGAAGAGTTCTTCATATTGAGATGGGTTAACTTTTGGTAATTGTGAGAATCTATTTTCAGTTAATAAGAATTCTCTGAACTTTGTGAAGTCTGGTTCAGCACAATCAAGTTGTAATCCTGGTTTTCCTTCTTTAACTAAACGTGGATCATATCTCCAAGTTGAGAAGAAACCACAATCAACAGCTTTCTTTTCTTCTTGAATACTATTCACAAGACCACCTTTAAGACCTTGGTTAATACATGGAGCATAGCAGATAACTAAACTTGGACCATTATAACTTTCAGCTTCTTTTAAGGCTTGAATAGCTTTCATTGGGTTGGCACCTAAAGCGATTTGAGCGACATAAACATCGCCATATGCCATAGCAATTAAAGCTAAATTCTTCTTCTTGGTCTTCTTGCCACTAGCAGCAAATTGAGCAATACAACCAGTTTGAGTTGATTTACTAGCTTGACCACCAGTGTTTGCATATTGTTCGTTATCAAGGACAAGAACATTAATATCATCTTCACTAGCGATTACGTGATCTAAACCACCGTAGCCAATATCATAAGCAAAGCCATCACCACCAATAATCCAAACTGACTTATCAAGTAAATCATTCTTGAACTTTAAGACGTCTTTAACACTAGCATCATCACTAGCTTCAACTTCTTTAAGTAATTCTGGAATAATCTTACGTGATTCTTCTTTATTCTTGATGTTCTCAAGATATTTCTTAATAGTTTCTTTTAAGCTGGCTTCAACTGTATCTCTACCTTCAGCAGCAACTAAAATTTCACTAATTTGTTGTAACTTATAATCAGTAGCAAGTCTCATACCATAGCCATATTCAGCATTATCTTCAAATAAGCTGTTTGCCCAGGCAATACCCTCACCATTCTTATCTTTAACAAATGGAGTCATTGGAGTTGAACCATTATAAATGGATGAACAACCAGTAGCGTTTGCGATAAGTAAATCTTTACCAAATAATTGCGATAATAATCTGTAATATGGAGTCTCACCACAACCTTGGCAAGCACCACTAATTTCTTGATATGGCATTAAGAATCCAACACCTTTAACAGTATTGGTTGGGAAAATGTTGCTCTTATATTCAACATGTTTATATAAGTATTCAGCATACTTTTCTTTATCGAATTGACTCTTTGCTTCAACCATCTTAATAGCAAAGTGATCATTACCCATCTTCTTAGCAGTCTTATTGGCTAAACATTCATTGGCACAAAGTCCACAACCAACACAGTTAGTTGGTGAAACTTGAATAATGAATTTCATACCTTTAACAGCAGGTGAACCAATTGCATCTTTAGTTAAATCAGCTAAACCTTCTGGTCCATGTTTAATTTCATCTTCATTTAATAAGAATGGACGAATTGTAGCATGTGGACAAACAAATGCGCATTGATTACATTGAATACAATAATCTTTATTCCAAAGTGGGACCAAATCAGCGATTGAACGATCTTCTTTGAAAGTAATATTACTTCTCATACTGCCATCTTCTAAGCCATCTTTTAAGAAGGCACTAACTGGTAAATCATAACCATCAAGTTGATTGATTGGTAAGACGAATTCATCAAAGTATTCATCTCCAGTAGTCTTTCTGACTCTCTTGAAATCAAGTTTAGCCCATGCTGGGTCAACTTTAACTTCTCTAAGACCCTCGGTTCCACTATCAATAGCTTTATAGTTAAGTTTAACAACTTCTTCACCCTTACGAGCATATGTCTTTTCAGCTAATTTCTTCATCCAAACGTTAGCATCTTTATAAGGCATAATTTGTGGGTTTAAATAGAAGAAAGCACTTTGTAAAATAGTATTTGTATGACGTCCCATACCAATTTCAAGAGCAATCTTATTTGCATCAATAACATAGAATTTAACATGCTTTGTAGCAAGTTGATATTTAACTCTATTTGGTAATAATTTATCAATAGAAGCATCATCCATATCGGTATTTAATAAGAATGTTCCACCTTCTTTAATATCTTTTAAGACATCGAATCTGAACATATAAGTATCAAGAGAAACACTGATAAAATCAGCGTGTTGAATGTAATATGTTGAGTGGATTGGTTCTTTACCAAATCTAAGGTGAGATCTTGTGACACCACCTGATTTACGACTATCATAAGCAAAATATGCTTGAGCATATTGGTGAGTTGCATCACCAATAATCTTAATTGATGATTTATTAGCACCAACAGTTCCATCACTGCCTAAACCATAGAATAAACAACTATTGTATGAATGTTTAATTTCATATTTATCATCGTTAATTGGGATTGATAAATGAGTGACATCATCTTCGATTCCAAGAGTGAAATCATGATGAGCATCTTTAGTATCCATCCAATCATATAAAGCTTTAATGTGTTTTGGTTGAGTATCGTGACTTCCAAGTCCATAACGTCCACCAATAACTTTAATGCCTTCTTTGCCTTCATTTCTTAAAGCGCAAACGACATCTTCATATAAAGGTTCGCCAACCGCACCTTTTTCTTTAGTACGATCCATAACGGCAATAGTCTTAACAGTCTTTGGAAGAGATTCAACTAAATCTTTAGCACTAAATGGACGATAGAGAATAACTTTAAGTAAGCCAACTTTCTCGCCTTTCTTAGTTAAATCAGCAACAACTTCAAGTGCAGTTTCAGTGACACTACCCATAGCAATAATAACTTTGGTAGCATCTTTAGCACCTTCATAAACAAATGGAGCATAACTACGTCCAGTAAGACGTGTTGCTTCTTTAAAATATTTCTTAGCAATATCTAATACTTTTTCAGCATGTTTATTTTGAGCTTCTAAACCAGTGAAATAAATATCATCATTTTCAGCACCACCACGAGTAACTGGGTTAGTATGTGGATTAAGTGCCTTTTTACGGAAGGCTTCAACTTTATCCCATGGCATTAATTTACGATATTCTTCATCATCAACGAATTCAACGTTTTGAATTTCGTGAGAAGTTCTAAATCCATCAAAGAAGTGACAAACTGGATATGAAGCATCAATTGCAATTAAGTGAGCAATTGGAGTTAAATCCGCAACTTCTTGAACTGAATGTGAACAAATCATTGCAATTCCAGTTTGACGAATTGCATAAACATCTTGGTGATCACCAAAAATACAAAGTGAACGTGAAGCAAGTGAACGAGCACTAACTTCCATAACGGCTGGTAATTCCTCACCAACCCACTTATAGATATTTGGAATCATTAAAAGTAATCCTTGTGAAGCAGTATAGGTTGTTCCATAAGTTCCAGCTTGAACAGCACCATGTAAAGCTCCAGAAGCACCACCTTCTGATTGCATTTCACATACTTTTACTGTACTTCCAAAGAAATTTTGCTTTCCTTGTGAAGCATAAACATCGACATGATCGGCCATTGGTGAAGATGGAGTAATTGGATAAATTGCAGCAACTTCGGTAAAACAATATGAACCTAAAGCCGCAGCAGTATTCCCATCAACACTTAAAAAGGTCTTTTTAATTTCTGCCATTTTACATTCTCCTTTTAGCATACAAAATTATTATATAATTTTAGGCGTAGATTTCAATTTAAAAAAAGCGAAAAATCAAGTTATTTTTCGTGAAAACCTCTTCCTTTCATGACTATTAGAAAAAACAAAATAATAAATAGTTAAAAAGACTTGATGAACCCGTTCATTTAGAGGTTTTCAACTTTTATTCGTAGGAAATGAATAAATGTTATAGAATACATACCATAAGTAAAGATTGGGGTATCATTATGTTTGAACAGGTTTTTGACGAAAAAGAAGTTCTTGATTATATAGCCGATGAAAAAGAGATTAATCTTTTTATTTATGGCGATATTATGAACTTTGGCTTAAAAAACAAAATATGCCGAGTCTATCTTAATAAAATCAAAAATAGAATTGATTCTTTGATATTAGTTTATCAAGAGAAAAATATTGTTTTCTACTCTAAATATAACGACTTTGATATCGATGAAGTTATTTCTTTTTTACAAAAAACAAATTTCTCCGTGATTAGCGGGAAAGAAAATTTAATTAGTCGATTTTTAAATAAACTTGATGGTTATGAACTTGAATCTACATATATGACTAGATATAACTTGAACAAAGACAATTCAAAACTAGATTCAAATGATAGTTCAGTTCGTATGCTTACCACAAAAGAAGATTTCACAAAAGCATTTAATTTACTGAAGACAATAAAAGAATTTGAAGGAAGCAATACAAGCACCTTAGAAGAGTATATTTCTGACTCGATTGAAGGACTAAATAATGGAACTCATAAATATGGTTATTTCATTAATGCCTCATTAATAGCCATGGGTGGAACAACTGCGGAAAACAAAATTTCTTCGATGATTGTCGCCGTTTGTTGTGACAAGAATTATCGAAATAAAGGATACGCTACTAAGGTAATTAATTACATATGCATGGATGCGACACGAAAAAAACAAGAATTTTTATGCCTATTCTATAACAATCCATTAGCCGCAAAAATATACCACAAAGTTGGCTTTGTGGATCTTGAAAAATATGGAATGATTAAAAAGATAACCAAATAATTATTTGTTTTTCTTCAAATAATAACTAAGCATTCTTTTATCTTTTGCAGTTAATTTATAGCCAGTATCTAAAATACCACCACTAGTCATATTCTTAGAAACATAATCTAAGAAACCTTTATATTGTTTATATTCATTGTGAGAAATTCTTGGTTTCTTTTTTATTTTTTTAGATACTTTCTCTTCTTTTTGTATGTAATTTTCTAAATCAGCAATATTTTCTTTTAAATTATGGTTTGGATCTAAACGAATCATTTCATAAAAAGGCTCGATGTAATCAAAGATTACTTCTTGCTTAATACCTGTAGCCTTCGATAAATTATCGCAAGTAAAAACTTTCTTATTTGATTTTTCAATTATTCTTAAAAATTTTTCGGCGTTAGTTTTCGATAACTTCATACCTATAGTATAGTTTAAAAATTATGAAAAATAAGTTATTTCTCGTTTTCTTCTAAAATTGAAAGAATTTCATAGTATCTTTTTTCAAGATTATACTTTTCTTCATTTAACCCAGCAAATTCATCATATTTTGTATTTGGATCATTAAATTTATCATCAATCGCATCTAAGCTAATCTCTATATCAGCACTTTCATCTTTAAGTTTTTGTATAGCGTTATTCGATAGTTTTTCTTTTTTCTCTGGAATCACTTTTGCCTTTGCCATATTTTTCTCGATTTCTCGATAATCAATTGGCTCGGCTTCTTGTGCTTTCTTTCTGCCTTCAAGAGTAAATTTTAAATCTTCATAATTTCCTTCAATAAAGAGCGATAACGTTGGTGTTAAATATAAAACATGTGTCGCAAGTTCGTTAATAAAATAACGATCATGAGATACAAATATAATACAACCACCATAATCTCTTAAAGCATCAATAAGACATTCTTTTGTTACCATATCAAGATGGTTTGTAGGTTCATCAAGAACTAAAACATCGTAATCCGACATCGCAAAAGCACATAAAGTAAGACGCATTTTCTCGCCATTACTCATTAAACCTGTCGATTTAAAAATATCTTCGCCTTTAAATAAAAATCTACCTAGATTTGCTCTTAATTCACTATCTAATTTACTTGGATATCTTGACCTAAGATAACTAATTGCATCTGTATCATTTAAAAATACATAATCATTTTGTTTAATGTAACCAACTTTAATATCTCTTAAATGTTTAATTGAACCACTATAAAGTTTTATTTCACCAATTATCGATTTAACAAGTGTAGTTTTACCAATTCCATTATCACCAACAATCGCTAATCTATCTTGGCCATATAAAGTAAAGTTAAACATCGGACATAATGGTTTATCATAGCCAACAACTACATTATAAAAACGAATTAATTGCTTACTTTTTAAATTTGAACCTTTAATTTTAAATTTAATTTTTCTATTTTCTTCAGTTGGAACTTCAGTTTTATTAGCCTCTAATTTAGCAAGTTTCTTTTCTCGATCATGAGCTCTACTTGCAAAACGTGGTTTAGGCATATAAAACTCAATAAAACGACGATATTTTTCGATTTGTTCATCTTCTTTTGCTGCTTGTTTTAAAAGCGTTTCATAGTTTTGTTTTTTTGCTAATAAATAATTATCATAAGTCATGTTGTATGATGTTATTTTATGATTCTCTAATTCAATAATTTTAGTAGCTAAAGAAGATAAAAAGTAACGATCGTGAGAAATAAATAATATCGTACCATCGTAGGTTTTTAAGAAATTTTCTAACCATTCAATTGTTGAAACATCGATATGGTTTGTTGGTTCATCAAGTAACAAAATATTGTATTTAAAAAGTAAAATTTTAATAAAGGCAATCTTCATTCTTTCACCACCAGATAAAGAAGCAATTTTTCTATCTAGATAACTATCATCAAAATTAAAACGAGATAAGTATTCTTTTATTTCGTTTTTATAGGTATATCCCCTATTCTTTTCGTAATTAACAAGCAAATTATTATATTTTTCCATCAAGGAATTATCATTAGGCTCTTTTTCCATTAAAGAGGTTAAATCAAGCATTTCCTTTTCCATCTTTATTTGTTTTTCAAAAACAAGCAACAATTCTTCTTCAACTGTGTGTTCGATATTTGTAATACAATTTTGATCAAGATAACCAATAGTTGTGCCATTTAAAATTGCAATTTCGCCTACTTTATCTTCTTTTGGAACAAGGGTTGGTTCTTCAGTACCTAAAATAAGTTTAAAAAGAGTAGTTTTACCTGCTCCATTATTACCAATCAATGCCACTTTTTCTCCAGAATTAACTACAAAGGAAATGTGGTCCAAAATGAGATTAGTAGAGTAATATTTCGTTACGTTATTAAATGAAATAATTGACATAACTAAAAGAATAATGAAAATAAAACTTAAAAACAAGGGCAAAACTCAAATAAATATAGATTAAACGCGAATTTTTTACTTAAAAAAATAATTTTAAATATTCAATATATGCGATAAAATATAGAACAAGGAGGCAAGGAAGTTGCGAATTCTTCAAGGAATAATTGCTACTGTCTTAATTGCGTTGCCATTTAGTACTTCTAATACGAATAAAGAAAGTTCTAATTCTTTTACTTATGTAGAATCATGCAATG
>Ga0172377_10002754_pt1 | contig 18032 bp, 13 predicted proteins | sample Pumphouse3metaG_FD_119749 | JGI IMG/M metagenome (GOLD analysis project Ga0172377, IMG submission 119749) | Leachate microbial communities from a municipal landfill in Southern Ontario, Canada - Pumphouse #3 metaG | ecosystem: Engineered > Solid waste > Landfill > Unclassified | place: Canada...
CACCGAAGAAGAAATAACCAAGGCTTCTGATTATGTTGGCCTTGACTATGTCTTAAAAAAACTGCCAGAAGGTTTAAATCACGAAGTTCGAGAACGTGGCAACAACTTTTCAAGCGGTGAAAGGCAGCTTATTTCCTTTGCTCGGGCCGTCTCTTATAAGCCAACCGTCATGACCCTTGATGAGGCTACCGCTAATATCGATTCGGAAACCGAAGCCGTCATTCAGTCTTCGCTTGCGAAGATGATGAACATCTCTACGATGATTATCGTCGCCCACCGCCTTTCAACCATTCAGCACTGCAATAAAATTCTCGTCATGCAAAAAGGTGAAATTATTGAATCCGGAAGTCATCAACAGTTATTAAAGAAGAAAGGTTCATATTACAACCTTTATCAAATTCAATACGAACATAATGAGTCCTTTTAAATTGTTTATATTCGCAAATAATCATTTGACCAATCATCGCTAGATTCAACTAGCAAGCGTTTTTTTCAATAAACAAGTTATAGGCAAGAACTAAAGATGGACGTAAAAGTAGTCAGGAGGAAAAAATGATGATAAATCAAATCAAATCAATCCTAAGGATTGCTAAGAAATTGCCGTCGACGAAAAAACGATTAACGTGTTCACTTATGGATTTGGTGTTGAAAACCAGCAAATAGTCCACGAAAAAGAGCAAAAAGACTAAACATTAGAAACTAATAATGTTAACTGTATTATCAATTAAAGCATCTCGTTTCTTGTTGCTCCAATTGACTATACCAGTGCCCTTTACTAGGGCACTTTTTTTATTAAGTGCTATTTTAAACTGCCGAAGAGCGTTGTTTCCCCCCATCCAGCGGAAAGGGAAATACTGCGTTAAAAAGCAATAAACGGGTTTGTTTCCTAGTTCACTTATTTGCGCTAAGTAAGCCCGCATGACGCCTGAAAGCATAAAGCCATTGACCGGCGCCCCAAAAACATAAGCATCATAACCTTCAACGCCAGGTTTATTCGATAATTCAATTTTGGCAACTTCTGGTTCGTCGTTATTGCTTGCTGTCACTCTTTCCAAAGCGACTTGATGTCCAAGATTAACTAACTTATCTTTTATCTTCTCGGCCACCGAAAGCGTGTTACCTGTCTTGGAATGAATGATGATGGCAATTTTTAAACTTTTGTTTTCCATATTTCCCCCAATATTTGCATTTTAAAATCTCGATTTAGGATTTAGATTTACCGCTGCCATTTTTTCAATGTCCTCATCAGCAATGACAAAGTCCAGTTCGGCATTGCTAATAATGCGTTCCTCATGTGTTGATTTAGGAAGCGGAAGCGTATCTTTTTGAATTGTATAGCGGAGAGCGATTTGTGCGGCGCTAACGCCATATTTGTTTGCTAATTGATTAACAATATCAACTTTAAAAACGCGACCCGACATTAATGGCGAATAAGCTTCAAACAAAATTTTATTTTGCTTACAGTAATGGCGAATCTCTGTTTGTGGTTTACCAACATAAAAAGGCATTTGGTTAACATGCGGAATAAATCCCGTCGCTTCAATTAACGGTTCGATATCACTAATGGAAAAATTAGATACGCCGATGGCTCTAATTTTCTTTGAATTATATAGTTCAATCATTGCCTTCCAAGCCTTAATATTGCCTTCTGTATGATTCGTGCCGATGGCAATCCAGGGCCAAGGCGCGTGAATTAAATATAAATCAATATAGTCTAAGCCAAGTCTTTTTAAAGACTTATCTAATTCTTTAAACGTGGATTCATAACCTTTGATATGTGATGGAAGTTTAGTAGCAACAAATATGTCTTCGCGTTTGATCCCTGAGTCTTTAATGGCCTGACCAACGCTTTTCTCGTTTCGATAGACGGTCGCGGTATCAATATGCCGGTAACCGGCTTTAAGTGCTAATAAAACTGAATTATAAGCTTCTTTACCTTGTTTTATTTGCCAAGTACCGAAACCGATTTTTGGAATCTTAACACCATTTGACAAAACGAAATCCTGATTAATTATTTTCGTTTTAGTTTGTTTCATATTTATATCCTTCATCAAAAATACATGCGAGCGAACATGTCTTTTCGTCTTTAATATTATTGTAGCCGATGAAGCGTCAAAAATGTTAGAGTTCCAAAATTATATTTTAATATTTTAAGTAAATATAAAAGATAATGATTATTCGACTGGTTTCCGCGGTGTTTTTCGCTTTCTTTCCAGTAAGGTTAAATACATTTTCCGCATCCGATAAGTCGAGGGAGTAATCTCTAGTAATTCATCGTCGTTAAGATAGGCTAAGCAGTTTTCAAGCGACATTAGGCGCGGAGCTTTAAGGACAACTTTTTGCTCTTTGGTCGACATCCGCATGTTCGTTAACTCCTTGGCCTTGGTGACATTGATAATTAAGTCACTGCCAAAACGATTTTCGCCGACAATCATCCCTTCGTACACTTGTGTCTGTGGTAAGACAAACATCGTGCCACGGGCTTCAAGTCCTTCAATCGCGTAAGTTGTGCTCATCCCAGTATCCGAGGCAATCAAAACACCTAGTGTCCGACCTTTGACTTGGAAATTCGTCACTGGTCGATGCTCTTTATAAAGATGACTCATCAAACCGTAGCCTTTGGTTAACGTCATGATTTGTGCATGTAAACCAATCAAGGCCGCTGCCGCAATATTATAAGTTAAACGAGTGTTAGCCTCGCCATAGTCAATATTTACGACTTCAGCTTGGCGGTTGGACAAAGCATCCATGACTGAGCCTAAGCTTTCAGAAGGAACATCAAGAAATAATTCTTCAAATGGTTCATGGGCAACGTCATGAATTATTTTAATAATCGCCTTCGGTCTACTCACTTCTAACTCATAGCCTTCGCGACGCATGTTTTCAATTAAGATACCAAGATGTAATTCACCGCGTCCAGAGACGAGAAAGCGATCGCTTCCTTCAATTAGGGATACTTTTAACGCCACATCGCGTTGTATTTCCTTTTCCAGGCGCATCTGAAGCTGACGAAAAGTTACGAGTTTTCCGTCTTGTCCGACGAAAGGAGAACTATTAGGAGCAAACGTCATTTGTAAAGTCGGCTCGCTTATCATAATCGGCGGCAAAGGAACGACATTATTAGGATTGCAGATTGTCTCGCCGACATTTATGTCGGTTAAACCGGCAACGCCGATAATATCACCAGCGTGAGCTTCATTAAGTTCAATTCGATTCATGCCGACAAAGCGGTACATTTTCATGATTTTTCCCGGCTTGTTTGTTTTATCAAGGCGGGCCAAAACAATATTTTCTCCAGCCCGTATCGTCCCTGATTTTACTAAACCAATACCAATTCGACCAACAAAGTCGTTGTAATCAAGGAGGCTTGGTTGAAACTGTAAGGGACCACTGTAATCGACTTTGGGTCCGGGTATTTCGCTAATAATCAAATCAAGAATGGCTTCCATTCCCGGCTTTTGATCAGCAGGATTCGCTGAGATGCTGCTCGTTCCTAGAAGTGCCGAAGCATAGGCGACTTCAAAATCTAAATATTCTTCTGGAGCATCAAGCTCGATGAATAGTTCTAAGACATCATTTAGTACTCTTTTAACATCGACATTAGGACGATCGATTTTATTAATGACAACAATCGGCTTTACACGCGCTTCGAGGGCTTTTTTCAGCACAAACCGCGTTTGTGGCATCGTGCTCTCGTGCGCGTCAATTAAAAGTAGGCAGCCGTCGACCATGTTCATGATTCTTTCGACTTCTCCGCCAAAATCAGCGTGCCCTGGTGTATCGAGGATATTTATTTGATAGCCTTTGTATTGAATGCCCGTAGCTTTCGCCAGTATGGTAATACCCCGTTCTCTTTCAAGATCATTAGAATCCATCATCCGTTCTGATGAGGCTTCGTTATCACGAAACATGTGGGCAGTCTTAAATAACTGATCCACCATCGTTGTTTTTCCGTGGTCCACATGAGCGATAATAGCAATGTTACGAATATCCATAATTTTTTCCAACGTGATAAGCATATGCTTAAATAGAGTAATTTGCACGAAATATATTAATATAGTTCCGCGCTTTTATTATTTAATAAAGGAGCGGATAAGCCAACGTTTAAAAAAGCAAACAATCAAATGCCTCTATGCTATCAAAAATTGTTATTGTTTAATAATTAAAATGAATTACAAAATTTCCATGTCTTTTAACATGAGATATTTCGGTCCTTCGTAACCTTGAATAGTAACCATTTCTCTTGATAGTTGAAGCGAAGACAAACATTTGTCGATATTGCCACTAAAAGAGAAACCGGATACAGGATGGTAGTTTTTCCCATCGAAGTAAACCGCCAAACGGACTTCGCCGCCAATATAGTGTGAATACATATCGATTTGAATGCCGGATAAAGCAATAATTTCTAAATGAGGTTTATTTTTCATCACCGCATAACTCGACTTGCCCTTGCTGACGGCAATTGTAGCAAGAGAACCACATGCTTTGATTCCTAAATATTGCCCATATTGATTTGAGCCATAGTAATTAGCAATTACACCTTTATCAATAACATTAATTGGCGAAAGAAGAATGCCATCACGATCAAACCCATCAGCCTTGGAAGCGGGTTTAAGCGCAATAGTTAAATACTCTCCTTTAACATCTTTTTGAATCGAATCACCGATGACTTTATCAGTATTTTTGTGATAAATCGAATGATACGAATAATCATCAATAAGATTTTCAAATAAGCTTCGGACATCTTCGTCTCTTAAAATGACATCAGCTTTACTTACATCCTTAATGGCCTTGGCCTCATATCGGCTCGTCACATCTTGGAGGGCTGTTTTGGCGTCATTTTTAAATATATCAAAATCGACTTTGTTATAAGTTAAATAACGATAAAGTTCGACTTTATTATCTTTCCCATCAAATGAAGGTATGGCTTCAATGTTCATTCGGTGCATCGTCTTTTTATAATCAACACCTTTTGAGGAAACGACATGAAGAGTAATTTTCGAATGAAATAACTCTAATGAGTTAAAACGAAGATTGCTTTTCGTTTCCGCAAAGAAAACGTCAGCGATTTTATCAAGCAAGACTAAGGGTTCATAGCCAAATGATTGTTGCTTCCACGATCTTTTTTTTGTCCCGGGCACCAGGTCATATCGTTTGTTTTTGATTAAGGAAGCGGCAAAAGCAGCTTCGTTAATTTTATCAGCCAACTCTTTATTTGAAAGTTTGTGGCTTAAAGCAAATGTCGAGGAACCGGTACACATGTTGCCATTATCAGAAAATTCCCGATATACCGTAATATTATATTCTTTGGTGTCGACCAAACGCGTAGTCTCAAGTTTTTGTAGTACATAAAAAGCTTGAGCAGCTTGTGTCGCATTTTCCTCAATAAGCCAGCCCGTAATTGATTCAGCGGCGCTTAAGGCCTTAATTAATTGTTTAATCATCCGATTTTTACCTTCGCTTTCAAATAGGGACCACCATCACTGACGCGGACCCATTCTTTGTATCCTTTACCGCATGATCCCGAACCAATAATTTCAAAATCGCGCGATACGGCACTGATGGAATTGAGTAAATCAATTACATAACCACTCATCACCACGGGCGAAACAATTTTGCCGGTTAATTTACCATCAATGATTTCTCTTCCATATCTTGCTGTACACTGAATGCCCCAGTTTTTGGGATCTTCCATTCCATTATCAGTCTGGGCGATTAGGTAACCATGTTTGATGCTTTTAATCATCTCGCTAAGTTTTGATTTTCCCGGAGCAAAAAAAGTATTAGTCATACGCGAATAGCTTTTGCGTTTATAAGATTCGCGACGACCATTGCCGGTCGGGGCTTTTCCGAGCTGTAAAGCTGATAAGGCATCAGATATTCCTGAGACTAAAACGCCATTATCAATAATCTTTGTGTCATGGGCCAAAACGCCGTCGTCATCAAAGAAATATGAGGCCACGCTAAAGGTCGCGGCCGCGCCGTCGTGCATAGTAATAAGTGGGGAAGCCACGTATTTTCCAAAATACTCTTGGGACTTGGCTCGATCACGGACAAACATATCCATTTCGACACCGTGACCAAACGCCTCATGGGCGATTAGACCAGTAATCGAAGGAGCTGTTATCACGTCGTAATATCCTGGTATCGGAGTAACTGAATCCAATAATTCAATCGCGACTTTATGTGCTTCTTCTAGAGCTGGTTCTAAATCAGCAAGAGCTTTTTCAATTGAATTCGTGCCAAAGCCATCATAACCGTATTTCGTATTACCATCCTTACGGACAAGGACAAAACAACGAGGATTAGTCCAAGTGTAATATTGTTGCAAATCTTTGTTTTTCGACATGAACATCTTCGACACCTCACTAATTTCAAGCGCGGTCCGAACGTTGACGACAAGCGATGAAAGCGAAAGTGTTTTAGTGACATATCCCTTAAGAATGTCAATGATTTGGTCAATCGAAAATAGTTGACCCTTATTCTTACGGACGAAACTTTTGCTTAGTGTTTCTTCTTGCAAAACCTTGACGTCAACCGCATCGATTGATCCTTTAAACGCGGCTAAGCGATCGATTTCGGCAATTAAAGTGGGAATATTTTTCTTTGTAATTTCATTAGTCGATAACTCACTGTACGTCTGATTGTTAAACACTTTAATAACGAAACCTGACTCCGTTAGCGCACTGGGGACGACATGAGTCGTTGAATTATCAACGATAATCGTCGTTCCGGAAACATCCGTGCCGAAAACACTGACATAAGAATATTTCTTTCCAAGTTCGTCAATCAGAGTTCTAATTAAAGTTTTTTTACTTTTTAAGTAATGCGAGAATTTATTTGTCATAACTTTACCTTTGATTGCGCTATTGTAACATAAGCGCGATTATATATTACGATTTTTACTGCGTTGTTATCTATTTATTTCAGGAATATTTGTAAACTCAATAAAGGTGTTACCATATCATTTTTCACGATCTAGTCGCTTTTTTCGATGGTTCCGGGGCTTATCAAAAAGCGATGACGAGGCCGCCGAAAACAGCGTAAGTGCTGGAAAGACCGCCCATCTTGACAATCTTTACATCCTTGAACTTATACATTTTCATCACCTCATCGTAAAATCTCTGGGCACGATCTGAGACCAAAACATAGGCAATTACTAAAGTCCGCTCCTCGAGTTTAACACCTTGCTGCCCGACGAGATTCAACATCTTATTAAAAGCTCGCTCATAGCCGAAACCTTCCTTCATCAGTTTGATTTCGCCTTTACCGTCCGCGCCAAGAATTAATTTAATAGATAAAGCCGATGCGATTTTAGCAATAACGGGATTTAGTCTTCCGTTTTTAGCTAAATGATTAACATTATCTAATAGAAAAAGAGTCTTGATACCTTGAATGTATTCTTCAACCTTTTTAACTAGTTCTGCAGGGTTTTCTTCAGTTTTTGATAGTTCAAATATTTTCATCGCGATTAAGGATTCCGCGGAAGCTGCACTCAAAGAATCGAAAACATGAATAAAGTAGTCCTTATGGTCTTCTAAAAACATTTCACGTGCTAAGCGAGCCGAATTAAAGGTGCCGCTAAGTTTCGAGGATAAGGTGACGACAAAAATTATTTTTGTTTCACTAACAAAGGAATCCATGAAGGCGGCTGGAGAAGGACAAGCCGTTTTTGGAGGAGTCGGACAAGCTTTCATATCTTTTAAATACTCATCAAGATTAAGACTATTGTCATCGACATATATCTTATCTCCAAGTTGAAGTGATAATGGGACGAGTTCAACGCCCATTTCCTCAATCATATCTTTTGTTAAATCACAGCTGCTATCTGCGACAATTTTACATTTCATACTTCTATCCTCCTCGATATAGATCTATTATAATTGTTGATTTTACATCCTCAATGTAACACTAAAAAGTAATTTTATAAAACATTATTCAAAAAGGAAATCGAAACGATTTCATTTACGAATCGTTTCAATTACGACATGGACTTGCGTTATACCCTTTAAAAACAATGAAAATACATTTCATTAAATGTGCGAGCATCCAACATTTACGAGTCATAAAAGTCCCTTTGGTTTAAAGGCGAAATCAATAATTTGCTTTACTAGAAATTTAGGAAATAGGTAACAAACCAAGCATAACGATTTGATTTCCAGGTTCACCGCCCAACATGGCAATTCCTCGGACAGTAATCTCCTGAGAAACAAGCGAATTAAGAATTCCGCGCGAAGCCTGACTTGTCGGATAAATATAGACGTTGTCAGTGCCATAAGTTAGTACAAATAAAGATTCATCTGGATTGCTGGGATTTATATAAGACAAGGTTCCAAAGAGCTCGTAGTAGCGGAAATCTGATCCGACATCTTCGTGATCTAAAGCGATAAAACCAGCTAAGCTGATTTGCGTCGCCGTTATCGGCATGGACTGCCCGGTGGCGACCACCTGATCGACGGTTGAATGTGGGTCATTAAATAGAAAGACGATACTATTTTGAGTCATTTTGTAGCCGAGGGCGATGACTTCGTCACCTGGAGCGATGCTTCCGTCATCGGTATTGATGTAGATAATGCCAGTTTCATCAGCAACTAATAATATGAAATTCTCATTCATGCTTTGCGAATTTAAGACGACACATTGAATAACGAGCGTTTCTTCGTCGCTATCAGGCAATAGTTTTAACTCCGCGATTGTGATGATGATGTCGGGATCAACATGAAGTTGAATATCAAAGGTCTCGTTAACCGTTTCATGAAGGGTGGCATGAACATGGACATCAATGTAGATTTCGCTCGCAACATCATCTGAGATACGCTTTGTTTCGATATTGTATTGGCTGGCATAAGTACCAAAAGGTTCATAAACCAAAGTAATCGGCACGATGGCGTGTTCGGCGGGTAAATCGACGAATTGTCCTGGGAAATATGTCGGAGATTCGAAAGCGCTTCGGAACATGCTTTCAAGGAGTGTCAATAATTCTTCATCTCCACCTTCGCCATCGTAATCTAAATTAATAAAATCCTCATGCCCATTGTAAATGAGCATCAAAGTGGTAACTTCTTCATCCATGTTCGGCAAAATTACTCCACGAATATTGACTCTGAATCCATTGTAGTCTTTGATGTATTCATAACTTTCTTGTCCAAATACTCCGATAGGGAGGCTTTCTTCTCCATCAACAAGGGTAATTATATGAGTATCATAATCCATAATAATCGTCCCGTTTATTTCTGCATAAACAACCCAGTTAGAGGGGCTTTCCGGATTAAGAGCATTGTAAGAGGCTACGCTCATAACACTTGGAGCAAGAAGAATGTCATTATTGTGCGAATAAATATCGACACTGATTCCATAAATTAAATCGCCATTTATGACAATCAAACCTTCTTCTACCGCCAAATAACCGCCAACGCGAACACTATCGCCAACTTCAGCCTGCTGAAAGCCAAAGGCAATCACGGTGTCGCTTGCATCGCAAATAATGGTTATTTCCATCTCGCTTGAGGAAACTAAAGTAGTACCGCTGACGAAATGGAGATTGGTATCTTCAGGGCTAAGGGCTTTAAACTGTGCGATTGATAGCACCGGATATGCCGGGTCAATCGCCCATTTAGCATAAAGGGTAAAATCGGTATCTGGCATCACGGAAAAAGTATATTCAGCCGTCAAGCCTTCATCGCTATACCATCCATCAAACAAATACCCGGTTCTGGTCGGCTCACTCGGCACCACTACCTCAGAGCCAATCGTTTGTGTTAATGGATCAACCGCAGACCCACGCTCGGTATCGAAGGTAATAGTCGAATGTGTATGCACACAACTATAAGTCAAAATCAATGAAGTAATCGTTAAATCACCGCTCCCGCTATTAGCAAGCGAAAAGAAATAGGGATCGGTAGTAAAATAAACCGTCGTTCCCGAAGTTAACACTTGCGAGTTTCCCAAAGTCGAGACAGTCGGACCATTTAATAAAGTCGCCTCGCCACCAGAAAAAGTCACGACAAATGATTTAATCGACGTAATTCTCGTATCAGGACTATTGATTAATGTGCCATCTTCGCCTAGGACAACATGTTGTCCCGTTGCTCGTTTGGCGTTCGTGTAGTTAAATTCAACATAGCGGGCAAATCCTTCCCCACTTCCGTATTGGTCGGTGCTCAAACTTGCAGGAGTATTAGCCTCATTAAGCGTGATCGTATAAATAGGTCCTTCGCCATAAATTAATTGTTTAAGCGACTGGCTATTTCTGGCGATGGCAAAGACAGCTACTGATGAAACTAGACAAATGGTAGTAAACAAAAGAAATTTGCGATTCTTTTTCGTCATTAAATCCTCATGCATAATTTTTACTCCTTATTGCATATATCTAATTGTTGGCGACATGATAAAACATCTTTTAGCCAATTCATGATATTTTCTCTAATACTAGTTAGATACCTATTCAAAAAATAAATCAATAGTTATAAAGGTCCCAATTATATAACTTTAATTATTTGACACGAGAAAATAACAAAAGAACATCATGTGGTGATGGCAGTTTCGCTGATAACTTTTAGTGGCAATTTAAAATAGAGATATGGAATGAATCATAATATATTTACATATAGAATTAGTATCTAAAAATAGCTGCCACACCTAAATTTGTTGGCATTTTCTCTTTGTCTAGGATGAAAACCTTTGCTCCGGTATTCAGTGCTTCCTGCGCCATATCATCTAAGACGTCGTCAATATTAGGATTATTTAGTTCTCCGATAACTATTCTTTGCGTAGTTCGATGAATTTTTCCGGGTATGATTTTGTCTTTTTCGACAAATAGCGTATCGACTCGGGCATCAAGCAATGCTTTTAAGATAATATCTATTTGATTAGAACTAAGTTTTCTTTCTATAAGATTATGATATTTGTCAATGGCTTGATTAATAACAAGGTCAAATCTTTGATCGTTAATTATCTTAAGACCTTCTTTGGCATCATCAATCGACCCTTCTAAAGATTCTTCGATTAGATACGAATTAGTCGATATTTTTTTAAAATCATAGTGAAAGTCCTTATTCGCCAAAAGAACTAAAGGTAATTTTGCTTTGCTAGAAATGTTTTCAGACACAAAGCGGTCAACATGCTTGAAAAACTTTGCTCGATCAATATCTATATCATCTGTCTTGTCGCCGTGGCCATGGAAAGACGAACTAGATATACCTCCATAGCTTCCTTGCACGACGTGTTTCTGCGTGCTTTGATAACCCAGGATTTCTTCGAGAGTCGTCTTGGCATCGGCCTCAAGGGCGATTGGCACAATATCGTAATAGTTGCCTTCATAAATGGCAAATGAGTCCGCTTCAAGTTGAAGCACCGTATAGTTTTCGATACCTTGATAATACTCAATCATCGGTTTGGTGTGAAAACTGCTAGCGACAACAACAATAGATGGCATCTCCTTTTCCAGACGATAAATAACAATTTCCTCAAGGGTGGCAAAAAGGGCCAAACCATCTTGGGCATAATTCCATAAGGAGCGATCGTTTTCCATAATTTCCAAATTAGATATCAAAGGAGCAATTTCTTTATGAGAGTATTTCTGCTCAAGTGATGTTTTGGCTTTCTTTATCAAATTTTTAAAAACGATTTCATCGTGCCTGCGATCAATTTTAATACGATGAGTAGGCATATAAAGCGAGAGACGCGGTCCTTCGACACTAAGCGGCATCTGATTGGGAAATTCGGTACAAATTTTGTAAATCATAAAATTCCATCCTTTCAAAGGCACGCTTATTAGCACATTTAATTGAACAAATGCGCGCCCTTATGCCTTCATTATACTCTATTTAGTACATATTTCATTTATAAGACAATAAAACGAAGTAAAATACGAAATGAACCGCAAGAACAATGCGATCAAGGATAGGAAATGGGATTAGATTACAACAGTTTTAGTTCTTTTTTTGATTACCCGAATAATCTGAACGTTTGTGATAACTATTTGCTTTTGATGGCTGCTTGTCTCCATAGGAACCTTTGTATTTGCTCTGAGAATGGGCTGAACTTCCATATGAAGTAGATTTTCCACTATGTCTTGGTTTAGGGTTAGAAGTCTGTGATTTATTACCACTGCTTGCTTCTGGGGTTTGTGGTTTATTTTCCACCGCTTCCTTAGCGGAAAACTCAATCGGGATTTTTAGCACAGGTATTTCCATACCAATATGCTTTTGCACATCTTTTAAAAGTGATAATTCATCGCGAGAACAAAAGCTGATTGTTTCTCCGACTTCGCCAGCCCGTCCCGTTCTTCCCATCCGATGAAGGTAAGTTTCAGGAGTTTGTGGCATATCATAGTTAAAAACATGTGAGATAAGGCTTATATCAAGCCCTCTGGCAGCGATATCGGTGGCAATCATAATTCTGCTTTCATGAGCTTTAAAACTCTTTAGAGCGGCCGTTCTGGCGTTTTGACTTTTATTACCATGAATGACTTCGGTTTTATATGATTGATTTAATAATTTCTTTGTTAAGCGATTCGCGCCGTTTTTTGTGCGGCAAAAAATAAGGGCTGATGAAATGTTCTTATCTTTCAGCATATGAATGAGCAGCTCGGCTTTATTTTCCTTTGACACGCGATACAAGCTTTGCGAGATCGCAGAAAGCGGCCGTTGGACGCTACCAATGGAAATACGAACCGGATGATTAAGAAGACTTCCTGATAGACTAAGAATTTCTTTTGGCATGGTCGCTGAGAAAAGCATTGTTTGGCGTTCACTTGGAAGCTTAGCGATAATCCTTCTTATATCGGGCAAAAAACCCATATCAAGCATTTGATCGGCTTCATCGAGAACAAAGTAATTAACTTTACTTAAATCAACAAATTTAGAGTCGGCTAAATCTAATAATCTTCCTGGGGTGGCAACGAGAATATCAGTGCCACTACGGAGATTGTGGATTTGTGGTCCTTTGGCCATTCCGCCAAAAACAACACTGACTTTAACTTTGCAATACTTGCCGTATTGCTTGATTGAGGCGCCGATTTGAGCGGCTAATTCTCTAGTTGGAGCGATGATTAAACTCGTCAAAGTGGGCAACTGATAAGCCGAACGATTCGAAATTATTTTTTGTAATAATGGGATAGCGTAAGCGGCTGTTTTACCTGTGCCCGTCTGTGCGGTACCAAGCAAATCAAAACCATCAAGCAAAGGCGGGATGGCCTGAACTTGAATCGGGGTCGGATCGACGTAGTCTAAATCGGTTATCGCCTTTAGAATCGAATCATTAATCTTTAGTTGTGTGAAATACATATATTTTTCCTTTTAGTCAGTAAATCAAGAATCGCGACTAGCTACTGACTAAGCGGAATACTTTTTTAGGGACGGCTAATAATAGCATAGTTTACGCGATTGTGCACGTTTATACGCATTATGCATGAAAAAATAAGAAACATGGCATCCCAGGCTTAAAAAGTGGCGCTAGTTTCTTTTGCTTTGCATTCGAAAAACACAATAATGATTGGGAATTGAGCTTCGTTAAGCCAAACATCAATTCCTATCTAGATATTATTCAAAGGATTTTAAGGCATCAATCATGTTTATGCTTTTAATTTTAGGATATGATATTAGGTAAACAAAACCCAAAAATACATACGCCAATACCAACGTCAGGATGTAACTCAACCAATCAACCTGATTACTGAGTCTCACACCATCGATAATAATCGAACTAATAATGGAAAAATGCAGGAGTCTTCCAAGGCCGAGTCCCACAAGAATTGAGATCGTTGATATAATCGCCGATTCTCTAAACATATATCCTGTTACCTCAATCTCTTGATATCCCAAAACCTTGAGAGTTGCGATTTCTCTATTTCGAGAAACGATATTAATTAAAGAAATATTATAATTTATTATAATCGCCAGGGCACAGGCAAAAAGAATGAGGACGACAATAATGCCGTTCATGCTTTCTGAAGTTTTGTTAAACGAATATTTAATATCCTCCTTAAAAGATACGTTAATCACATTCTCATCATTTTTAAGTTCATCTCTAAGGGCATCTTTCTCCGCGTCCATTTTTAAGCCGGTCGTCACATAAATCGCATTATATTCTAGGCTATAATTCGATGCAATCAAACCGCTGGAAATATAGACGACATCGCCAAAATAATAATCAATTACGGCCGTCACCATAAACTCACTCTCTATTCCTTGAAATTCAATGCTGATGACGCTGCCTTCTTTGATGCCCTGCTTGGCAGCAAAATCGTTTGTTACCATCACGGAATTTTCCATCATATCGATATCATTTCGCTTCGTATCTTTAAACTGGATGAAGCTATTAATGTCTTTTAAGACATCGGGAATAATCAGACTCATATATTCTTCATTATTATATAAAGCTGTTTTAAGCATCACGTTGATCTTTTCGTATTGATTTATCGCCGCGATATCGACCATGTTAGGATTCGTTCCAATTTCTAAATCATATTTCAGCATTTGTTCGTATTGATACTTACCGGCATAATCAACGGCATTTTTAATGCCGAAACCCGTCAATAATAAGGCGGTGCTGCCAGAAATACCGACTAACATCAAAAATAGATTTCGTTTATGCCTAAAGATATTTCTGAATGTCGATTTATACTTAAACTTTATTCGATTCCAAATAAACGGCAAACGCTCCAAAAATATCTTTTTTCCGGGTTTCGGCGTTTTCACTTTTAAAAGTTCGGTTGTCTTTTCTCTTAACACGCTATTGAGACTAATGAATGTCACCAATACGACCGAAGCAATCATAATTAGCGAAATAATCGAGATATACATATAGTGATATTCAATCGATAGAGCTGGCAAATTGTAGGATGTCAGGTAAGCATTATAAATAATTGAAGGAATCAGATATATTCCGAGGGCGATGCCCAAAAGAGTTCCGATACTTGATGATATCAAAGCATAAAGCAAGTACTTGCCCATGATTTTAAACTTGTCAAAACCAAGCGACCGTAACGAGCCAATCTGCACCCGCTGATCAGAAATGATTCTTGTCATCGATGATATTGAAACAAGGATAGCAATCATAAAGAAAAATATCGGAAAGATGAATGAGATGACTTCCACAATTTTGACGTCAGACTGAAATTTCACAAAGCTTTGGTTTTGCGATAAGGTCGTAAAGTAATAGTCGTTAAAATCTACTTTCAAGTTTTTGACATTTTCGTCAATAAACGTTTTATACCCATCCGTAAACATATCGAATTTATTCGATTCTTTAATCGTCACCGCCAAATTAGAGAAGACAATTTCAGGCATGAAACTTTGGTCAGCATAAATCATCGTTTCAATCGGCCGTTGATTAAGCGCCGATACTTCCTGCACATAGGCGAAATACCAAGGATTTTGAACGATTCCGACGACGACAAAGGTTTGTTCTAAAAGAGTCGTTTGATATCCAATTTCGATATCCATTAAATACACTTGTGATTTTTCGACAACAACCTCGACAATATCTTCGTTTATTTCCGGAAAACGTCCTTCCACAAGCGACAATTGGTTTAAAATAATACCCCCATCAAAATCGAGCAATAAAATACGGGCCATATGTTTACTATCATTAATCTCAATAGGCTCATCAACCGTTAAATAGGGCATTATTTGATCAATTTCATCACGAGATCTCAATTCTTCGATTTGTCCATCGCTAAATGCTGATTCGGATTGAATAACGACATCAGCGATGTGATAGTCACTATAATATTTTTCTACGCTATATCTCATATTCGGGGCCGTCGTCAAAAGACCGACTAAAAAAGCAACTCCGGTGGCGACAATAAGAACTAAAGCGAGCAGTTTGGTCGCAAGATAGCCCATATCTTTAAAGATATATTTACTATATTTTTTCATTGCCAGAGTACATCGTCCACATTTTTGGGAGCCTTATTTATCGTTATTTCGCTTACTTGTCCATTTTTAAAATGAATAACCCGATCGGCAATTTCGGCAATCGAGAGGTTGTGGGTCACCACAATCACTGTTTTCTGATAAATTTTACACGTATCATATAAAAGCTGAAGAATGGTTTTACCGGTTTCGATATCAAGGGCTCCGGTTGGTTCATCGCACAAGAGGATTTTCGGATTTTTGGCAATTGCCCGAGCAATCGACACCCTTTGCTGTTCTCCGCCTGAAAGTTGCGCAGGAAAATTTTGCATACGCGAATGCAGTCCGACTTGCTCTAAAACCATTTTTGAATCAAGCGGCGATTTGCTAATTTCGGAAGCAATCTCAACGTTATCTAGGGCCGTTAATTGCGGTAATAAGTTATAAAATTGAAAGACAAAACCAACTTCATATCTCCGGTAATTCGTTAACTTCTTTGCGTTTAACTCACTAATTCTTTGCCCATCGACAATCATTACGCCGTCAGTGACGACATCTATGCCACCTAAAATATTTAGAATCGTTGTTTTGCCCGCCCCACTCGGCCCGACAATAACACAAAATTCACCTTCAAGAATTTCAAAATTTACCTGGTTGTTCGCATTTATTATTTGCGTACCAACATGGTATGTTTTGGTTACATTAATGAGTTCGATTATTTTCTTCATATTTTTCTCGCGTGTTACGTGTTATTGGATGCTTTATATACTCGTAATTTTGTCTAGGCAATTTTGCACCTGTCTCCTATATATTTTTGTCCATAAATGCATTAAAGTTTTAGAAAATCGAATAAATCAGAGTTAAGTTGATCTTGATGTGTATAAGCAAGACCATGAGGAGCGCCTTTATATATTTTCAAAATTGCCTTCTTAACTATTTTTGAGGATGCGAGTGCTGATGAACCAACGGGAACGATTTGATCATCGTCGCCGTGAATAATCAGCGTTGGTATATCAAATTTCTTTAAGTCATCGGTAAAATCTGTTTCGGAAAAGGCCTTAATGCAATCGTATGTGTTCTTGTGACCAGCACTCATGCCTTGAAGCCAAAAAGAATCAATCATACCCTTCGTAACCTTAGAGTCGTCCCTATTCGCCCCGAAAAAAGGTCCTGATGCAAGATCTTTATAAAATTGCGAACGGTCTTTAAGACAGCCAAGACGAATCTTGTTAAATGCCTCGATTGGTAAACCTCCTGGATTCGTTGGAGTCTTTATCATCAAGGGTGGAACTGCCGAAATCAGAGCGACTTTTGCTAGACGTTTTGTTCCATAACGACCGATGTAGCGGCTAACTTCGCCACCGCCGGCGGAGAAACCAACCAAAACAGCATTCTTTAAATCAAGCGCTTCAATAAGCTCGAATAAATCATCGGCATAGGTATTCATATCGTTACCATTCCAAGGCTGACTGGAGCGGCCGTGACCACGACGATCATGAGCAATACAGCGATAGCCCTTTGAGGCTAAGAACAACATTTGTGCTTCCCAACTATCGGAATTAAGCGGCCAGCCATGACTAAACACCACCGGTTGTCCCATTCCCCAATCCTTATAGTAAATTTGCGTGCCATCTTTCATAACGATTGTACTCATAATTTCCCTCCAGTTCTATTGATAAGAGTCTCAATTGCTTATATAACATCATTATATTTTATTTGACACTTATTTCATACAAATAACCATTAACGGATAAAGAAATATTACTATTTTGTCGTCAAGATAACCAAAACAGTTTCATTTCATCGTAAATAGGACATTCTTTATACTCTCCTGGCAGAGATGGCATCGATCAAGTCTTCAAAGAAGCTCTAAGTAAAAAACCTTGAACGAAGTTTGCTGCAATAAATAGGGGTAATTACATGACTTTATTGCCACATAACTAATAAATATTCGCATGATTTTAGCATTTAGCAAAGACTGCCAACGTTTATCCGTTTTTGTTAGCGAGCGTTAGTCTAAACAACACATTGTCAGTCTTGAACACAATTGTTTCTCGAAATAGTAGTAATTCTATAAGCTACCAATCGATTCAAGTGAAAGTATCAATATTATCTAAAAGGAACAATTCACGTTTCAAAATTGATTTTAAACTTCAAATTTCCTTCACTATCACA
>Ga0172377_10002756_pt1 | contig 18022 bp, 15 predicted proteins | sample Pumphouse3metaG_FD_119749 | JGI IMG/M metagenome (GOLD analysis project Ga0172377, IMG submission 119749) | Leachate microbial communities from a municipal landfill in Southern Ontario, Canada - Pumphouse #3 metaG | ecosystem: Engineered > Solid waste > Landfill > Unclassified | place: Canada...
CTAAGTGTCAAGAACTTAAAGTTACTAACAATCAGCCACTTGACCAATTCTTTTATGCTAACTCTTGTTAATATAACTCATTATAGCTGAGAACATTAATCAATTATTTAACGGAGTATTGAACGTTCATAGTAATACAAAATAAAGTAAGTACAGTTTTATAAGGAAATAAGTGAAATGGTTTTTTGAAAGTCGTCAATTATAAATTGAGCTCCAGCTTTTTGGAGTTGTTCTCTTGTGCCATTTCCGTATGTTACGCCGCATGTACGGCATCCTGCTGATGAGCCCATTTGAATATCAAAAGAGGTATCACCAATTACTAAAGTGTTTTCAGGGAGAGAGCCTGTGTCATGAAGTATTTTTAGAGCCATGTCCGGTGCTGGTTTTGCGTGAACAACGTCAAGTACACTTACAATTTGACGAAAGTAGCCGATAATGTCCATTTCTGTAAGTAGTGTTACAAGTGAGGAAGTGCGTCTACTGCTTGCAATGGTAAGCAAAACGTTTTGTTGATGGAGCTGTTTGATGGTATTGATTACATGAGGAAAAGCCGGAACAGAACCAGGATGATTGTTTTGTGGGAAAAAGACATCGGAATATAGGTCGGCACAGGCTTTTGCTGTTTTTTCATTCATAGGCATAAGTGAGGCAAAACTTTTAATAAGAGGTAAACCGATCGTTGCAGCGCATTGTGCTTCGCTGCAAGGTGGTAATTGCATGGCTTTGAGCGTTTGTCGCATTGTTTTGACAATGAGTTTGCGCGAATCGCCCAATGTTCCATCAAAATCCAGAATTAGAGTAGTCATTTTATTTTATTTGTCTGGTTCGATTTTAGAAGTTGTCTTTTTGTTCAAAATAAATAAAAAAGTCCGTATTTAGGTTATAAACACGGACTTTTATAGTGAAGAGTAATAACTATTCTGCTTTTTCTGTTTGAGAGGTAGTACGATAGTTTTGAATATCGTCCGGCGAAATATGTGAAATGAATTGAGCATGTTTTTCAACTTCGCTTTCAGCCAAGTTGACATAGATGTTCAGGCTCTTGCGGAAGAGGTCGGAATTGCGTGTGGCATCTTGCAGAAGCAAGTGGCTCATGATAATGTCAGCTGCCATTTCGTAAAGGCGACGTCCTACGAGGTCTTGCAATTCTTGGTTGGCAAATTCTTTGATTCGTATTTCTGCTGCTTCAAATTTGTCTGTCATTGCCTTGAGGCGTGTCATGATGCTTTCAAATTCTGCTGCAGGAGCGTGTTGTTCGAATTCGCGAATCGTTTTCAGATAACTGCCGTTGGTTACGTAGCGAATAGCTGCAACAACCTGCAATTGGGTAGTACCTTCGTAAATTGAGGTGATGCGGGCGTCGCGATAAAGACGCTGGCAAGCATATTCCATCATGAAACCAGAACCACCGTGAACCTGAATACAATCGTAAGCATTCTGATTGGCATATTCGGAGTTCATGCCTTTTGAAAGAGGTGTAAAGCTGTCAGCAAGTTTTAACATCGTGCGTTGCTCTTGACGCTCTTCGGGTGTAAGTTTGCGTGTGCGCGCAATGTCGTCAAGTGCTTTATAAATGTCTACGTAGCGGGATGTTTGGTAGAGCAGAGAACGACCTGCATCGAGTTTGGCCTTCATGGTGGCCAGCAGATCATATACGGAAGCCATTTCTATAATGGTTTTCCCGAATTGTTTGCGGTTCTTGGCGTAATCAAGAGCTTCATTGTAAGCAGCTTGGCTGATACCTACACTTTGTGCAGCGATGCCGAGGCGGGCGCCGTTCATGAGAGCCATGACATATTTGATAAGTCCCAACTTCCGTTCTCCGCAGAGTTCTGCATGTGCGTTTTTGTAAACTAGTTCGCAAGTAGGAGAACCGTGGATGCCAAGTTTGTTTTCAATGCGGCGTACGTTTACTCCTCCTTGATTTTTGTCGTAGATGAACATAGATAGTCCACGGCCATCACGAGTACCTTCTTCTGAACGGGCTAAAACGAGATGGATATTGGAATCTCCGTTCGTGATAAAACGCTTTACGCCGTTAAGTAGCCAACAACCATCTTTTTCAGAGTAGGTGGCTTTGAGCATTACGCTTTGCAGGTCTGAGCCTGCGTCTGGTTCGGTAAGGTCCATTGACATCGTTTCTCCTGCGCATACGCGCGGAATAAAACGGTTGTGTTGATCTTCTGATCCAAATTCGTAAAGAGTTTCGATGCAGTCCTGTAAACTCCAGATATTTCCAAAGGCAGCATCGCCGGTAGATACGATTTCAGCTGCCATCGTATAAGGCGTAATGGGGAAGTTAAGGCCTCCGAAGCAACGTGGCATGGTCATGCCACTAAGTCCTGCCTCGCACATGGCTTTTAAATTTACCTTGGTGCCTTCTGCATATTCAACACGACCGTTAGCGCAGTGAGGACCTTCTTCATCGATACATTCTGCGTTGGGTGCAATCACGTTTTCAGTGAGATTGCCCACCACGTCAAGTATGCGATCAAAAGAGTCCATTGCATCCTCAAAATCTTGAGGAGCATAGTCATATTTATCCTTATCCTCGTAGTTGCGTTCTTTGAGTTCGCAAATACGCTTCATCATCGGGTGATTGAGATGAAATTTAAGTTCTGGAACGTCTTTATAGAAATTTGCCATGGCTTTTACTTACTGTTTTTCTTGTAATATTTAATGAGTTTGGGCAGGACCTCCTGAACGGAACCTACAATAACGTAGTCCGCCAATTGGTTAATAGGGGCGTCGGGGTCCGTGTTAATGGAAATGACGATGCCGCTCTCTTTCATGCCAGCTACATGTTGGATAGCTCCGCTGATGCCGCAGGCGATGTAAACTTTTGGACGCACGGTTACGCCGGTTTGTCCAATTTGCAAATCACAGTCGCAGAAGCCGGCGTCTGCTGCTGCGCGGCTGCCACCTACTTCAGCATGAATTTCCTGAGCGAACTCGTAGAGTAGGTTGAAGTCTTCGCGGCTACCTACGCCGTATCCGCCGGATACAATGATAGAAGCGCCTTTGAGATTGTTTTTAGCTTTTTCTACGTGGCGATCGAGTACTTTAACAACAAAATCGGTTTCTGGAACAAATTTCGCTACATCCTGAATGATGACTTCTCCTTTATAATTGGGGTCTTTAGTTTCTGCTTTCATGACGCCGCTACGTACGGTGGCCATTTGAGGACGATGATCCGGATTAACAATGGTAGCTACGATGTTACCTCCGAAGGCCGGACGAATCTGATAGAGCAGTTGGTCATAGTGTTTTCCTGACTTTGTATCGTCATATTCACCAATTTTCAAAGCGGTGCAGTCTGCTGTCAACCCGCTTTTAAGGCAGGAAGAAACGCGGGGACCGAGGTCGCGACCGATAACGGTAGCGCCCATCAGACAAATTTGAGGTTTTTCTTGTTTGAAGAGATTAACCAGAATCGAGGTGTGAGGTTTTGAAGTGTATGGGAAGAGTCCTTCAGCATCAAAAATGTGTAATTTGTCGACGCCATAAGGCAGAACCTGACTTTCAACCTTTCCTTTAATGTCTGTGCCGGCGCAGATTGCTTCGAGCTCTACGCCCAACTGGTCAGCCAACTTACGACCTTTTGTCAACAATTCTAGGCTGACTTCTTCAACGATCGTTTTTTCTATTTCGCAATATACAAATACGTTGTTCATATACTCTGTTTTATCCTATAGTGTGGTTGGCCAACAATTCCTGAATTAATGCTTCAACATCGCCGTCTGACGCAGTGAAAGTTTTGCTTTCTTTTGCTTTAAATACGATGTTTTGTACAGCTTTCACCTTGGTAGGAGAACCGGCTAGTCCGCATTGCTGTAAGTCGCCGTCAACATCTGCAACGCTCCATTGTGTTACGGTGAGGTACGGTTTTTTCTTATATTGCTCTGCGTAGGGAAGTGTTCCGTCCTGGGGCATTTCCATTGGTGCCATGGCGCGTTTGTACTTCATGAGAAGTTTTGCATTGCGCGGACGACACGGATCGGCCGTACTGTTGACAGTTAACAAAACGGGTAAGGGGGCTTCTACTGTTTCAACACCTCCGTCAATATGTCTTTTAACGGTGATTTTTCCGTCTTTCAGACTCAGAATTTCTTCTGTATAGGTTACTTGATTAATACCGAGTTTTTCTGCAACCTGTGGTCCTACCTGAGCTGTATCTCCGTCGATGGCCTGGCGGCCGCCCATGATGATGTCGCATCCACCGATTTTGCGGATGGCCATGGAAAGAGCATAACTTGTAGCCAAGGTATCGGCACCGGCAAAAGCGCGGTCTGTCAACAAGTAACCGTTATCTACTCCGCGGTAGAGCCCTTCGCGAATGACTTCCGTGGCGCGCGGTGGACCCATAGTGAGGATGCTAACCGTAGAACCTGGGTTTTGCTCTTTCAGACGAAGGGCCTGCTCCAAGGCGTTCAAGTCCTCCGGATTGAAAATAGCAGGGAGGGCTGCACGGTTTACTGTTCCCTCAGGAGTCATCGCGTCTTTACCAACGTTTCGCGTATCGGGTACTTGTTTGGCAAGAACTACAATTTTGTAACTCATATTTTCCTAAATTTAATTTGTTGTTTTCTTAGATGGATGCGTGAATCATCACATCGTTAACCATTTCGGCCTGCAAAGTTACAAAATTCTCTGGAAATGGCATTGTCCTTGACATGTTTTTCACACTCAATAACTTTTTGTGCAATTTCATAAGTCTCAAAATGTGCTTTTCTCATAACTCCATAATGCTTTCTTATAATTATAATGAAATGATGAAGGTGTTTGGAATTTTTACTTAAGTCAAATAGTATCCTGTCCTTTATTGTAGCTTGTTTGGTGCAGGATAAAATATATTTGTTTTGTTTTCGACGAATAGCCTCTTGTTTTTTACGAGTAACAACATGTTTTTTTTAAATACCAACTTGTGAAGGGTGCCAAGCATATATATTTACTTTTTTGGCCAATTCGTTTTTTAAATATTTGGAATATAAGTATTTGAATGTGTTTATTGGCCTTTCTGTAATTGAGTAATTATTTGAATTGGTGTTTTTTGATGATATAGAATTTGTCCTAATTTCTAGCAGAATATTTTGCAAAAGGGGAATAAAAAATCCCCTTAACCAAGACTGGTAAGGGGATTTTTGGTATGATTTGTGTTTTGGGAAACTTTATGGTAAGAGTCCGTAAGCAAAAGTGTCTAAATACTGATAAACTCCGCTCAGGATGCCAGCAAAAACTACTCCGATCGTACAGAGAACTAATCCAATACGTGTGTAAGCATCGCTCCGAAAAGAGAGGACAGGACTGTCGTTCTTTTTGATGTACATGGCTTTCACGATCAGTAAATAGTAGTAAAGTGAAATGACCGTGTTTACTAATGCAATGAATACGAGTAAATGGAATCCGGCTTTGAATGCTGCCATGAACATGAAGAACTTGGAGAAAAAGCCTGCAAAAGGCGGTATTCCTGCCAGAGAAAATAGACACAACGTCATGATAAAAGCCAATTTCGGATTGGTGTCATAGAGTGCATCATAATCGCTGATATTGATTTTACCGCTGCGCTGTTCGATAATGTTCATGATGACAAAAATGCCAAGATTTGCTACGAGATATACAAAAATATAGTAGACAATGGCTGTCATGCCTTCTGCAGTTCCTCCCATGACGCCCATAACTATATATCCGGCCTGTGAGATAGCAGAAAATGCCATGAAACGTTTCATGTTGTTTTGCCGTATGGCGAAGATGTTTGCCAAAGTGATACTGATAATGATAATCCAGAAGAAAATCTGGTTCCAATTGTCAATGAAGGGAGCAAAAACTTTGATAAGTACGATGAAGAGTACAAACGCGGCGCTGCCTTTTGAGATCACACTGAGGTAGGCTGTAACCGGTGTAGGGGCACCTTGATAAGTGTCTGCCGTCCAGAGGTGGAAAGGTACAAGTGAGATTTTGAAGCCGAGACCAGAGATAAAGAAGACCAGAGCCATCAGTTGTACGAGATTTGATGTATCAAGATGGACAGCCATATCGTCAAAATAGAGTGTGCCGCAGGTTCCATAAAGAAGTGAGATGCCGTAAAGCAGCAGGGCACTTGAGAACAGCGCCGTAAGAATATATTTGGCAGAGGCTTCGGCCGATTCCTGATTTTTTTTGGTGTAAGCCACAAGGGCTGTCATTGGCACTGAAGCCAATTCCAATCCAATAAAAAACATGAGGAAGTGACCAGCAGAAATCATGAAATACATGCCCAGTAGTGTACATAGTGTGAGCAGGTAAAATTCTCCCTGTTTGATTTTATTCTCAGGACGTTTCATCCATTCGTGAGCCATGAGAAAGACGATAAGGGTGCCCACATTGAGTATGCCTTTGACAATAGACATCATAGGCGTCAGTTGGTACATGCCACCAAAAGTTGTAGTGCCTGTTTTCGGAGCAAGCAACACGTAAACTGTTTGGATCGCTATTAGCACTACGGGGAGAACGGAAAGTGATTTGGCGGGTACTCCGCTCTTACGGTCACCGCAGATAAAGAGGTCTGCCAGAAATAGAATGACGATGACAGCCAAAAGCGAAAGCTCGTCGTGCATATTTAAAAATTGTGAATAATCCATTTTTATTTCCGAATATTTAAAGATTAAAGAAAGGGATTACACTGTGACGTAAAGTGGCCGATGTGTTGCATCATGGGGCCTACGCTGCCTTCTATCATGTGGCTGATCCAAGACGGAGCCAAACCGATGCCTGCAATACAGAAAATCAATACAATGATAGCCAGACGTTCTTCCCAGTGTGCGTCGTGGATTTTGGCATGTTCTGGATTGACATTGACTCCATAAAGAATCTTGCCGATCATGCGGAGAATATAAACAGCAGCTACTACAATACTCGTTGTTGCTAAAATGGTTAGTACGCGATGGAACGTATCGGCATTTTGGAATGAACCTACGAAAATGGTCATTTCAGCTACAAAACCGCTTAAACCTGGAAGGCCCAAATTGGCGAGACCTGCAATGGCAAAACCTACGCCTAAAAAAGGAATGATGCGCATCAAACCATTTAGCTGGCGAATATCGCGAGTGCCGGTACGATGATAAATCATACCGATGATGGCAAAGAAAAGGGCTGTCATTAAACCATGGCTGAGCATTTGGATCACGGCACCTGTTGAAGCTGTCGTGGTAAGCATCAGGATGGCGAAGAGTACCATGCCGCAATGTGATACCGAAGAATAAGCGTTTAAATATTTCAAGTCGGTCTGAACACAGGCACTAAGGGCACCATAAACAACGCCTGTACCTGCCAGGATCAGGAAAATCCAACTCAATTCATTGGCAGCTTGCGGCATCAAAAATATGGCGATGCGAAAACATCCATATCCACCCAACTTCATCAACACGCCTGCATGAAGCATGGAAACTGCTGTTGGTGCAGAAGAGTGACCATCAGGACTCCAAGTATGGAATGGAAATAGTGCACCTAAAACACCGAACCCAACAAATGTGATTGGGAACCAAATATATTGTTGACCGAGAGCAATAAGGTGCGCACCGTTAACATGGTTGGCAATATCCATAATATTCATGGTTTGTCCACCAGCGCCGTAGAAGATTCCGAAAATGCCACACATCAGGAAAGCAGAAGCTCCCATCAACATCAACGTAAGTTTCATGGCGGCATATTCCTTGGGGCCTGTACCCCAAACGCCGATAAGCAAATACATCGGGATAAGGGCAATTTCGTAGAACATGAACATCATGAACATGTCTACCGAAATGAAGAACCCGAAAACACCCATGGAGAGGAGCGTGAACCAGAGAAAATATTCTTTAGGCATTTCCCAAGAAACAAATGTTCCTGTAAAAACAATGACACCAGACAGTAGCAGCATGGCTACGGAGATGCCGTCAACGCCGACGGAATACTGAATGTGTAGTGGAGAAAACCAATCAAAGGCAGCTGTATAGAGCATCTCGGCTGTATTGCCACCGGCACGATCAGTGAGAAATTTAACAGTCAGGGCAATGGCTAAAGCCAAAAGTGCAGAACTGCCGACGACCATGACGGCACGAATGCCCTTTGTCCCTTTGGAGAGCCAAAGGCCCAACATCATTAACAAGGGAATCAATACAAATAATGATAAGAAATTCATATCGCAGGCAGTATTAAAGAATCAACATTAAAATAAGAATCAGCGTACCGAGGAGAAAAACGAAGGCGTATTGCTGTACGCGACCACTTTGCAAGGTGCGGATTTGATAACTTGTAGCATTTGTGCCCCACGCCAGGAAATTGAAGAATCCATCTACAACGTGACGGTCGAACCATGCAATAGGACGACTGATGTGGGCGAAGATTATCCGGTGAGTGACGAACTGATAAATTTCGTCAATATAGAAGCGATGATAGGCCCATTTATGAAGTCGCGGCATGGCGGCTTGTAAACGGTCAGCAATAGGCTGACTGCTGCGGGCGTAAATCCAGGCTGCCAATGCAATTGAAATGATGGCAATGATCACACTCGTAATGGCTACGCTCATTTCGATGTCGATGTGGTAGGCTTTTCCAGTAGCACTGACATAATTGCCAAAAGTTCCGGGAAGAATCCAGCCGACCGTAAGCGTGATGAGTGTAAGAAAAATTAAAGGTATCGTCATCACGGCCGGACTTTCGTGAGGTTTGTGTTCCTCGTGATAAGCTTTGTTTTCAGTGCCCCAGAAAATACCGAAGTATAGACGGAACATATAGAAAGCAGTCATGGCTGCAATACCTGTCATAATCCACCCGAGTGCCGTGCTGTACTGGAAAGCAGCAACGAGAATTTCATCTTTCGAATAAAATCCACTGAAAGGAGGTATACCTGAAATAGCCAGACAGGCAATGAGAAATGTGATATGCGTGATAGGCATATATTTGTGCATGCCACCCATAAATGCCATTTCGTTACTGTGAACAGCATGAATAATGCAACCTGCACACAGGAATAATGTAGCCTTGAACATGGCGTGAGTAAACAAGTGGTACATGGAAGCCATGTAACCCAAGCTGGCGTGATTGTCAGTGAAGCTCCCTTCTGGTAGGCAAACGCCTAGAGCTACCATCATAAAGGCAATCTGCGAAATGGTGGAAAAAGCGAGCACTCGTTTAATGTCGCTCTGTGCACACGCCACAGCAGCGGCATAGAAGGCCGTGAAAGCACCAATCCATGCGATAATATGAAGTGTATCGGGCGCATATTGAATCCACAATGGAAACATTCGCGCAACTTGAAATACACCTGCGACAACCATTGTAGCAGCGTGAATAAGTGCGCTGACAGGAGTTGGACCTTCCATCGCATCTGGCAACCAGATGTGTAACGGGAACATGGCGCTCTTACCAGCACCTCCGATAAACATCAAAAATAACGCTGTTGGCAAAATGAAACCTGCTCCTGCAATAGCTTTCGAAAATCCTGCTCCTACACTTGGGGCAGCACCGTTGAGATAAACAGCTGTGTTTGTAAAATCAAAACTGAAGGAGCCTGTATAGTAACCGTAAATCAAAATACCAATCAGGAAACCGAGGTCCGCAAAACGCGTAACTATGAATGCCTTTTTTGAGGCTGCAACTGCCGGCGCCTGGGTGTAGTAGAAACCTATAAGCAGGTAGGAGCATACGCCAACCAACTCCCAGAAGAGATACATCTGGAAAATATTTGTGGCGAGAACCAACCCCAGCATAGACATGGTGAATAAACCAAGGAATGCATAATAACGCTGAAATCCACGTTCACCGTGCATGTATCCGAAGGAATAAATGTGGACCATGAGAGACACCGTGGAAATGACGATGAGCATCATAACCGAAATGGGGTCGAGCATTATGCCGATGTCGAAATGCAATCCCTCGTTGTAAAATGGCAACCAGGTGAAGTTATAGGGAACGAGCGTTTGAAGTACTCCATTTACGCGGTCTGCAGTGAAGTATTCAAAAGCTGTATAGTAGGACAATGCGGCAACCGTTCCCAAAATGAGAGTACCGATAAGTCCTGCAGTGCGATGACTAAGCCACTTGCCAGCCAATCCCAAAAAGAGAAAACTGAGGAATGGCAGTAGCAAAATTAAATATGTGTATGTATAATCCATGAGTTATTTCTTTCTTTTCAGATTAAACATTTATTACCATTTCAATTTATCGAGGTTGTCCACGAAGTTGTTCTTTAAACTGCGGTAGATGTTAATCATCACAGCAATAGCAACGGCAGTTTCTGCAGCTGAAATGGCCACGGAAAACAGCGTAAAGAAGTAGCCTTCTTGTCCTGAGGGGAATAGTAGGCGATTGAAAGCGGCAAAGTTGATGTCGGCAGCGTTCAGCATCAATTCAATAGAGATGAGAATAGCCAATGTGTTGCGGCGGGTTAGAAAACCGTAAATGCCGATAAACAGCATCAGGGCCGACAGAATGAGAAATCCATATATATTTATCATTTTCTTGTCTTTGTTTTATCGTTTACGTGCAATAATCAAACCGGCGATGATGCAGGCCAGAAGTAATACGCTTACAGCTTCAAAAGGAAGCAGATAACCATATTTACCGGAGCTTAGTATTTGTTGTCCCAGAAGTTTGACGGAGATCAATTGCTCATTGGGAGCTGTGAGGGCGGCGTCGAGAAACTTGTGAGTCAGAATAACAAACAGTATAATAGCTGCACCACCAAGGCTGGCCATGAGAGCTACGATCTTTTTTGCTAATGAAATAGGGCTCTTTTCATTTGAGCCCTGGCGTTCGGTAAGCATAAGGGCAAAAATGTAGAGTACAACTACACCTCCGGCATATACCATGACTTGTACGGAACCGAGAAAAGTGAATCCCATCAGAAAGTACAAGCCGGCAGTACCGAAGAGTACAAACAATAAATAGGTGGCAGCACGCATGATGCGTTTTGTGGTAACTGCCAGAAACGCGCAAATCAAAATGATTGCAGCTAGAATATAAAAAATAATTGTTGTTGCCATTGTGTTATTCCTCCTTTTTATCGGTTTGGCCAGGAGCGGAAGTTACAGGTTTTGGCGCTGTAACCGGAGCTACGGGTTTGGGAGCAACGGTTTTTTCTTCTACTTTGCTACCCGGATGATTGAGCTGCATGATAAGTTTAGCTTTGTTAAACACGCCGAGTTCAAAATCCTGATTGAAACGGATTGCGTCGTGCGGGCAAGCGCGTACACACAAGTTGCAGAACATGCACTGACCGACGTTGTATTCGTATTTAACGAGTTGGCGTTTCTTTTTACCGTCTTCCGTGGTAATCATTTCGCTGGTTACCGTGATGGAATCGTTGGGGCAAGCCATTTGGCATAAACCGCATGCAATACACTTGTGCTCGTTTTTTTCATTGTGAGGCATCTCCAAACAAAAGCGGTTTTGCTCAGAGAATGTCAGAGTGCTACGGTTCTCAGGATACTGTTCCGTAACATCTTTTTCAAAGAAAACCTTTATAGAGGTTTTTAAGCCTACTAATAGTGTTTTCAAAGCCCGGAATATACCTTCTATATAATTTTGTTCTTCCATAATCTTAACCTTAATATTATAGTGTTAGTCCGAAACAAACCACGAGGGCCATCAGAATAATGTTAATCATACTCAGAGGCATAAGGTATTTCCATTCTAATGAAAGCAGCTGGTCGATGCGTAGGCGTGGAAAAGTCCAGCGAATCCACATCAACAAGAATACCACGAAGAAAGCTTTACCAAAGAACCAGATAAAACCGGGAATATAACCCATTACAGCATTGAAACCATCCATGCCGGGAAAATAAATGGGAGCCCAACCTCCGAGAAAAATGGTGGCTGCCATAGCGCCGCAGATGAACATGTTTAAATATTCTGCCAAATAGAAGAATCCAAAATGCATACCTGAATATTCTGTGTGGTAACCTGCGGTAAGTTCGCTTTCAGCTTCTGGTAAGTCGAAAGGACCTCGGTTACATTCAGCATTACCAGCAACGAGATAAATAAGGAATGCCAAAACGGCTGGTACATGTCCACGGACAATATTCCATCCGAAGTCTGCTTGTTGCTGCACAATCTCGGAGAATTGCATCGTACCGTTAAGCATAATAACCGTTAACATAGTCATGCCGATACTCAGTTCGTAACTGATAAGTTGTGCTCCGCTTCGCATGGCGCCGATTAAAGGATATTTGCTGTGGCTTGCCCATCCAGCGAGCAAGATGCCCACAACACCGATACCGGAGATTGCAATGAAGAAGAATACACCTACATTAAAATCTAAAATATCCAATCCTTTATTCCAAGGGATACAGGCAAAGGTGAGAAATGAGGCGGTGAGAACGAAATATGGAGCCATGTCATGCAACAAGAGGTCAGTCTGGCGCAATTTGATGATTTCCTTGGTGAGCATTTTCAACACATCTGCAAAAACCTGCAACAAGCCCCACTTGCCTACGCGGTTCGGGCCGAGTCTGCATTGGAAGAAAGCGCAAATCTTACGTTCGGCGTAAATCAGCGCGATAGCCAGAATGGCATAGAGAAGAATAATGAAAAGCAGCACGATCAGGCATTCGATGCCAATGGCGAGCCACTCAGGCATGACGCCCGTGAGCAGCGTGTGAAACCATTTTGTAATTATACTAAAGTCGAACATATCTTTTTTATCTTTTTATCGGTCAATATCTGGAATTACAAAGTCCATCGTACCGCCGATGGCAATGAGGTCGGCAATTTTCTCTCCGCGGCAAGCTGTGTCCATTGCAGCTATAAGGGGAAGGCCGTTACTACGGTAGTGTAGGCGGTAAGGTGATTTGTCTCCTTTGCTTTCTATGAACACACCAAATTCTCCACGACTGGATTCTACAGCTTGATAAAAACTGCCTTCCGGTAATTTCACGATGGGTTTGCGTTTGGTTTGGAAGTCTCCTTCAGGGATGTTGTCAATCAATTGGTCGATAATGTTCAGACTTTCCAACATCTCATCCATACGATTCAGATGGCGGGCATTGCTGTCACCTTCTTCTCGGATGATTTCCTTAAATTCTACTTGATCGTAAAGTGCATAGGGATGACGTTTCCTGACGTCGTTATGCCAGCCACAAGCACGTCCCGTAGGACCGGCGCAGCCAAACGAAATGGCTTGCTCTTGTGAAAGGGTTCCTACGCCTACCATTCTATTGAGTGCAATGATATTAGTAGAGTAAATGTCTTGATATTCGTGGAATCGCTTGCGCAAGGCTTTCTCAAATTCTTTTACTTGTTTGGCAAAGTCAGGGCGGATATCATACATTACACCACCTATGGTATTGTAGTTCATAATCAGGCGTCCTCCGAAGTTGTCTTCAAATATCTTTAGCAGCATTTCGCGTTCACGAAAAGTATAGAAAAAAGCTGTTAATGCGCCAACATCCATAACGAGAGCTCCATAATATAATAGGTGGGAGGCGACACGCTGTAGTTCATCCATAATAGTACGGATATATTGTACGCGTGGTGTTATCTCTAGTCCGATAGCTTTTTCAATACACATGCAGAGTGCATGTCTATTTTGCATCGCGCTTAAGTAGTCCAAACGGTCTGTTAAAGCTAATGTTTGAGGATAAGTGAGACTTTCACTAATTTTCTCAACACCACGGTGAATATAACCCAGAACAGGATCAATTTTTGTTACAGTTTCACCATCCAGACGTGTCCGCATGTGTAGCACGCCGTGAGTGGAGGGATGTTGGGGGCCTATGTTGATTACATAATCGTCAGGAGCAAAGATAACATTTTCTTTAACTCCGACGCTTCCATCTGCATTTATAAAATATTCTTTCGTCGTGTCGGCGAGAGGTTCATTATCCATCCGCAAAGGGTTCTCTTCTTCTGGTTTGTCATCCTTTCTGAATGGAAAGCCTTGCCAGTCTTCACGAAGGAAGAGACGGCGCATGTCGGGGTGATTCAGAAAAATGATGCCGTAAAAATCATATACTTCGCGTTCATAGATGTTGGCAATTTGCCAGATGTCGCTTACAGTCTGCAGGTAGGGATGTTCCCGATCCATTGTAGACGTCTTAATCTCTGCCGTTTCGCCTGTCTTGCTTGATTCGAGCATGTAAATCACACCCAAACCTCCTTCTTCGCCCCAGTCCATACCGATCAAGTTAACCAGAAAGTCCATGTGGCGTTCCTGTTTTAGGCGCATCATCTCGTTGTGCAACTCTGAGGATGCAACAGTTCTAATATCCAGTGTCATGCCTTCTCTTCTTGATTAAAAATTTCTTTCTTCAACTGTTTAGCTTCCTCTTTGTAGGGGTCTTTTTCCTTACGGTTGACAGTGCCTAAATAGTTTTCTATTTTTACTTTGCGTTGTAATTGCATCATACCGTATAAAAAAGCTTCTGGACGCGGAGGGCATCCAGGTACATATACGTCTACGGGCAAAATCTTATCTACACCTTTCACAACGTGATAAGATTTTGTAAAAGGTCCTCCCGTGCAGGTACAACCTCCGATGGCAATTACATATTTTGGCTCTGCCATTTGGTCGTAAAGGCGTTTGAGAACTGGTGTCATTTTGTTGGTAATGGTGCCGCATACCAGAATGACGTCAGCTTGACGTGGACTTGTACGTGTTACTTCAAATCCGAAACGCGCCATGTCAAAACGTGCAGCTCCTAATGCCATCAATTCAATGGCACAACAACTTGTACCGAACGTAAGTGGCCAAAGACTATTGCTTCGACCCCAGTTGATAAGTTTGTCAAGAGACGCGACTACAACATTTGTGCCGTGTGCATTGAGTTCGTCAATCATTTTCTCCAAACTCTCATTGTCCTTAAAATCCTCATAGGGAATGGACTTGATCTTTGGTTTCCTGATTAATGCCATTTAAGTGCTCCTTTCCTCCAGGCGTAAGCAAGGCCTAGAACTAAAATGAATAGGAAGAACACTACGGCCAGCAGACCTTGCGGGCCTAGGCTCCGAGCCACAACGGCCCAGGGAAACAAAAACATTGTTTCCACGTCGAACATCAGGAACAGGATGGCAAACAAGTAGTAGCCCAGATGATAGTGACTCCATTGGTCACCTCGTGCCGGAATACCGCATTCATATGGCTCCTCCTTCTGTTTGTTGAAAGAACGTGGTGCAAGCAGCTTTGCTAATACCATCACGATTGCAACAAACAATACGGCCGTCAGTACAACGGTTACTAAAAGCGTAAAGTTCATAAATTCAAGAATATTATATAATGTATTGAATCAAACGGTTTGAGTCTTCAGCTCGAGTTATTCCTTATCAGGATTTCTAACGTCAGACTTTTTGCGCGTGCAAATTTATAAAATTCTTCCCGTATAGGAGCTCTATTTAACTGTTTTTGTGCACAAAGATATCTGAAACATGCCATTTCTACACTCATAATTATGGGCCATGTCCTTACTTATTTTGTTTGTGTTGTCAAAATCAGCGATTTTTTTGAGACTAAAGTTTAATTTTTAGAGATGGCATATTTTTGTGGTGATGAAATGTCATACGTTTGTATATTATCTACCGACGTAAGCCAATGGACGATGCTTTTTGGGAAAACATTTTAATAATGGTAGTATTAGATATTTATTCAAAAACTAATTATTTGATTGTAAGCAGGAATACCAGATAATGCAAAAATAATGAATGTGATTTGGCTATATTTAGCTGAAATATAAAGATAAAGAAAAGCGTTTTATGCGATATTTCGTCATTTAGATGAGGCTATTTTGTAGATTAGTAGATTAAAAAGATGATTATTTGTGTAATAATTAATTTGAACACAGGAGAATGATAAAGATTTAGATATAATAATTAGTATTAAAAATTCTTCTAGCAGGGAAATAATATGTACTTTTGGCGCGCTTTTAGGAGAAATAGCTTAATAATAATATGAAAAAGACTTTTGTGAAAGATTTGTGTCAAAACTTATGGCGTTTATTGTTGGTAGGGCTTATTGTGATGTGGAGTACTACTGCTTGTGTTGATAAAATTGACGAATCCAGTATGTACACGTTTACAAAGGATATGGTGTCAACGTACCTTTCTAAACATGATAGTCTAAGTTACTTTTGGGATATGGTACAAAAGACAAAACTGAGTTCAAAGAGTCCATCTACATTGGATAAATTGCTTTCTATGCGAGGAAATTATACTTGTTTTATTCCAACAAATGAAGCCGTGCAGTATTATGTAGATTCTGCGATGAACAAACATGTTGAAGATATGAATCAGGTGCCAGATTCTATACGGGATGATATTGTGAAGAATTGTATTATTGATAATGGAGATGAAAAAGCATATGAGACTACTGCATTCCAAATTGGTTCATTAGAAAGAGAAACTATGAATGCTCGTTATTTGACAATTTCATTTGATACCATTGTAGGTGGACATTCTGCAATTTTTATTAATACATTTTCTCGTATCATTGTGCCAGACGTAAAGGTTGCAAATGGAGAAATACATATTGTAAATCGCGTAATAGCTCCTTATAATAATACGTTGCCGGATTTAATGGCCTCCCAGGACAATTTGCGTATTTTCTCATATTTGCTTAAAGCTACAGGTTGGAGTGAAAAAATGAAGAAATATCGAGATGTTGATTATGAAAATAGGTATTATCCTGCTTCTATTACTAAAAAAGGTTGGGTCGGTTATGTTCCGAGACATCATAATTATGGTTATACTTGTTTTGTTGAACCGGATTCTTTGTTAGAATCGGAATGGGGCATTTCGCTTAAGATTCAAGGAAGTGGCGTTACAAACTGGGAAGAGGTTCTGGATAAAATAAAGGCTATTTGTAAACAGCATTATCCTAACGCAACGAGCGAAGATCTTACGAGTGAAGATAATGCTGTTAATCAGTTTGTTTCATATCATTTATTGGATGAAGCTGTGCCTTATGATAAAATAGTGCTTCATTATAACGAAGTGGGTTATGCCTATACCAATCCTTTTCAATTAGGTATCGACAAAATGCAATATTTTGCTACGATGGGCAAGCAGCGTCGTATTATGAAGATAACGGAAGGTAGCCAAACTAATGGTAAACGCATTAACCGTTATGTGAGCAAATACGATGATTCCAATTATCGTGAAGTGACAGTACCTATAGCCGGAAGTTATATTTATTCGGATAATGGTAAACATGATATATCTGCATTAAATGGTTATTACTATCCTGTAAACGAGGTTCTTTGGTATTCTGATGATGTTGTAAATAAAGTTCTTAATGAGCGTATGCGGTGGGATATTCTTTCGATGCAGCCAGAACTGATGACAAACGGTTTGCGTTTAGTGCATCAAAATATGTTTTATTATATTCCGCCTGGCTATTGTCAGAATGAAGGTTATTCTGATCAAACTGATAATTTCCAAGTAGAACCTTGGGCTGTTGAAGGTGATTTGGCTTATGAAGGTGATGAACCTCTTTATATTGGACAGTACGATATTACATTTAAGTTGCCTCCTGTACCTTTTAGTGGAACCTATGAAATCCGTATTATGTATTGTACCGGAACGGATCACGGTATGTGTCAACCTTATATTGGAACGAATCCAGCAAATCTGAATCCTATAGGGCTTCCTATTGATATGCGTATTCGTGCTGCATCAAATAAGGCTGTAGGCTGGACTGAAGATGGTTCGGATCATGATGTTAACCGAGAGAATGACAAAACCCTTTATATACATGGCTATATGAAATGTCCTGCCTGCTATGGCTATCCAAGTAAGAGCGGCTCACAATCCGGTCGAGAGGGCGAAGGTGGAATTAAATTACGCCAAATTGTGTATCGTGGATATCTGGATCACACTAAAGTTTATTATATGCGTTTTAAGTCTGTGCTTGATGATACTTCTGCACAATTCGATTTTGATACATTTGAGATGGTGCCGAAAAACATTTATGCAGGTGCAGATCAAGAAGATATTTGGTAATAAGTTTGATAAATAAAATGTTACAAGCGGGAACAAGGACAAATTCATTTTTTCTTTGTTCCCGTATTCTTATACC
>Ga0172377_10002759_pt1 | contig 18009 bp, 12 predicted proteins | sample Pumphouse3metaG_FD_119749 | JGI IMG/M metagenome (GOLD analysis project Ga0172377, IMG submission 119749) | Leachate microbial communities from a municipal landfill in Southern Ontario, Canada - Pumphouse #3 metaG | ecosystem: Engineered > Solid waste > Landfill > Unclassified | place: Canada...
GGGATTATCATGTATTTGTCTTTCTTTGCCCTGATTGTCAAAGCCGTTTCCGTTCCAGATTCCTCCCTCAATAGTAATATTACTGATTGTATAATCTGTTAAGGACTGGTTCGCATTTATCAAAAGGGACTTGTTTGAATTATTACGTAATATCGCTCCACATCCTTCAAAAGCAATAATTTTTGTATTGGAATAAATTTTAAGACCTGTTACTGAATATTTTCCATCCCAATACACAATGATAGAATTGGTTTTTGCCTTGTCAAGAACCTTCTGAATCACCGCGGTATTATCCGTTCCAAAAGTATTACTGTTCATTTCGACTTCGGCATCACTCACGGCTCCGCTTTGAGAGAGATAATAAACAGCAGGAGTATTATCCAATATAATTTTCTCTTTTGCAGAAACATTAAAGCAAAATAGACTTACACACAAAAACAAACATGCTTTTTTCATTCTAACAAATTTTATTTAAATATTATTTCGGTTTCTTTTTCCATTTTTATCTTTATCCATGACACATTTGTTAGATCATTTATTTTTGAAACTGGCTGATATTGAGATTCGTTGCCTCTTTTTATTAATACCTTCTTTTTTTTGTAATCCGGGACGCATACTTCGAGAAATATTCCTGACGGGATTGAATCGTCTTCTGATTTTACCGAAATATAAGTATTTCCGTTTTTTAGTTTTTTGATTTTCAAGTCGAGACGCAGCTCATTTTGCAGGGGTATGATGACATCTTTAATTTCTATTTCCCGGTTCAAAATATCTGTCGGTATATGGGGAAAAATTCGTATTGTTTTCTCAAAAGAATTGTAATTAATTCCAAAAAGATGCTCTATTATTAGCTGTATATATTGTGAAGCGGTCCATCCATATCGTTGTACCCCTTCGCCTGAGCCTGTGCCCGGAGTTATATACTCACAATATTTTTTATTAAAAGTTTTTATTGTTGACCAGGTTAGTTCTGAAGCCAGATCATGTCTTCCTGCATCTTCCAAACCATTAATTACCTCAACATTCCTTAAAGTCCATATATCTCCAAACCATGCAGTTTCATTATAATCTCCCGTAGCTTCCAAATATTCCGGTTCTGTCTTCGATATAGATGTTAATGGCCGTATTCCCCAATTAAATAAGGATGGGTTTAATAATACCGTCAACAGTTTTTTTGTTTTTTCCGGAGAGGCAATACCAAGCTGTAAGGGGTTAAAAGTTGTACACAACAATCGTTTATCATGTTTGTTTTCAACAACATTATAATTATAATATACATGATCTTCCTCATTCCATTGAAATTGATTGATACTTCTGGAAAGTTGCCTGAAATCATTGAAAAATATATCTGATTCCGCCTTTTTACCTAAATATTTTGCAAGTTTATAAGTGTTGAAACAACCTTTGGCAACCGCCACATTAAGGTCGACAGGGGCAATTATTCCGGGAGCTTTGTGATTGGGACTGAATGTTTCTTCAAATACGCTGGTTACCAGCCCGGTTTTAGTATCTCTTTTATTGGGTGACAGCCAATAAGAAAGATATTTTTTCATCGTCTTATAGATTATATTTTGCAGGGTAGAATCATCGCTGCGTGTGGCTACGTCATAACCAGCCTCAAAATATGCCGGAAGACTGCTTACATCTCCTGACTCACCTCTTATTGCCGATCCGCTCCAAAGATCAATTCTTCCGTCCGGATTTTGTGCCTGAACTTCTGAAAAACCACGCATAATATTTTCTACAAATTTTTGATTAACCCATTTAGTACCTGCAACCTCAAGACTGAGATCCAGTTGCCACCAGTTTCCTCCGTAATGTCCTCCGGGCGACATAACCGGATAATTAAAGCCGCCTATAGGATCTGTTATTAAACATTCATCTAAAACATTAAAAGCATCATCGAAATCCTTCTGTAAAATTCCCGGCAATTTTATTTTTGGAACAACATCACTGCCACATAAGTCCGGCCTTGTAATTTTTTCTTTTATTTTTCCATGAGTGAGTGCAATCCAGTCAATCCATATATCACCCCTTTGCCACATACGGGCAGGTTGAATTTTTATCCGGTCAATTGTTCCTTTCCAGTTATTATCTATATGACAAATAACATTCTGCCATTCCTTATCATCAGGCTTCATCGTAAACCGAATAACCCCGGCAACGGAATCAGGGTGTTCTGCTGTACACCAGCTAACAAAACCATCTGTTTCAGGCGATAAATTTCTTAGTCTAAAAACAATTTTATTGAATTTACCAGCCGGAATTGACAAACCGGATGGAGAAACAATTTTGTATCCCTGATTTGTTCCCCAAACCTGGGTCTCCCATGGAATTCCGGTTTCCTTTTTGTGTTCGCTTTGTATAGTAAGCCAAAGGACTCCACCGGAAACGGTACCTTTTAGAATGTCAGGTACAGTCCAGCCTTCACGATTACCCCACTTGTCGAAACCCCAGAAGTATTTGGATTCTCCAATATTTAAACTATCACGGGTAATTGATGTTATCAGTTCAGCAGGATAAGCAACGATTCCTGTTAATAAAAATATTATCAATATTTGAAAAGACTTTTTTAAATACATTTCTATTTTATTGAGAAAAAAACAATTTTAAATATATAATAAATTAAGGAACTACTTGCAACTTGTTTTATAATTTGTAATTTTTTTTGCTCATAATAAAAAATAGCTCCTTCTTATATAGTTATTTATAAGGATATTCCTAATAATAGAATGAAATTTACTACTGACTTTTAAACTCAGCAAATATAGCCTCGGGACAGAGTTGAAAAATGCCCTTTCAGGCCGATCTACCGTTACACTTTCCCACGAAATTATCAGTAAAACTATTTGGCTCCGCATTTAACCAGAAACATAGCATTCCAAATCATCATGCAACAAAGATATGCATCAACAAAATCTTGTTTGCCAGTTCATAAATAACCATACGCCGGCCATATAAAACTCTCCGGCACAGGAACTCCATGACCCGTCGAATCTGCCCAGAATTATTTATCAGCCATCGCTCTTATCCGGAATATGCCATTTGCTGATTATACTTACTAAAACTCACTAAACACCTCATGTCCTGGGCGTAACGAACTATCAGCTTAAATAAATACGAGGTTACCGTAAAATACAACGGGACTGAATTCAGGAAGATAAGCATCAGCAATCATACTGTGGTGGAGAAAATAATCCAACCAACCAGGATAATGATGATAAAAATAATTTTGTACTTAACATTATAAAAAAAGTTCACTGTTCGAAATCATCATAACATCCAATCCTTCAACAATTATTGATTGCACAATTTTATCACCACACTTTATTGTATAATTTTTTCTTTCCTCATTTACATTCCACAAAAGCGCCATACCTGTAGTTGGATACCAAGAAAATACAACCGGAATATCTCCTTCAACATAAGGAATATCATTTAGTCTTGGAATAATACGTTTTTTAAAAGCAAAAATATCATCCAGTGTTTCATTCAATTCAATAAATTCTTTCCCTTTTACATTTGCTTCTTTTCGTACAACAAAATTGTTATTCTTTGGTATTACTCTTCCTTCCACAACAGACATTGCATCTTCGTTTGATAGAAAAATCCATCCATCATTTGTAACATCATCAACAACTTCGAATGGAATACCCGAAGCAAGGAATAAACTGAATGGTTTGTCTTTTCCAACCAGCCGGCTATCCCATCCCCAAAAATGCTTAAATGGTCCCTTTGGTTTTAAACCAGCAATTTTCTCGTGGATTTGGGCAGACTTTTTCATCGCAGGGGCAAGTGTTTTCCAATACTCAATAGGAAAAGGCTGCAATCCACTCATAAACATTGTGTTACGAACATCAGTGAACAATGAAACGGATAATTTAGCAGCCATATTTTTTGCCGACAATTCATCTTGCGGGAAAGCAGTCGTTTCGCTGTATGCCAGTTCCGGCCTAACAAAACGCATATGGAATAAGGCACTAAACAATTCATCGGTTTTCCCTTTTACATGTCCAAAATCTTTATCCCGAAACATCATTTCCCCAACCCGAAAGGGCACATTACGATATTTATCGAGTGAAATACCCGCTTTCTCAGCACCCAAATACATCACCATAATGCCTACTTTCATTTGTGGGGTTGCTTTCTGGAGAGACAAAAACATGTCGTATTCTTTATCACAAATATGCTCAATCCACGAACGAAGAACTTTTGTGAGATTACGTTTTTCCACAGAAACAATTAATTCGTTCCAATCATCAAAAGAGTAACCATATTTTTGCAGGAATCCATTTTTACAATCATCGCAAAAACATCCACCAATGGACCCGGGAGTTCTGGCAAGACGGAAATCATCGTCAAGAAAAAGAGTATCAAATCCTTCGGCTGCAAGTAATTTATGTGCTTTAATGTTATCTTGAACAACTGGTGAATGAATGGAAGTTCCCGAATATAAACTACCATCATAATCACATGCATGTTTCCAACTTTCTTGTTTTTCAGACAATGAACTATCTGATGGGTCAATGGCATTTCCAGGATGCCCCAGTGAAACCGTTAGTACATGAGCAGAAAAGCCATTCGATTCCAAAAAATCTGCTGATTTCCTTAATTCTTCAGGTGTGTGAAACCATCTACCTTGCAGGTAGGAAGCCATCCACACATCCGTAATTCCAGCCTCTTTCATAATGCCAATCAGTTCCGGATTCTTTTTCCAGGCTTCCGCCTGCAGACTGATATGAAAACGACGAACCTGACTTTTGCTTCCCATGGCAAAAAGCTTGTTTTCTATAAGGCTACTCCCTGCAATGAATGCACCTGTTGCCATTATATGATTGATAAATTTTCGTCTTGATATAAAGTTTAAACTTTTCATAAGATCTTCAATTTTATTTATTTTTATAAATTATAATCTGACACTATATTTTTTTAAAAAACAAATGACTACTCGCCCCCTTTACGTATTAAAGCAACTGAATTATTGTCACTATAACTAACCATAAATATATGTCAACATAGTTAGTATATTTATACAGATCGTATAAAAAATAATTACAAACATATAAAGATATTAATTATTTTTACAAAGGATTTAAATTGCTAAATTCAATTATAAATGCAACTTCTTCATTAAAGAATATCACAAAAAAAAATCCTGTTAAAAAAAGTCGTATTTAATCATTACTTTCGTGGTTTATTTTTGAAGCGTAAAACATGTGGGTAAAACTTTCCAGATTAATATTAAAAAACAGAATTCTAATTCTGATTTTGCTTTCTTTCTTCACAATTTTCATGGCTTACCGTGGAAGTCAGGTGGAAATGTCTTATCAGTACGCTCAGCTTCTGCCTGAAAAAGACAGTGCTTTCACTGATTATAAACATTTTATAAAATTATTTGGAGAAGAAGGAAACCTTATTGTAGCAGGAGTAGAAGATTCTGATTTTTTTCAGTTGCAGCATTTTAAAAAATGGCAAAAACTTAACGCTGATCTAAAAAAAATAGACGGTGTAGATAATCTTATTTCAGCTTCTGAATCATATGATCTTACAAAAAACACCTCTCAGCATAAATTTGATCTGAAAAAAATCTTTTCTGAGAACATTACCAGTCAGAATCAATTAGACAGTTTATCAGGCATTTTTAAGTCATTACCTTTTTACAAAGGACTTCTTTATGTGCCAAAAGATAATGTTTTCATTATTGGAATTACCGTTAATAAGGAAAAGCTAAAATCAAAAGCAAGGGAGAAACTGGTATTATCCATAAAAAAACGATGTGATGAATTCTCTCAGGAAACAAATTTAAAGCTACATTATTCCGGGCTTCCTTATATACGGGTAATCAATTCCATTCAGATAAAAAAAGAAATATATTTATTCAGTCTTCTGGCCATTGTTATATGCGCCTTTATTCTATTTATATTTTTCCGTTCATTTAAAGCTGTAATCATACCATTATCTATAGTATTGACAGGAGTAATATGGGCTATGGGCTCAATGTCCCTTATGGGATATAAAATTACACTTCTAACGGGGATGATACCGTCTTTGCTAATTGTTATAGGAATTCCTAATAGTGTTTATATGATAAATAAATATCATCAGGAATTTAAATCACACGGGAATAAAATAAAAGCACTTCAGAGGGTAATTATTAGAATAGGCAATGCCATTTTTCTTACTAACCTGACTACTGCAGCAGGTTTTGGAACTTTTATTTTTACTCACAGCAAAATTCTGAAAGAATTCGGAACAATTGCTTCTCTTAATATTATGTTCCTCTTCATTCTTTCCCTGCTGTTAATTCCTATACTGTTCAGCTTTCTTAAGCCACCTAAAGAAAAATATACTCATCATCTTGATAATAAGATTATACAGAATATAATAAAACATCTGGTAAATATCACTACCCTTCATACAAAATGGGTATACATCTCATCAATAGTTATATTCATTATCGGTATATACGGTATTACTTTGATAAAAAGCTCAGGATATATGGTAGACGACTTGCAAAAAAGTAATATAATCTATAAAGACCTGAAATTTTTCGAAAAAAATGTAGAAGGGATAATGCCTCTGGAAATCATTGTAGATACAAAAAAACCAAAAGGCGTAATGAATCTAACGACTTTTCGCTTAATGGATAAACTGGAAACCCGTTTAAAATATTATAAAGAATTATCCTCTTCGATGTCTCTTTTAAATCTGCTTAAATTTTCAAAGCAATCCTTTTATAACGGTAATGAGAATTATTATTCCCTGCCTGACAGGATGGAAAAAAACTTTATTTTTTCGTATATAAAGAATTCCGCCACTGATTCGCCCGGTTCAATTGGTAAATTACATTCTTTTATAGACAGCACTCAGCAAATCACAAGAATAAGTATACGCATGAAAGATGTAGGTACGAAACGCATGGGAAAACTATATTCACAATTCAAGCAGGATGTTGACTCCATTTTTCCATCAAAAAATTATCATGTAACAATAACGGGATCAAGTGTCACCTTTTTTAAAGGAACACAATATCTTGTAAAAAACCTGATATCCAGTGTTGCTATTGCAATTATTCTTATATCGGCTTTCATGGCACTGATGTTTTACTCATGGAGAATGGTCATTCTTTCTTTAATACCAAACGTGCTCCCTTTGATTTTCACTGCAGCTATAATGGGATTTACCGGAATACCTATTAAAGCTTCAACAATTCTGGTATTTAGTATCGCATTTGGAATATCAGTAGACAATACCATACATTTCCTGGCTAAATACCGGCAGGAACTTAATATCACCGGGTGGGACATTCGTAAATCGGTTATAAATGCACTTAAAGAAGTAGGGGTTAGCATGTTATATACTTTTGTCATTTTGTTTTTCGGATTCGGGATATACAGTGTTTCAAAATTCGGTGGTACAGCAGACATGGGTATACTTGTATCACTAACTTTACTGGTAGCAGTCACTGCCAATCTTTTCCTCCTTCCAAGTTTGTTAATAGGTCTGGAAAGAATTACAACAAATAAATTCTTTAAGGAACCCCTGCTAACCATATACAATGAAGAAGAGGACATTGAGCTGGATGAATTAAAAATAGAAAAACTTCCCACAAAACATCAGGAAAAGGAAATAACAAAAGACTAAAAAACTTTTAAAACTATGAGTAATACAACAGAAGAATCATTATCAGATAATTTTTCCTCTAATTCTAAGGTTTATTCTTTTGATGTTCTGCAAAATTATGCAACCCTGGAGTTGGAAAAAGAAGCATACCGGATCGGATCGAAGAAACCATCTACACTTTATGAGCCTATTCAATATGCCTTATCAATGGGAGGAAAACATATTCGTCCCGTTTTTTTACTCATGGCATGTAATATGTTCAAAGGAAATATAAAACAATCTGTTCCTGCCGCTATTGCCATAGAAATTTTCCACAATTTCACCCTTGTTCACGATGATATGATGGATCATGCAGATATCCGCCGAAACAAACCCACTGTAGTTAAAAAATTCGGAGAAAATATAGCCTTACTATCTGGAGATTCTATATCTATCCTGTCATACGAATATCTGTTCAGACAAAAAATGAGTGATTCTTCAGGAATACTTGAATTATTTACAGAATCAGCACTAAGAGTATGTGAAGGGCAACAATACGATCTTGATTACGAAGAAAAAGAAGTATCCCTTCCTCAGTATTTGGAAATGATCCGGCTAAAAACTGCTGAATTAATTGCATGCAGTCTGTCTATCGGGGCCAGGCTTGCCAATGCCACAGCAGAAGACATAAAACATACTTATGATTTTGGTATAAACTTCGGACAGGCATTCCAGCTCCAGGATGATCTGATGGATGTATATGCAGATCAGGATATATTCGGTAAAAAAACAGGAAAGGATATTATTTCCAACAAAAAAACTTATTTACTGATAAAAGCCATGGAGCTTGCGAATCCTGAGCAAAAAGAAAAACTAACATACTGGATAAAAAAGAAGGACTTTGACGAAACAAATAAAATCAAAGCTGTAAAACAAATATACAACGATCTTAATATAAAAGAAATAACAAGAGAGACTATAAAAAAATACTATCAAAAAGCTATCAGGGAAATGGAATCCATCAATATAAGTTCAGAAAGAAAAAAAGAGTTGATTTCTTTTACCGGCAAAATGATAAAAAGAAAAAAATAGAAATATTATCAATTTTTTAATATTGCACATTTTTTTGTCATAAGTGTTTTCAAAAGGTCTTTTTTTTATAATTTACCTCTTATTAAATTTACTGAAATCAGAAAAAATGAATCAGAATACCGGTAAAATAATTCAAATCATCGGAGCGGTGGTGGATGTCAGTTTTGACAACGAAGGTAGCGACCTCCCAATGATTTATGATTCTCTGGAAGTTGTTCTTGAGAACAAAGAAAAGTTGGTATTGGAATGTCAGCAACATATAGGAGAAAATGTAATCCGCACAATCGCAATGGACTCTACGGACGGATTACAAAGAGGTATGGAAGTAATCCCGACAGGGAAACCGATTACTATGCCAAAAGGCGAACTGGTACTGGGCCGGTTGCTGAATGTTACCGGTGATGCTATTGACGGTATGGAAGCGCTTCCAAAAGAAGGACGTCCCATTCACAGTGAACCTCCAAGATACGAAGACTTAACTACGGAAGCAGAAGTTCTTCATACCGGAATAAAAGTAATTGATTTAATTGAGCCATACGAAAGAGGAGGGAAAATTGGATTACTGGGAGGAGCCGGTGTAGGGAAAACCGTACTTATTCAGGAACTTATTAATAATATCGCACTTGTAAGTGATGGTCTTTCAGTATTTGCAGGTGTTGGTGAGCGTACCCGTGAAGGTAACGATTTACTTAGAGAAATGATTGGTGCAAAAATCATTGATTACGGAGAAGATTTCCGCAAATTACTTGAAGAAGAGAACAAATGGGATCTTTCTCTAATAGATAAAGAAGCAGTAAAAAAATCTAAACTGGCTCTTGTATTCGGACAGATGAACGAACCACCTGGTGCACGTGCACGTGTAGCTCTTTCAGGACTTACAATTGCAGAGAGTCTGCGTGACGGAGATAAAAACTCAGACAAAGGTCGTGATATTCTTTTTTTCGTAGATAATATTTTTCGTTTTACTCAGGCAGGCTCTGAAGTTTCCGCTCTGCTGGGAAGAATGCCTTCTGCTGTAGGATATCAGCCTACTCTGGCAACAGAAATGGGAAGGATGCAGGAAAGGATTACTTCTACCAAAAGAGGATCCATTACTTCAGTACAGGCAATTTATGTACCTGCTGATGATCTTACAGACCCGGCACCGGCAACAACATTTGCCCATCTGGATGCAACAACGGTTTTAAGTCGTAAAATATCAGAACTTGGAATTTATCCTGCTGTAGATCCGCTGGAATCAAGTTCCCGAATCCTGTCTCCGGATATTGTAGGCGAAGCACATTATAAATGTGCACAACGCGTAATAGAAATTCTTCAGCATTATAAAGAATTACAGGATATCATAGCCATTCTTGGAATGGATGAACTTTCTGAAGAAGATAAACTAACCGTGCACCGTGCACGTCGTGTTCAGCGTTTCCTTTCACAGCCATTTTTTGTTGCAGAACAATTTACGGGTCTTAAAGGAGCACTGGTTTCAATAGAGGATACTATAAAAGGGTTCAATATGATTATGGACGGTAAGGTAGATAAATATCCTGAAGCAGCCTTTAACCTTGTAGGAACCATAGAAGAGGCTATCGAGAAAGGTGAAAAGATCCTAAAGGAATCAGCTGAAGACTGATTTGTTTAGATATTCTTAAATTGTGTACAAATTATTTTAAAAAATAAGCATGCTTGTTGAAATTAGAACACCCGATAAATTAATTTTTTCCAAAGAAGCAAAAATGATTCAGCTTCCCGGGACAAACGGTGCTTTTGAAATTTTAAAGAACCATGCCCCTATTGTTTCCACCCTTAAAAAGGGTCAGATAAAAATAACGGAAATGAATGGTGAAACCCATACAATTGAATTGCCTGACGGAGGATTAATAGAATCAAATGAGAATAAGGTTATTGTTTTAATAGAGTTATAGATCTGGAATTTAGAAATTATTATAAAAATACTTAATCGATTCCCGCAATTTTATTTTGTAACAAACACGAAGACAAATAATTACTTTAATCTGCTCTTCTGCAAAATTAATTACAAACAACAACCTAAAAATACAGAGATGCAAAATTTTGCATCTCTGTATTTTTTAAATCGTTTTAAAGGCTGATGCGATTCTGGTTAGAGCTTCCTCGAGAACAGAGCGCGGACATCCGAAATTCAACCGCATATATCCGGTTCCCTGTTTCCCGAATTCAATACCCTGATTTAGTCCAACTCCCGAATTAATTATTTTTTGCTTTATTTCATCATCACTTAAATTAAAAGCAGAAAAATCAAGCCACGCCAGAAAAGTAGCTTCAGGTTTCATCATATGAACTTCAGGTAACTTTTCTTTTAAATATTTATCAATGAGAGAAATGTTCTCCCTCAGATAGCCTAGCAATTGCTCCAGCCAGTCTTCACCATTGCGATAAGCAGATTCAAGGGCAACAGCCCCCATCAGATTTCCATGCCCCAATCCTTCCCTGTTCAATGTATTCTGATAAATTCCAAGAAGCCTCACATCAGGAATAACAACATAGGCAGTAGAAAGTCCGGCTATATTAAACGTTTTACTGGGAGCCATGAAAACGACAGAGTGATCTGCAATATCTTTTGACAGAGAAGCCAGAGGTATATGCTTATTCCCCCCATATACAATGTCAGAATGAATTTCATCTGAAACCATCATAATATTATTCTCCATACAAATATTTGCAAGAGCTTTAAGTTCCTCCCTTTTCCAAACCATTCCACCGGGATTATGAGGATTGCAAAGCAAAAGCATCTTTGTAGAAGGAGTTATCTTCTTTTTAAGATCTTCCAGATCAAAAGTATATCTTCCTTCTACCTTTTTTAAAGGATTTTCCACAACTTTTCGTCCGGTATTTAAGACAGTATTAAAAAATGGAGGATAAACAGGTGGCTGCAGTATTACCTCATCTTCTGGAGAGGAAAATGATTCCACAGCAAGAGCAAGTCCTGTCACAACTCCGGGAGTATAAGAAAGCCAGTCTTTCTGTATTTTCCACTGATGACGTTTCATCTGCCATTGCACAATAGAATTATCATATAATGGAGTACGAAAAGAATAGCCAAGAATTTCGTGTTCAAGACGTTTTTTAAGAGCATTTATTACAAAATCAGGAGTCTTAAAATCCATGTCTGCTACCCATAAAGGCATAACATCGGATTTACCAAACACTTGTTTCCTGCCATCGTACTTGACACATCCGGTTCCTTCACGATTTATAATCTCATCAAAATTATATATCATAAAAGTGTGATTTTTTTTAGGTAATTCCTGCCATTTTGTTTTTCGACTTTTAAAACGAAAGGGAAACGGTTAAGATCTAAACAAAGGTGGAAATCTTCTTTAGGAGCCCACTTCTGTTTTGAAGGAGCAAAAAATCTCGCACCTGAACCTGTTTTTAGTTTCTCTTTTATATCCTCAAAATTAGTAGGTTTCTCTTCCAGACTATCTTTTATATATTCTGCAAAAAAAGTATCTTCATCAACAGGATATCTACATGAATATCCCATGCATACCAAAGAAAGAATTTCAGGATTTTTCAAACGAATATATTTAACTATAGCTTCAGCATTAACAAAACTTCCGGTAATTATTTCAGAAGCATTAACAGCAGAATCGATTCCCTGTGTACCTGAACTTGTGGTATGAATAATTGTCTTCCCCAAAAAAGATTTTTTTAAAAGCTGTGAAGGAGAATTCCCAAAATCAAAACCTACGGGCTTCTGCTCTTCCCTTTCTCCAACCAGAATATATTCCGGATGTTCCTTTTTTAAACGGTATGCTTCCTCTATCTGTCCCATAGGATAAATACATTCTACACCCTGTCCGTATGCATAACACTCTACCGAAAAGGCACGGAAAACATCTATAATAACAGTAAGCCCTTCTGCTTTTTTTGCCCCATCGAGTAATTGTAAAATTTGAATTTTCATTCTATATGAACTATTACTTTATATTATTTTATTTTGTATTTATGCGAAAATAGTCAGAAAAATCTTTACAGTTTAATTTTTTTTAATCGAATTCCGTTAGTTTTAGTATTTTTGATGAATAAAGAAAAACTTTTACTTAAAATGTTGAATTTCCCCTGATAAAACTGAAAAAATTGTGATATGAATCAAAAACAGTATCTGCTCGATAAAAGATATTTGGAAATGGCCTCTATCTGGGCACAAAATTCTTATTGTAAAAGACGTCAGGTAGGTGCTCTCCTTGTAAAGGATAAAATGATAATTTCGGATGGATATAACGGTACACCATCAGGATTTGAAAATGTATGTGAAGATGAAAATAATAAGACGAAACCATATGTCCTTCATGCTGAAGCAAATGCTATTACAAAAGTAGCAAAATCAGGAAATAGCAGCGAAGGAGCCACTTTATATGTAACTACTTCTCCATGTCTGGAATGTTCCAAATTAATCATTCAGGCAGGAATTAAAAGAGTTGTTTTTTCTGTCAGCTACAGGGTAAATGACGGCATAAATTTACTTAAAAGAGCTAACATTGAAGTAGTTAATATAGATATAACAGATCGTTAAAATAGATAAAAAACAAGCTTTCCCATTTCCTATCCGGCTTTTAACCGGAAAGATTAAAGAATATTTTTGTAGCAACAAATTAAAAATCATATAAAAAATAAAGAATCAGAATATGAATAAACGTTATGTAATATATTTTCCGCTGGTAATTGCAATTTCAATTATTGCCGGAATATTTATAGGAAACAAATTAGATGTTTCTCCCCGTCAGACAAAAATTTCTTCAATACAGGGGTCCAACAAATTGAGTACAATTATCAATATTATTCAGAGTGCATATGTAGATTCTGTCTCTAAATCAGATCTGGTAGAAGAAGCCATACCTGGTCTTCTAAAAAATCTTGATCCGCATACGGCATATATCCCCACAAAAGATCTTCAGAACGTAAATGAAGAACTTGCCGGAGATTTCGACGGAATAGGCGTTCAGTTTTCCATTTATAAAGATACGGTACAGATTATTGATGTAATTTCAGGAGGACCTTCATCAAAGCTGGGTGTTCTACCCGGAGATCGTATAGTATCTGTTAACGACTCTGTTATTGCAGGCAATGGCATTGAAAACGAAGATGTTCTTCATCTCCTTCGCGGTAAAAAAGGTACAAAAGTAAAAGTCGGCGTAGATAGGAGAGGAATTAAGAATTTAATACAGTTTAAAATAACAAGAGGAACTATACCTCTGTTAAGCGTAGATGTTGGTTATCCGATTAATAAAGAAACAGGATATATACGTATAAGCCGTTTTTCAACCACTACATATGAGGAATTCATGAAAAAAATGACTAATCTGGATAGCCTGGGAATAAAAAATATAATCTTAGACCTTCGTGGTAATCCCGGAGGATTTCTTGAAGTAGTACTGAAAATTGCAGGCGAATTTTTAAACAAGGGAGACGTTCTTTTATCTACCAAAGGACGTGTTCAAAAGCAAAAATCATATTTAAACCCTAAAAATGGGAAGTGGCTGGATAAAGGAGTTTATATTCTAATTGATGAATATTCAGCATCGGCAAGCGAAATTCTCTCAGGTGCCATACAGGATAACGACAGAGGAGTAATAATTGGCCGGCGTTCTTTCGGGAAAGGTCTCGTGCAGGAACAAATTCCTTTTTCAGACGGATCAGCTCTGCGTCTCACTGTAGCAAGATATTACACACCAAGCGGCAGATGTATACAGAAACCTTATAAAGACGGCATGGAACAATACGCACAGGATATTATAAACCGGATGCAACATGGAGAACTGGAACAGGCCGACAGTATTCATTTCGCAGATTCTCTAAGATATGAAACCAAAAACGGTCGTACTGTATACGGAGGAGGAGGAATCATGCCAGACATCTTTGTACCAATGGACACGACTGAATATTCTGTCTATTATTCTAAAATTATTGGCAAAGGTCTTACCTACAGCTTTACTCTTGAATACTGCGATAAAAACAGAGCAAAATTGAAAAAACTAAAAACAGCTAATGATTTTATTAAATATCTGACCAATAAAAATATCTTGCATCAGTTTACAGACTACGTTACTTCACAGGGCATAAAGAAAGATCTAAAAGGACTATACATATCCGGGCATCTTATTAAAACGCAGATAATAGCCTCTATTACACGGAATATGATAGGAGATGAAGAATTCTATTATGTAATTCAGGATGTAGACAAAACATTACAAAAAGCTATTGAAATTTCAAAATCCAGAGAAAGTCTCGAAGAAATTCTTGGCGAAAATATACCTGAGGAAACGACAAAAAAGAAATAAAAAAATATTATACAAATAACAAAACCAGATGCAAAATTATGTGTCTGGTTTTGTTATTATTCATCAAAAGAATTAATACTTAAAATCCGCAAGGAATTATCTATTACGCATTCAAATGAAATTACGCATACCTAACCTTTTTTCATTTCACTTTTTCCATTAAAGATCTATTGTTTCTCAAGCTCCAGAAGTAACTGTTTACTTGCCACAGAATCTTTCTCTTTAACATGTACAGCCTTAACTATTGCATTATCAGGAGAAAGTATCTGATTTTGCATTTTCATTGCCTCAAGTATAAGCAATGGTTCTCCTTTTTTTACAACACTTCCTTCCTTAACAAAAATCTCCTCAATTTTTCCGGGCATGGGTGAACGCACATGAAAAAAAGCATTCTGACCATTTTCAGCAATCATTACAGCTCTTAATTTCAGAGATTCTTCCCTGTCAATTATAAAATCATAAGTATTCCCATTTATACCTACAGTGAATTCATTATGTTTCTGATGAAGTATTTCACCCGAAAAAGTATCTTTTCCAATACTAACTTCATACTTTCCGGAACCTTTCTTTATTACCTTATATTTAGGATTACGGCGTAACTTAAAATTACGGGTATAAACGTTATATTCCCTTGTACCTTTAACTACATATTTTTGTAATCTTCCTGTTTTCATACACTTAAATTTATTTTCTTTATCCTACGGAAAATTTTTACTTTGTATTTTTTATTCACACAAATCAGGAAAATTTACTCCACATCCTTGAGATCCAAAGAGTAGCATGACGTGGATTAATCTTGTCATTTTCAATTTTTTCAAATTGATCAAGATAAGATTGCAGAGCTATTAAAGCAGCAGCTTCTTCCTCATTTTCCTGCTGGAAGAATGTATTTTCCATTTCCGTAAGAATGGATGTAGAATAATTACCTGATACAAAATCTTTATTACAAAGCAGTTCTTTAAAGAATGGAATAGTTGTTTTAATCCCCTTAATATAGGTATGTTGCATAATATTTACAGCCCTTTTTATTACCTCAGGACGATCTTTAGCAGAAATAATTAATTTTGCTACCAGAGAATCATAGATTCCCGGAATTACAGATCCGGGAGTAAAACCTGAATCTACCCTAAGTCCGGGATACATTGGAAAATTAAGTTCATCTATTATTCCAGGAACAGGAGCGAACGATGATTGAACGTCTTCTGCATTTACCCTGAATTCCATAGCCCATCCGTTCTTTTTTATTTCTGACTGTTTAAAAGGAAGATTCTCTCCGTTAGCAGTTCTGATCTGCCACTCAATAAGATCGATACCGGTAATAGCCTCAGTAACCGGATGTTCTACCTGTATTCGGGTATTCATCTCCATAAAATAATATTTCCCGTCATAGTTAAGTAAAAATTCTACAGTTCCTACCGTAAAATATTTAGTAAGACGCGTAAGGGAAAGTGCATCGCCTGTAATACTTTCTCTAAGCTCATCAGTTAAAGCAGGAGAAGGAGCCTCCTCCATAAGTTTCTGATGATTACGCTGAACAGAGCACTCTCTTTCAAAAAGATGAACTGCATTCCCGGATTTATCCGCAAGTATCTGTATTTCGATATGCCGGGTATGCTCAAGATATTTTTCAATAAGCATAGCTCTGTTATTAAATGCATTTTCGGCTTCATCTGTAGCCAGCTTATACATAGTCTCTAACTGATCAGGACAGGTAACAACACGCATTCCTTTTCCTCCGCCACCGGCCAGAGCCTTGAGTATAACAGGATATCCTATATGTTTGATTTCATTTTTTGCTTCTTCAATGGTATTAACAGGCTTTTTAGTACCGGGAACTACAGGAACTCCGGCTTTTACAGCCAGCTTTCGAGCTTCATTTTTATCCCCCATCTGTCTGATTAACTTCGCAGACGGACCAATAAAAACAATTCCCGCCTCTTCACACATTTCAGATAGTTCCGGATTTTCCGATAAAAAACCATAACCAGGATGAAGAGCATCTATTTTATATTTTTTTGCATAACTGATAAGAGTTTCAGAATTTAAAAAAACACTTTTTTGCCCCGTTTCTGTTGAATCGGCAATAATTTCATCGGCCCAGGAAAGATAAATAGCATTAGCTTCCTGAATAGTCTGAATTGCATATGTTTTTATACCCATACGTTTCGCTGTTTTTATAATACGTATGGCAATTTCTCCGCGATTAGCTATTAATACTGATTTTATGGGCATTATTCTCTTTTTTAAAAATTATCATAAAGGCATATTCCCGTGCTTTCTCGGAAGCTTCTCCATGTATTTATTCTGTAAAATAGCAAAAGCATCTATAAGTCTCTGCCGGGTATCAGACGGATCAATAACCTCATCTATAAAACCGTATTCATCAGCTATATATGGATTTGCAGTCGTTTCCCGGTATTCCTGAATCAATTTATTTTTTAATTTTTCAGGATCATCAGATGCGGCAAGTTCTTTTTTGTACAATATTTTCACGGCGCCTTCCGGTCCCATTACTGCAATTTCGGCGCTTGGCCATGCAAAATTAAAATCACCGCCCATTTTTTTACTGTTCATTACAATATAAGCGCCTCCGTATGCCTTACGGGTTATAACGGTAATTTTTGGTACTGAAGCTTCACCAAAGGCATAGAGCAATTTTGCTCCGTGACGTATAAGACCACCATGTTCCTGTTCTCTTCCGGGTAAAAATCCCGGTACATCTTCCAATACCAGTAACGGTATATTGAAGGCATCACAAAAACGGACAAACCGTGCTGCCTTCTCCGATGAATTAATATCCAGAACACCGGCCATAACCTGAGGCTGATTGGCTACAATACCAATTACCTGATTATTTAATCTTGCGAAACAGGTTATCATATTCTGTGCAAAATTTTCGGACACTTCAAACAGACTATCCTGATCCACAATGTTATTAATGATATCAAACATGTCATACGGAGAAACCGCTTCATCAGGAATAACCAGTCTTAATTTTTCA
>Ga0172377_10002762_pt1 | contig 18003 bp, 16 predicted proteins | sample Pumphouse3metaG_FD_119749 | JGI IMG/M metagenome (GOLD analysis project Ga0172377, IMG submission 119749) | Leachate microbial communities from a municipal landfill in Southern Ontario, Canada - Pumphouse #3 metaG | ecosystem: Engineered > Solid waste > Landfill > Unclassified | place: Canada...
AATTTTTCGCAAAAAAAAACTGGGGGTCTATAGACCACCAGTTTTTAGAGTATTTTTTAACGAACAAACTCCAAAAGCCCAAATACTAATGGATCAAGGAAGGTAGTAACGGGAAGGCTGCTCCAAGTTCTCCACTCAGCTGGTCCACCAGCATCATTCGCAGAGCGTCTAGTTAAGTTAATTGCCCACTCATCGCCATGATCAGGATAAACGTTGAAAATATCAAACGGAATTGCAATCTCAGTGATCCAATACTCATCGTAGATCTCTGCAGAGACTTCCCAATCGAGGTTGCCGTCCATACCAGCTCTAGTGCCTATAGCATTTGTGATGCCTTGTTTGTAAGGTGAGGAACCAGGGAAGGTTGTAGAAATGAAGATTTCGTTATCGTCGTCAGCTACCCAAATGCTACCACCATCATTAAACGTCTCAGCGACAATAGTGTCTTGAGGTTGGTAGTTCTGAAATGCGATATAGAGATAGTCATCATCCCAGCAAATATATACATCAGATTTTCCTTCTGACATAGCAATAGCATTTAAATAGTAAGCAATCTCACTTTTACCGCCTTTTTCCGCAGCGATTTTCCAAGCCTCGTCATCTAAAACACCATCAAGGACAGGTGCTCTCTTTACAAAAGGAGCTGTCAAAATGTCGTTTGCAGATGCGATAACGCCAATAACAATTAAAACACTGAGAACTAACAGTAAAGACAAATATCTTTTCACTTGATAGACCTCCTAAAGTTATTTATTACCACAATTGTAATACTTCTTAGAAAATGAAGAATTTCCTTTGTGAACTGCAAAAATTGTAGGTGATGTAAACAGTTTTGGTATTTGGTTCAAGCTAGACTCTAAAGCACACGTTATTCTTGAGAAGGTTAGGTCTAAAATTTGTTGAATAAAAGGAATAAGCACAAACAAGGGGGTATTATCTATGAGATTTCGCACTGGGTTATTATGTGTATTTTTGTCTCTGCTTGTTTTAACTTCAGAGGCTATCGAATTTACACCAGCCTCTAAGAGGCTGATTCCTCGACCCGAAGAGATTGAAAACCTAGATGTAAACTTTGATCTAGACCTAAGCAATTGGCATGTTGGAAAAGGCACGGATCTTTTTCCTCTAACCAATTATTACACTGGTTTAAATAGAGAGCTTAAGGTTACTGAGGCGAATTCCGCTAACGCTTTCTTTGGAACAATCACTGATTTTAAAGATTTAGAGTTCTTAACTGACGCTATGCTTGAAGTCCCAGAAGAAGATGAGGGTTATTACTTAGAAGTTACAGATTCGAGAATAGTGGTTATAGGCAGAACAAATCTAGGAGCTTTTTATGGTATCCAAACTCTCAGGCAACTAACAGAAGATGACAAATATGTCGTTGGCTGCCAAATTAGAGATTTTCCAAAGATGCGCTACAGAGCAATCACAGACGATATCTCTAGAGGTCCAATTCCAAAACTGGAGTTTATGAAGCTGATAGTGAAAACTATGAGCGAGTATAAGCTCAATATGTATTCGCCTTATATGGAGCTGCAAGTTTTAGATGGTATACGTAGTGATGGAGAAACTATAAGTGTAGATGATTATAAGGAACTCGTAGAGTTTGCCAGAAGCTATCATGTGGAGATTGTACCTTCCTTGCAAACCTTTGGGCATTGCAACAATTTTTTAGCATTGCCAAATTACAGACACCTAGGAAACCTCCCAAGTGATAGTTCTCAGCTAGATCCAACTAATCCCGAGGTGTATGAGTTCTTAGATTATCAGATTACCAAGTGGGCAAAGCTAACAGAGTCTGAGTTTATCAATATAAGTGGCGATGAGACCTGGGAGATTGAATATGGAAACAGTGGCATTAAAGTTGGAGAGGTTGGAGTAGCTGAAGTTTATCTAGAGCATGTATTAAAGGTTATGGATCTTGTAAAGAAAAATGGCAAAATCCCACTATTTTGGGGCGATATGGTGCTTTCGCATCCTGAGATTATTGACCGGCTTCCAGATGATGCAATTGTTCTTAACTGGCATTACGGAACTTCGTCTAGCATGCCAGAAAGATTAGCAGCTTTTCAGTCTAAAGGTAAAACCCAGTGGGCTGCTCCTGGAATTGATAACTGGTTAAGGATCTTTCCTTTTTACACAGGATCAAACACCAATGTAAACAGCTTTGCGAAAATCGGCGCAAGGTATGGAGCTGAAGGCTTGTTTACTACCACTTGGGATGACGATGGCGATACATTATTTGGCAACAACTTCTATGGTGTAATCTTTGCTGCAGAGGCGGCATGGAAAGGTGGAGGTCCGGGAACTAGCTTCTTTAACCAACGCTTTGATATGGCTGTCTTTGGAGAGCAGCTCAGAATTGCAGAGGCTATTAAGCTTTTATCGGATACCAACTATTATACCTATCAAGGTTATTTTAATAATAGTAATCTCTTATTTTTGAAAGACCCCTTTGCAGATATCGAACTATACGGCATGGCTGGCAGTGCAACCCAACTCTTAGAAACAGAAAAGACTGTATTGGATATTTTACAAAATGCTAAGCCAAAGAGAAACGCTCATATTTTAGATACCTTAGAGTTTTCTGCAAGGAAAAATGGTACCTATGCACGAAAAATATTGCTTGCCAAGGAAGTAATAGATACAGTGACAGCAATTGAGGGCACTTCAAGTACTGCAAAACTTAGAGAACTATCAGACAAACTCTATGCTTTTGAGTTAGAAATAAGAGAGCTTTATGAGGAATTTGAGAGGCTCTATCTAGAGGAAAATAAAGAGTATTTTCTAAAAGAATTAAACCAGCGTTATTATAGCCTGCGCTCATGTATTTTTAGCAAAGCAATGGAATTAGAAAATGCAAGCTATGACCAGGTTGTTCCGTCGCCAGAAGCGCTAGGTATCCCCAGAAGTCCAAAAAGGAAAAGGTGAAAAAAGAGCACTTGTGGCAATGATCACAGGTGCTTTTAAGAGTCCTTTGGAATATTGGAAGTATTAGATCAACGATAATTCGACAAGAAGGATGTCTGTAGTTAAACTTTGGAGTAACGATTCTTTTATCTAAGTGATCTTGATTACCAAATAGAGTACTCATCTATTACTCCTGTGCTAAAGCCAGTAAGACTGATCTAAGGTGGTTGCAAGTTCTATAACCTTAGTAACAGCTTCAGCTTAAATATTATCGTAGGAGAAAAGGGTGACTTGAGCTTTATTGATAGTTGCTAATGCGATTGATTTGCCAGCAATCTAAAACCGTTTAGTAATAATATATAGATCACCATCAATGAGTAAGTATTACTGTAAATAGACTATTGCTCTTTTTTGTATATATAAGATAAACTGAGCAAAGGATGCAAGCAATACTATTTTTTTAGAAGCTTGGCAATTTAAACTCGCAAAAACTTAAGAAAATTAACAAAAACCATGTTTATAGTTGCTTTTAGAAGGATAGAAAGATCCTAAAAAGAAACTCATCAAATAGTGTGCAGGGAGGATTATAGATGACAAAAGTTGCTCCTTTATGGGAAATGACAAAAGAACTCTCTTTAGTTGCAATGGGGATAAAAAAGGCAGACCTTGTCTTACAAGGTGGTAAACTTATTAATGTTAATACTCATGAGATTATTTCAGATACTGATATTGCGATTAAGTTTGGTCGCATCGCTTTTGTAGGTGACGCAAGTCACACGATCGGAGATAATACCGAAGTGATTGACGCAAAAGGCTTCTATATCGCCCCTGGGTTTATGGATGGACATCTCCACGTAGAAAGCAGTATGCTTACTGTTTCGCAGTACAGCAATACTGTGGTGCCAAGAGGCACTACAGCAATTTTCATGGACCCGCATGAAATCGCCAATGTTTTAGGTATGCCAGGAGTTAAACTCATGGTAGAGGAAGGTAAAAAAGTTAGTCTTAGAGTCTTTAATGCTATGCCTTCTTGTGTTCCAGCAACAGATGATTTTGAAGACACTGGCGCAATGATCACTGTGGGAGATATTAAAGAAGCTATGACGTGGGATGAAACAGCAGGTCTTGGGGAGATGATGAACTTTGTAGGTGTAGTCAACGGTGATGATACAGTCCACGCCAAGATCGCTGAGACCTTAAAAGCCAAAAAATGTGTAACAGGTCATTTTTCCATCTCTGACGATACGATGTTAAATGCCTACGTTTCTGCAGGATGTCGCTCCTGTCATGAGTCAGTAAACGCAGAAGATGCCCTTACAAAGATGCGTCTTGGTATGTATGCTAAGCTAAGAGAAGGCTCTGCTTGGCACGATCTAAAAGAGGTTGTAAAACCGCTGACTGAGAAACAAGTTTCATCTCGTTTTGCTATTCTGGTAAGCGATGATACCCATCCTGATACCTTAGTCAACTTAGGTCATCTTGATCATATTGTCAGAAGAGCTATTGAAGAAGGGGTTAACCCTATTACAGCTATAGAAATGGTTACTATCAATGTTGCAGAGTGCTTTAACATGACCATGGATTTAGGCTCTGTCTCCCCAGGAAAGATTGCTGATATCGTTTTAATTAGTGATCTAACGAAAGTTAAAGTAGATCAGGTTATAATAGGAGGAAAGCTTGTCGCAAAGGGCGGTAAGATGCTTACGCAAGATCCTATTGTTCCTTACCCTAAGTGGTCTAAAGATACCGTTAAACTAGAAAAGCCACTTACCTTAGATGACTTTGTGATTAAGGCCGAAGGCGATAAAAAGAAAGTACGGGTCATGGAGGTACAAGAAGCTAAAGTGGGCACCAAAGCAATCATTGCAGAACTCCCTGTCGTTAACGGTGCTCTTAAAGTTTCGCCTGAAAAGAACCTAGCTAAGGTGGCTGTTTTTGAAAGGCATCACAAAACTGGTATGAAGAGCCTCGGTCTTGTAAAAGGCTTTGGTCTTCAAAAGGGAGCAGTAGCTTCAACTGTTGCTCATGATAGTCATAATCTTTTAATAGTTGGTGTTAATGATTTAGATATGCAACTTGCTGGTAATTACCTTGCAGAGCATAGAGGTGGCATGATTGCTGTATCGGAAGGAAAGGTTCTTGCACATTTGCCGCTACCTATTGCAGGATTAATTACAGACAGACCCGTAGAGGAAGTCTGGGAGCAGGTTAAAAAATTAGACGATGCTTGGAGAGCACTGGGTTGCAATATGGTTTCTCCGTTTATGACCATGGCTCTTCTTTCACTTGCTGTGCTACCAGAACTGCGCATCACAAACCGCGGTTTAGTGGATACGCTAAACTTTAAGTATGTTGATTTGTTTGTAGACTAATTTTGGGAGGTGTTAATTTTGGCAGAACTACGTTACAATCCTCTGTTAGACGACTGGACAATGGTTGCTGCTTCAAGACAAAAAAGACCTGATATGCCCAAAGATTATTGTCCTTTTTGTCCTGGCTCTGGTAAAGTTCCAGAACTTTATGATGTTTTTCTGTACCATAATGACTTTCCTGTCCTAAGCAAAAGCCCTCCAACACCTGATGATGTAGCTGGAGGGATATACAAGGTAAGAGAGTCAAGAGGCAAGTGTGAAGTGGTGCTTTATTCGCCGGATCATTATGCTACAATTCCCGATCTGTCAAAAGGACATATTCTAAAACTGATCGACCTTTGGAGAGATACCTACAAAGATCTCGTAAAGGAAAAAGAACATGAGTATGTTATGATCTTTGAAAACCGTGGTAAAGAGGTTGGAGTTACTATGCCTCATCCTCACGGTCAGATCTATGCATATCCCTTTATTCCGCTAAAGGTTAGAACAGAAATAGAAAATGCTAAAGCTCATTTTGAAAGTACAGGTAGGAACCTATTTGCAGATATGCTTAATGAGGAACGGAGATTTGGCGAGCGGATTGTATATGAAAATGAACACTTTGTAGTCTTTATTCCGTTTTTTACCGATTACCCTTTTGGAACATTTGTTCTGCCTAAAAGGCAGGTGCTTGACCTTACTGAGTTAACAAAAGCTGAAGAGGAGTCTCTTGCAGTTTTACTTAAAGAGCTAGTTGGAGGCATGGACAGAATCTATGATAGACTCTTTCCTTACATGATGGTTATGCATCCCGCCCCACACAAAACAAAAAAAGATGCTAAGAATTACTACTGGTTCCATATTGAGTTTTATCCTCCGCTTAGAGGAGAAAAAAGCGTCAAATATAATGCTTCGTCTGAAACCGGTGGGTGGGCAGCTGCAAACCCAACAAAGGTAGAAGACAATGCAGTTATTTTCAAGGAAGCGATTGAACGCTATAAAAGGAGCGACAGGTGATGGGCGATCTTTTAGAAAAGATTAAACAGGAATTTCAAGAGATCTATCCTGATTCAAGTACGCCAAGAGTATTTTTTGCTCCAGGCAGAGTAAACTTAATTGGTGAGCATACAGACTATACAGGTGGATTTGTAATGCCTATGGCACTTGATTTGGGAATCACCATGTTAGCTACTCCAAGAGATGATGGGGTTTATCATTTAAAAAGTACAAATTTTGAAAACTCTGTTGAGTTTTCAAATTCTTACTTGCTTGGGAATGAGGTTAGCTTAGATAAAAAGGATCCTTGGGGCAATTATCCAAAAGGCATTGTCTTAGAACTTTCTAAACTAGGGCTAGAATTAAAAGGAGCCGATATCCTCTATAGCAGCAACCTACCAACAGGAGCAGGGCTTTCTTCCTCTGCAGCTATAGGGATGGTAACGGCATATGGCCTATCAAAGCTTGGTGATCTACAGATAACTAATGAAGAATTAGCCTTCTTATGCCAAAGGATGGAAAATGATTTTATTGGTGTTAAAAGTGGGATAATGGATCAATTTGCAGTTGGACTAAGCAAAAAGGATCACGCGATTTTCTTAGATTGCAATAGTATGGAGTGGGAGTATGTTCCTCTTAATCTCGAAGGCCACAAAGTCGTAATTACCAATACTGGTAAAAAAAGAGGTTTAAACGAATCCCGTTATAATGAAAGAAGACACGAAAGCGAAGAGGCACTGCAAAAGCTAAGTGAGCTAAAACCACAGATAAAGAGCTATCGTGACTTAACGTTAGCAGATCTTAGTTTAATAAATACCTTAATGTATCCCTATAAAGAAAGAGCAAGACACATAGTAACTGAAAACCATCGTGTATTAGAGGCAAAAAAAGCTTTAGAAAGCGGGAGCCTTACGCAGTTTGGGCAATTGATGCTAGCGTCACATAGGTCTCTTTCTGTGGACTATGAAGTTACTGGAAGAGAGTTAGACAGTCTCTTTCAATCACAACTAGAGGCTGGTTGCTTTAAAACTCGTATGACAGGAGCCGGATTTGGTGGCTGTACAGTGAGTTTAGTAATTGAGAATAAGGTAGAATACTTTATTGAAACAGTAAGGGCAAACTATAAAGCTAGAACAGGCTTAGATTCTGAGTTTTATCTTGCAAAGAGCAGCGGTGGTGTAAGAGAGATACGAGAGGGGCTTTAAGATGGCAATTTTAGTAACTGGTGGAGCAGGTTATATCGGTAGCCATACAGTTAAGTATCTTAAAAGCCTAAAGAAGGATGTTGTAGTCTTAGATAATCTATCTAAAGGGCATAGAGAAGCTGTGTTAGAGGTGCCTTTATATGTAGGCGATATCCAAGATGCAGCTTTAATAAAGAGGATTTGTAAAGAACACGACATCGCCGGCGCTATTCATTTTGCAGCGTATTCTTTAGTTGGAGAAAGTGTAAAGCAGCCCTTAAAATACTATGAAAATAACGTTTGTGGTACAATGAGTCTTGTAAAGTCTTTAGTTAAAAATGAAGTATTTAAAATCGTCTTTTCTTCTACTGCAGCAGTCTATGGCGAGCCAGAAAAAGTACCGATTATAGAAACAGACAAAACCGTTCCAACTAACCCATACGGTGATTCGAAATTAGCTATAGAAAAGATGCTAAAGTGGGCATATGAGGCCTATGGCCTTAGATCAGCGAGTCTTAGGTATTTTAATGCTGCTGGTGCTGACCCAGAAGGCTTAATAGGAGAAGACCATAAACCTGAAACTCACTTAATCCCTCTTGTGTTAAATGTTGCACTAAAAAAGAGGGAAAACATTACTGTCTTTGGTGATGATTATCCAACTAAAGATGGTACTTGTATCAGAGACTATATCCATGTAATGGATTTAGCTAGTGCTCATTTTCTTGCTTTGCAAAAATTAGAAACCTCAGCGGGTGCCTTTGCATATAACTTAGGTAATGGGGAAGGTTTTTCTGTTAAAGAAGTAATCGATGTAGCTAGTGAGGTTACCTCTCTTCCTATTCCTATGAATATAGGCCAAAGACGCAGAGGAGACCCCGCAACTTTGGTTGCCTCTCAAAAAAAGGCGGAAGATGAACTAAATTGGCAAAGAAAATACAAGAGTTTAGAGAAAATAATAAGCGATGCTTGGAGATGGCATAAAAATCATCCAAGTGGCTTTGAATAAGTTTATTATTAGTTTAAGTTACCTTCCTAGCATATGATGCATATTGTGCTGGGGAGGTCTTTTTATGTATATTTATGTGAACAACTTTCTGATTGAAGAAAACCAACCGGAACAGTTAAAAGGACTAATTGCCGAAATCGGAAAAAAAGCTGGAATTAGAACAATCATTAGAAATAACTTTGTTTCGTTTTCTCCACCTGTAAGTAAATATCTAGTGGATCTAAGTTTTACTTCTGGTCTTAAGAGTCTTGGTGATTCGCTTAAGGAAAGACTAACAATCTCTGGCTTTACAACCGAACCAATAACAAAAGAACAAAAAGTGTTCTATGGCAGGAGCTTGAAGAAGATAAGCGTTTCAATTAGAGAAGGCAAAATGGGTATCTTTTGGCGAGGCGGTTTTATGCAAAAACGTAGCGCTAAGCTGCTTCGACAAGTCTTTGATTTAAAGGAAACAGAGTTTGGAGTTTTTCCTCTTAAAGGGAAAGCAAAAAAGCAGATTATCATCCAAGGTGATAAGGAAATTCTGATAGGCGCAGAAGATGCAATTCTTGAGTGGTTTTTACTGATGGCAAAAACTAGCGCAGATATACCTCTTCTTGCAGAAGAAATTGAGACCTCTGCTAAGACTGCGCCTAAGCAAAAACCTGTAAAACCACAAGACACTCTACCCCAAGGGCAAAGTTTTATGCCAGACCCATTAAATCTATTACAACAAGGAAGCTTTGGCGACGGAAAAATGAGTGAAAAGAGACCTAGTTCCTCTTTAGATCCTGATATTGCAGGTTTGCCTTTAGGTGATAACATTGTTGATTTTTTAAGTTCTGATGACCCAAAAGCAAAACAATTACAACAACAAATAAAGGATTTTATAGATAGTACAGGCAGAAAACCGATTGTGCCTAAAGAAGACCAGTTTACAAAGGCTAAGCTAGAAGAGTTTATGAAAGCGCCAAAGAGAAACAAATAGGAAGGCATTGATTTTACTACATGTGGATTTAGAGATTGATGCAACTTAAAATATCTAGACTAAATACAAAAAAAGCCCCTTTTTGGGGCTTTTTTTATTATAACAACTGAGGAGGATAAAACTCTGGAAAAGGTCTGGTCTCAAATTCAATACAGACATTTGGCTGATCTGGGAGCTCTTCACATTCAACAGGGATAGGACAGAAGCCATATGAAGGAATTAGCAACTGGACCTGCAAGCTAGTTTTAACAATGATGAAGGCACCAATAAATACTGCTAAGTCGCCATCTGTGGTGATTCTAGATGAGAGACATTCAAAAACTGCTTCGGTAAGGATCTCATAGTCGAAATTATCAACATCAGGTGCATACAGCAAAACTGCTTTACTGAAAGATACAAGACGGACAATGGTAACTTCCGTTCCATCGGTTGCGATGTATGTGACGCTTACGTCAGCACCAATTGTAACATCTACTCTAGCAAGGGGACCACCGTCAAATTGAGTTATGCAGGTATTAAGAGCTCTAACACTACCAGGGACGATCTGGCAGCTTACTATACGAGACACTGGTCTTTCAACGTTAAAGACAAACTCTTCACATTCACGTTGTGAACAGGCATCGTAGATTTTTTGTACATAGACACAGACGATCTCAATTGGTTGTGGAACGCATCTTTGGTCTGTAATAGCGCCAGGGCTTGTAGGTCCTGGTGCCCAGTGTGTTCTAACTGTTCTAGAATTCATAAACAAAAGCCTCCTTGACCACGTCTGAAGGCATAGCCTTCTGGTATCATATTATGAAATTTGCCTTAAGGGGTGATAAACAGATTAAATAATCTGACATTCCCTCAAGTTTTGGCAAAACAGCGTTTTTAAGACATGTGATAACTATTTTAGCTAAGAGAGCAAAACTAGAATCAAGGCTAAACTAACCTATTTAAAAGCCTGTTCAGGTTCTGAAATTGATTTTGCCCCTTAACACTGTATGCTTGTATAATCAGATCGTTCGAAGGAGGCTAGTAAATGAGACAACTGTTAAATAGATTTAGTATTTCAGTCCTAATTGCTTTTACAGTTATTATGATTTACTCAGTGCCTGTATCAGCAGCCACTTACAATTGGGCTGGGTATCAGGTAAGAGTACCACGTTACTTGAATCATTATTTTGCTAATTGGTCGGGTGATACTGGTCAAAATCCGCAGCCACAACCAGATCCAGTTCCACAACCAGATCCAGAGCCAGTTCCAGAGCCACAACCACAACCAACTCCTGATCCTGTGACACCTTCTAATCCGACAGGAATTACAAGCTCTGAGGATTGGATGTTTGCAAAAATCAACGAGGAAAGAGCAAAGGTAGGAGTTAAGCCTCTGCAAAGAGATCCAGAGCTAGATCGAATGGCTAGACTTAAGAGTCAGGATCTTGTAGACAACAACTACTTTGCACATCAATCACCTACCTATGGTAGCGCTTCTGAGATGTTAAGAAGCTTTGGTTATCAGTTTAGAGCTGCAGGTGAAAATCTTGCAAAGAGTCAAAGTGTCCAAATCTCGCATTACCGCTTAATGGCTAGCGACGGACACCGCTCTAATATCTTATATTCACCATATACTCATGTGGGCATTGGCGTCGTTCGTTATAAATCAGGTGTTATGATAACTCAGATATTTGCAGTTAAATAATGATAAAAAGAGCTGTTGAGACAGCTCTTTTTTTGTATCAAATCAATCTACCAGTTAAAGGCCATAATAAGGCAGGAATTTAACTTTGTTAAGGGAAATTTATAGGTGAGATAATGCCAGATTAAGCTATTGAATAATCTTTAGTTATGGGGAGGAAGGGTTTAATGAACAAGCAGAACATAAGAATTGTTTTAAGCGTTTTTTTACTGTTAGTTTTGGTAGCATTTAACAGCTTTGCCCTCGAGATTCTCTCTGAAGAGTCAAAATCAGAGGAAATAGCTCGTGGAGTGATTTTGACTGAAAAAAGGCTTGAAACAGACTCAGGGTGGGTTAATCTGTTTATTTTAGAAGCTGATCTTAGCGTTGAAGGCGTGAAAGTAGATTCAGTTTTAAGCAGCAACGGCCTTGGTAGAACCCAGACTATGAGCCAGATGGCTAACAATGCTGGTGCTATTGCGGCTGTAAATGCAGATTTCTTTCTGATAGCTAGTACCGGTGCTCCACTTGGAGCCCAAATGAGTGATGGACGTTTAATAAAATCGGCTCACCCAGGTTTAAGCGGTTGGACACACTTTGCGGTAGATATCGATAATATAGCGGATTTTGTGACTCCTGTCTTTTTAACTAACGTTACCTTTGCAGATGGTACTAGAAGGAATGTAGACGGATTAAACTGTGAAGTGGACTTTACTTGGGCTAGAATCACAGTTTTTGATGAGAACTTCTATAAAACAACACCTGGCAAAGACAATATTATGACAAAAAACGCAACCGATTACACTGAGGTAGTTGTTGACGGAGACAATTTAGTAGTTGATGTAAGAACCAATCTTCCCGCCGTACCTATTCCAGCAGGTGGTTTTGTAGTTTGTGGAAGTAACCAAGATGCCAAATATCTTCGTGAAAGTGCGCAGGTTGGAGACACTGTGGTTTTTAATGCGTATGCAGATCCGTCTTTAGATGTCTTAAATACACTAGTTGGTGGCCAGCCGCTTCTTGTAGAGCGTGGCCAGGTTGCACCAATTGCTCCAAGTGACATTTCAGGCATTAATCCTCGTACTGCTGTTGGTATCAGTCAAGATGGTAAAAAGGTTTGGCTAGTTGTCGTAGATGGTCGTTCCTCAAGAAGTAAAGGCTTTACATTTAAGGAACTAGCAGAGTATTTCAAAGATGAAATCGGTGCATATAGAGCAGTCAATCTAGATGGTGGTGGCTCAAGTGCAATGGTTGTAAAGAAACCTGGTACTGATGTTTATACCGTTGTAAATAAACCTTCAGATGGTGGAGAACGAAGAGTCCCTAACGGGCTTGGAGTCTTTATCGAGACTGAAGATAGTAGTGCTTATAACATCGTTATTCAACTAGAATCAGATGGGAAGTTTATCTCTTTTGCTGAGGATACATTTAACGTTCCGTTAATGAGTACGCTGCAGAAAATCAATGCACTAGTCTACGCTGCAGATGGCAGCTTAATAGACAATGCTAAAGTAGCTTGGGAGGTAGAACCCGAGATCGCTAGAGTTGAATACGGATATATTAAGCCAATGGATTCAGGTGTTGCAACTGTAACTGCAAAGGTTGCAGGAACAGATTTAGTCGTGAGCCAAAAAATCCGTGTTTTAGAAGATATAGAGACTATCGAGATTGAACCAAGTGAGATCTCTACATCGGTTGGAGAGACAATCAGTCTTAAAGTAAAGGCAACTGATGTAAACGGGTTTGTAGCACCCATCTATCCAAATTATATTACTTGGGAAGTTCGTGGCGATGTAGGTGAAATTAAAAACGGTATTTTTACAGCCACAGAAAACACTTCTGGTGCTATTGTTGCAAAGTTTGGAGGTCTTAGTGCAGGGATTCCTGTTGTCATTGGCTCTAACGTAGTTGTGCTTAGTGATTTTGAAAACCCATCGCAGTGGAGTTTTAGCACTTACCCTGCAGAGGTAACCGGTTGGCTAGAGTTTACTGATGAACAGGTAAGAAGTGGGGATCTTGCAGCAAAGGTAACCTATGATTTTTCAACCACTACCAGAACGAGAGCAGCTTATTTAAACTACAACAAAGAGTTGCCAGGAAAACCACTAGCTCTAGGAGTTTGGATCTATGGTGATGGTAATGGACATTGGTTTAGAGCAGAGCTTAAAGATGCTACTGGAATGAATAAAATCTTAGATCTTGTTCTAAATGTCGATTGGATCGGATGGCGCTACATTTCAACTGATATCCCACAAGATATGGCATTTCCTGTAAGGCTAAACAGAATCTATCTAGTAGAGGCAAAACCAGAGATTCAAGATAGTGGTGTTATCTATGTTGATGACTTAGAGGTAGTCTTACCTCAAGAGATACCAGAAGGTCTTTTAGAAGGATTTTAAATTTAAGGGTATTTAAATATAAAAGTGGAGCGCAGATTAAAAATGCGCTCCACTTCTCTAAACTCACGAACAAACTAATAAAAGGGTAGTTGATGTAGCCAAAGCTTTTAAATTTTCGTCAGCAAAGATTCGTATAGAAGAATTTTGGTCTTTTAACTAATCTTCAATGATGATCGCTTCAGTTGGGCAAGCATCTGCTGCTTCTTGGACTTCATCTTCATAGTCTTCAGGGTCGCCGATTACTTGTGCAAAGTCATTATCTCCTAGTTCAAACACTTCAGGACATATTTCCTCACAGACACCACAGGCAATGCAGAGATCCGGATCAACATTAACTTTCATTCTACAAACCTCCTAGCTTTGTTTGGGATATAATATTAAACGGAAAATTGGGATAATGCTTTCTAAAGGCAGGATACCCTGCTTTTAACAGAGCTATACATATTGTAGCAGGTTATCAGTATACTTTTTGCGAACTAATTAGATAAGTTCATTTCTAGTTAAATCCAGTTTTGAACACTTATGGAGATTTAACGTCTATACGTGTATATTAATCTTTTTGAGCTAGTTTAGTAAAGGTGGTAAAGAAAATGGCTTTAGAAGAAAGGTTAAAAGACCATTCTCTTGTACAAAAACTAAAAGCTGGTGACGATGAAGCATATGATTGTTTATGCACAGAGTATTCAGGGAAAATGTATCGTCTAGTTTGCCGACTAGCAGGTTCTGATGATGCTGATGATTTGGTTCAAGAAGCATTTATGCAGATATATAAATCAATGAGCTCCTTTAGAGGAGACTGTAGCATTAGTACCTGGGTCTACAGGATAACAACCAATGTCTGCCAAGATTATCTTAGGCGTAAAAGCAGACGGAGTTGGAGGCATCTTTTCTCATTAGATTGGTTAAAAGCAGAGACTAATCGGGAGTTGCCTTCGACAGATTTAGAACCTCATGAGCAAGCTGAAGTTAGAGATGATATGGACAAATTGCGTTTAGCTATCGCAGCACTACCACCAGAACAAAAAGCAGTGTTAGTGTTACATGATCTTGAGCAGCTCACCTACCAGGAAGTTGCTGATGTTTTAGGAATTGTGGTGGGGACAGTTAAGTCACGTTTGTTTTATGCGCGAAAAAAGGTAAGGTCTAGTTTCGAAGGGGGTGTGCAAAAGTGAGATGCCCCAGCCATGAGCAGCTATCAGCTTATGTTGATAAAGAATTAACTTTATCTCAGATGCAAAAAATCGATATCCATTTACAGGATTGCTTAACTTGCAGAATTGAAGTGTCTCGCTTAGAAAGGCTAATAAGCAACTTCAAAGTATTAGCTAGAGAAAGCATCTCCATTCCAAACATTCACTTGGTTCCAACCTCTACAAGATCCCAGAGATGGGCAGCAGTTGTAGCTTTAGTACTGCTTCTTGCGGGAGGGGCTATAGTGTTAGGTTACAGTAATGAAAATACTATAGCTACAAACAACGAAGAATTTGAGTATTATTATAATAACCATAATAACTATGTAAGAAACCAGAACACTGATTTTATCAGTCTAGTTTCCTGGGAGTGAACCTAATGTTTCTGGTGATATTTCTAGTTCTTTCCATAAGTATCTTTGCTGAGAGTCCTCTCGATGTGTGGGAAAGTTTAAAAGTTACTGAAAATATACCTATAGCATATGACGAAATCGTTGTAATCACAGAGCCAGCAGGGGTATCTGTGCGCTATTTTAACGTGTTTAGGGAAAATTCTGGTACTATTAGGAGAGAAGAAACAGGTTATTATAGTGATGAAATAATTCAAGTTGAGTTAAAAAAAGATTACACAGATTACCTTTGGTTAGAAAATATTCCATATGTTTATGAAAGTGTAGCCAAAGAGCAGTTAGTTGAGTGGATGCCTGAGGATGTTTCAAAGGGTATGTTTGAAGGACAGGAAGTTTCCATTCTTACTCTATCGGCAAAAGCTTTGCCATTTCAGACTAAGCAGTATATCAATCTTGCAGATATGACAATCTTTAAGGAAGAACTTTATCAAAGAGGAAGACTTGTCCAAATAAGGGAACGCAGAAACATCAGAACTAATCCAGAATTTAGGCAAGGGGCTTTTGATTTGCCAATGGATTTTATTGTGCTTAGAGACCGAAAAGCTTGGGAGAGAGCGTTAGTTGGCGAGCTCCTTTTACAAAATGATATCAATGATGTATATTATCCTGAGTGGTTACCAGATAATTGGGTTTTAATAGATGTCAATATTGATGAGTATTTAGATGAAAATCATGTGGTTTATCGCTTTCATGATGGCTCCGAATATTATTCTTTGTTTATCAGCCCACTTAAATCAATGTCAGATAGAAAACATGTCTCTGTGCTGTACAAGGATAGTATGGGAGTATTTCAGTTGATGAATCAGGGTTTTATCATAACTTTGGTAGGAAGACTAAAAGAAAAGGATGCTTTTAGAATTATTGATTCGTTAGCTAAACTTGATCCTAAAGTTGATTATAACAGGTAGCTTTACCTCCTGCTACAGGTTTGATTAATCTTTGAAAGGTTGTTTTGAAATGGCACAAACCGAAGGTGAAAAAAGGGTTAAAAAGGCTTTTGACAAAGCAGGTATAAAATATAAGATGGGTGTAAGAGTCGGCCCTTACGAGGTCGACTTTCTCGTGGATGATATCGCTGTAGAAGTAGATGGCTATAGCCATCTACTTCCCGAAAAAATGCAGATAGACAAAAGAAAGGAAACCTATCTTTTTGAAAAAGGATATGATTTGATACGCATTTTGAGTGATCAGACAAAAGACGCTGCTTTTATGAAAAAGTTGCTTAAAAGACTTGATAATCCTGTTTACATAAACCATAATGAGCCTATAACTCATAAACCTTTTTTGTCTTTAGAGAAGCTAAAAGGTAAGATGGAAGAGGGAAAAGTTAAAAAGACAAAGACTGGTAAAGAAGAAATGCTAGATTGGTTAAATAAACACGCAAGCGAGATACCAGCCTCTAAAGATGAGGAGGACTAAGATGGAAGTGGGTAAGCTTTCACCAGATCTGTTGAAGAGTTCAGTATTGCGTTTTGAAGGTACTAAAAGGCCTGAAGTTTTAATTGGCGCTCTTTTAGGCGAAGACAGTGCTATAATCGACATGGAAGATCGGCTTCTAGCAATATCAGTAGATCCTATAACTGGTGCTAGCTCGCATATTGGGCGACTTGCTGTTCATGTATCTTGTAATGATGTTGTCTCTAATGGAGCAGAGCCTTTTGCGATCCAAGTGTTGCTCCTGATGTCTGTAAATGATACACCTAGTGATGTAGAAAGAATTATGAAAGAGATATCAGAGACAGCACATGCAGTTGGTGTCCAGGTAATCGGGGGACATACTGAGTTTACAGATAAGGTCACAGAGCCTGTTGTTGCTGTTACTGCCTTAGGTAAGGTTACTAAAGATAAGTTAGCAACTAGCAGTGGGGCAAAAATAGGAGATAAGATTATTATTAGTAAAGGTGCAGGTATTGAAGGTACTGCAATACTAGCTAAGGAATATCGAGATATATTATCTGACCTACCAGCAAATCTTTTAGATGAGGCAGCAGAGTTTTATGATATGATTAGTATAATTCCAGAAGGTCGCATTGCTAGCTCCTTAGATGTCAAAGTTTTACATGACACAACCGAAGGTGGAGTACTCGGGGCAATGTGGGAGATAGCTGAGGCCTCTGAGGTAGGTTTTGAAATTGATGCAAATGCAGTCCCAATAAGACCTGAAACTAAAGCTATTTGTGACAAATTAGGCTTAGATCCTCTAAAGCTTCTGTCTTCAGGTACGCTGATAATGGTTACCTCAGAATCTGATTTGCTACTTAATAAGTTACATGAAGCTAAAATAGATGCGGAAGTAATTGGCACTATTGTAGACAAAAGCAAAGGACGAGTAATAGTTCGCCAAAACGAAGAAATACAGATATTAGGCCCAACTACTGATGAGCTTTGGCGACTAAAAAGCATGAAATAGGTGTTGACATTCTAATACTTTTCATCATATAATAGAGACTGTCAGTGAGTTCGTAATACTTGATGTGCCGAAGTGGCGGAACTGGCAGACGCAGCAGACTCAAAATCTGCCGTGGCTCAAACCACGTGCCGGTTCGATTCCGGCCTTCGGCACCAATTTGCGGATGTAGTTCAATTGGCTAGAACGCTGCCTTGCCAAGGCAGAGGTTGAGGGTTCGAGACCCTTCATCCGCTCCAGTAGAGTCAAAAGAATACGGCGGCATAGCCAAGTGGTAAGGCAGGGGTCTGCAAAATCCCGATCCCCAGTTCGAGTCTGGGTGCCGCCTCCAATGTCTGCCGACGTAGCTCAGCAGGCAGAGCAGCGCATTCGTAATGCGCGGGTCACCGGTTCAATTCCGGTCGTCGGCTCCATAAAGCGAGTTAATTCTCAAGTTCAATATATACGTGCGGTGGTGGCGGAACAGGCAGACGCGTACGTTTGAGGGGCGTATGGGTATCCCCGTGTGGGTTCAAGTCCC
>Ga0172377_10002763_pt1 | contig 18003 bp, 15 predicted proteins | sample Pumphouse3metaG_FD_119749 | JGI IMG/M metagenome (GOLD analysis project Ga0172377, IMG submission 119749) | Leachate microbial communities from a municipal landfill in Southern Ontario, Canada - Pumphouse #3 metaG | ecosystem: Engineered > Solid waste > Landfill > Unclassified | place: Canada...
GAGTTTTTGCTTTTCTCTGAGCTGCATGCAATATTCCGAAACTCTCATCCTTCTGTCCTGTCCGTGTTGTCCCGGAGCGTAGGCTCGGCGGGCGATGCCACATTTGACCGAGTAGCAGCGTTCCCCCTTGAGGAAGAGCTTCTTGCCTTCACGTCGGCATTGTTTGCATTGTGGGCTTGTAATTCTGGCCATAATGATTGCTTATTTATAAATTACGAAAATGCTATACGCGGCGTGCCTTTGGTGGGCGGCATCCGTTGTGAGGAATCGGAGTTACGTCCGAAATCGACAGGATACTGAGTCCGTTCGCGGCAATGGCACGGATGGCAGAATCACGTCCGCTGCCGATACCCTTGACGAAGACTTCCACTTCCTTGAGTCCGACCTTCTTGGTCTTTTCCAAAAGGGAGTTAATGATGTTGGTCGCGGCATAAGGAGTGGCTTTCTTCGCACCCTTGAATCCCAAAAGACCGGCGCTTGACCAAGAGATGACTCCTCCATTGAGGTCAGTCAAGGTCACCACTGTGTTGTTGTAAGTGGACTTGATATGTACTTGCCCTTTGACAATATTGCGGCGCTTGGTTCCTTTGGGTACAGCTGCTGTGCCCTGCTTCTTTTCAGAACCCTTGGCTCCTATTGTTATCACTCTTCTTTTTCCCATTTTATTAGATACTATTTACAAAATTAATATTGATAAGATAAGATCAGGTCTTTTCTACTTTTCTCTTTCCGGATCCTGCGGTCTTTCTGACATTGCCACGGACGGTACGACTATTAGTCTTGGTCCTCTGGCCCCGCGCCGGCAAACCTTTGGCGTGTCTGGTACCGCGATAGGCTCCGATTTCTTTGAGACGCTTGATATTCATCATCAAAATACGATTGAGTTCTCCCTCAACTTTATAGTTGCCTTCGATGAACTTCTGGATCTTACTGACCTCTTCGGAAGTTATCTCTTTGCCACGTTTGTCCGGGCTGATGCCGACAGACTCCAAGATGATCTGGCTGCGATGCAAGCCGATACCCTTGAGATAGGTCAAGGCTATTTCTATTCTTTTTTCTTCTGGAAGGTTTACACCTAAGATTCTTAACATATTTTTTAAATCTAAAAAAATTTATGAAAATGAAAAACTACCCTTGCCGTTGCTTGTGCTTCGGATTGGTGCAGATGATATGAACTCTACCTTTGCGTCTCACTACCTTGCAGTGATCACACAATTTCTTGACTGATGATCTTACTTTCATAACTTTAATATCTAAATTAATAATTTATATCTAGCCACGCCGCACAATTCTGCCTTTGCTGAGATCGTAAGGGCTAACTTCGACAATCACTTTATCTCCCGGTAAGATTTTGATGTAATTCATCCGCATCTTTCCCGAAATGTGAGCAAAAAGTTCGTGCCCGCCCTCAATCTGCACCCGGAATTTTGCTCCGGGCAATGTCTCAATGACTGTTCCGTCTAATTGTACGATTTCTTTCATAAATCAAAGTGGGCTTAAAGATAAGAAAAACAGTAACTAGAGCCTTTCTAGCTTGTTTGTATGCTTATCTTGGCAATAGAGATAAAATACGCTTATTTCACTTCCCCAGTCTACTATATGGAACCGTTTATGTCAAGAGTTATTTTGGCTTAGATTTCGAGACGGCTACACCAAGCCACCTCAAATCCTATTTTCTGCCACAAAGCCCGAATTTCTGCCATTTCCACCCATTGAGATACCTCGCCAATTTCAACGCCCTCTCCATTGACCCCTCGCTCTTTTTGCTGTTCCAGCCACCGCTCTTCGCACCATTCCGACCTTTTCTTTTTTGTCTCATTCCCGTGAAAACGGGAATCCACTATTTCAGCATCCGAATGCCTGAATTATTTGGAGCTATATTTTTAGATCTCTCCGTTTATTTACCACCCTTTATCCTAGATTCCCGCCGGAGTTTATCCTCGTAAAACAAGGGGCGGGAATGACCCGTAATTTTAAGCTCCAGATAAAGAGATATTGATTTTGTCGGCAGAATCAGGCACACGGTTTACCCAGAATGGCCAGAAATTCACTGAGACAGAGTTGATACCGCTCATCTTGGAGAAATAATCATTGAGCTCAGACTTATCTTTTCCGGCAATTTCTTGTTTAACCTTGTCCTGATCAAGGTCAAAAGCGAAGTTTTGACTAGCAGAGACGTCGACAGAGAGCTGTTTGTCTTTATCGATAAGACCACCCACTTCATAGTCAAGACTGCCGGCTACCGGCAGTGCGTTGGCAAAAGTATTGAGTGCCAGAATCTTCTTGCCCAGAATCTCCTCCACATTCGTCTTGGCGATTGAAAGGACCGCCCTCTTGACTGAAAGAGTGAGGTCGAAGCTGTCAGCGACACCGCCCACTTCTACAGAGCTTTTTTCTTCCACGGTCCCCTCATCAGTCTGGTTGCTGAAGAAAATAGCGTCATCGCTGGTCTGCCCTGCGACTTTTTCTTCGTTTTCTTTCTGTGCCAGAGCAAGGAGTGTCGCCTTGGCTTTGTCGTAATCCGCTTGCGAGACAAAGAATACTTCCTCATCCAAACCGCCTGTCATCGGCTGTTCGGATTTGGCGTAGAGACAAGAATATTTCCAACTGACTTGCTCTTGGAGTTTGGGGATAGTGAAACTGGTGGCAGCGATGTTGTAAGTCTCGCCCGCTTCCTCGGCGATCACATCCACCGTCTCCGTACCGGCGACAACTTCATCTTCCGGCTTGGTAAAACCCGCGATATTGACCGCCGCCGTTATCTTGAAAATCTTTCCGTCTTTAGAAAGAAACCGGGTACCGGCAACCAAGGTCTGCGGTCCAGTCGAACACTCATTGTAAATAATGATATTACCCGTGGCTTTCTCGGTAATTCTTTTCTTACTGGTAGTGACAAAAGCTTGAGTCTTCTCGCTTTTTATCTCGGTAGTCTTAACCGGAACTTTGCTCGCGTCCACATCGATATCGGACAATTTCTCATCCAGAATCAGGGTAAAATCACCTGCCACCTTTTCTTCCTTGAAAACAACCGCGATGTCCGCCTTGGGCAAAATAAAGAAAAGCGCAATCCCCGCCGTAAGAATACAGATAAAAATGAATATCGCAAAAAACCTCGAGCTGAGGGTCGGCAACAAAGAAAATTTCTTTTTCTTGGAGCGAGTGTTGATTTCCGGATAGGAAAAATCAAAAGACTTTGTGTCATATTCGCCGTCCAAACGGCCACGGTCATCGAAAATCCCCTCGACCTTCTCCGCACTTTCTCCCATTTCTGCCATTTTCTTTTCCGCCAATTTCTCCCAATAGGCCTCGTCTTTTTCCTGCCTATCTTCAGTCTCGCCGATACGATAGCTTTTTTCATCGTCAAGCGCTGGCAATAATTCTTTTTCTTCGGAAACGGGCTTGTCTGCCTCTTTTACGCGTTTATAAGTTTCATCAGAATAATATTTCTCGCGCACAAGATTCTCTGCCGTAGTCTCTTTTCTCGGCTGTTCGGGTTCCGATTCCGGCAGTTCTTCTCGATTAAAATTCCGCAAATCGACCGTTTCTTCCCTTCCGGTCATATCCGACATAGGTCTTGCTCCATCCACACTGCGACCGATATGACGAACGTGCGTTTGGGATTTTGCAGAAAAATCCGGCAAAGTAGCACGCATCTCGGGTTCGTTTTCCGGAACCAATGCCTCGAATCTGGAGATAGAAATCTCTTTGCCCATTTCCTCGGCTTTCTTTTGAAGTATTTTCAGATTGGTCACGTCCTGCAAAATGACAGATTCGTCAGGAATCATCAAAGTGACATTCTTTCCGAGAACGTCTTTTATTTTATCAATAATCTCTATAATCTCGTCATTCTCCCCGACATAAACTGTAGATTGTTTTTTTTCATCATCCATAAAATTTTATCTCAAATATTTTTTTAAACTATTTCCGCAAGAAAATTATTCGCCGCATCTTCTTTGTTGGCACTATCAAAACACAAGTGTGCCAGTGCTACCAGAGTAACATCCTGAAAATCGCTGAGCTTTTGTGTCTTATCTATATTGTTCGTAATATGGCTGAGGCGGATAAAATCAAGCTTGAGCTTGTCCGAAAAATTGATGCCGGAATCATCTAAACGGTGAAGCGAATTAGCGAGTCTGGGCAACTGACTGCCTCCGCCATACAAGAAAATCTTGCCCGGTAACAACAATTTTGCACTCGTTTCACCCAAAATAAGCTGCACGCCGGAGAGCCACAAATCGACATCCTCCGCAAGCATCCTCTCAATCTTCTTCGCCTCGGGCGGAGCAAACCTATCTGCGGTATATTTCATTTTCAATTCCTCTGCAGCCTTTTCTGAAATATCCAATTTGTTGGCAAGTCTGCGCGTAAAGAGGCGACCGCCCAGAATAAACATATCCGCATTCTGAATATTACCGTTTTTGACCAAGACCACATCAGTGATATTGCCCCCGACATCAATCATTACCGCGCTAAAGTCCGAAGAGTCCCCCATACCGATTGCTTTGATGACAGCGTACGGTCCATAAGTTACTTTTACCAACCGCACCCCCAATTCATCAGCAATGTCGTTTATGAGATTAAAATCAGGATTCGAGACATAAGAGCTCGAAATTTCTATCTTAATATTACTACCCTTAAAACTCAATGGATTAACGACTCGATACCCATCAATACTGAAATTGACGATATCGGCGCTCACTATCTTGATACCTGATTGTTTTTCGCGATAAGTAAGGCTACGCGTGATTGCCTCCAGGGATTTTTTGTGTGCGGCATGGACGATCCCTTTGAGCTCCGCATTCTCAATCTTGTCTTGCGAATTCGCCCGAACCATCTCGAAAGAGTTCGTGCTTATCTTAACAGTGTTTCCGGAAAAACCCATGAACACCTCCTTGACGGGAACTTTCGCCATCCGCTCAGCTTCGGCGATTGCCACGTGCAATACCTCAGTGACTTTGCCGGGATCCGTAATCTTTCCCCCGACGATATTGCCCGACTCCTGCTCGACCCGGCCCACACCCAGATTCGTAACCTCTCCATTCTCGTAATTAACATACGAAATCAGTGCCTTCGCCACTTTCGTTCCAACATCCAAAGACAGAATATATCTCCCCTTATCTTTCTTGTTTATGATTTTTGACAAGAAGCTCATCTATTTTCTGTTTTTAGTATTTTTTATTAAACGCACAAAAAACCGCACTTGCGCAGTTTAGATACTTCCGTCCGAGGTCATATTGTTGATGAGTACCTTATGGGGACTCTCGATAATATCGATGATAAATTTATCGAACATATTTTTTCTGTATTTGTATTCGTCATTATTCATATAGACATAGCGCAGCCCTCTGCCCACTTCCGACTCAAGATCGGAGAGAAAATCCATCAGCTTGGCCTTATTAATAACATCGCCCACGATCAGGATATCAACCCGACCCTTGTCAGAATTAATGAGTGCGCCTGAAATCAGAACCAATTTCACGCTACCGACTTTTTCGATGCGACTCTTGATCTTGTCCGACGACGAAGGCGTGGCCTTGAAAAACAGTCTCCTCAGCTCGTCATAAAAAACAAAACGTGTATTTAAATTGTAATAAGATTTCTGATTCTTTTTGGAAGCCGAAACAAAACCGGCCTTCTCCAGATTGACGATCTCCTTGCGAGTAGTCGCCGTGTCGGTCTTGGTTTTCCCTGCGATTTCGGACAACAGATATTTCTCTTCAGTGTTGTTCAAAAACAAACGAATGATTTTCACTTCCGCTTTTGAATGGAATAGTTTTTCTAAGATCTCCGACATAAGGAAAAAACAAAAAATGTTACAAACAGTTTCTAATTTGATTATACAATTATTATGATTTAGTGACAAGAGCAAGAAAAAAAATCGGAAGAGCGGGATTATACAAGATAAAGCCGGATCTTCCTTTAAGAATCGTTTTTGAATTTTTTTGTTTTTACGGTTATGATGCTGAGCTCATCTTATTGGTATAAGCCCAGATATATTTCCAGTTTTTCGGAGTATCCTTATTGAACATAAATCCATGCCCCGAATCCCCTCCGTCGTAGAATGTCACGTCCGTATGGGTATTCTTGGCTTGATTTTCAAACCATTGCCTACCATACTTGGCGGGATCGAATCCTCCGCCCAGAGAAACGACTAGTATACTTTTTGCACCAACAATATCGTTAACGTCGACTATTTTAGCCATTGTGCCGGTCATATCCGAATCTAATTTTCTCGAAGAATATGGATTGACTGCGCCTTCGCACATTTTATCGGCAAGAAGATCGATATCGACGTCTGCCGGCCAATAATGATACTCGGGAGTATATGGATTCTCAAAGGACGCCATCTTAACCAAATAAGTCTTACTAACCCCGAAGAGAAAGATTTCGCGCGATATGAGATCCCCGTCTCGCACTTTCTGTGCAAGACCAATCGAAGTATTCATACCGTCCGCAACATAGTTTTCCGAATTGATTTCGTCAATCATCTTGTAATAATTTTCCAACTGTCCTGCTTCCAAATCCCCATATTCTTCATCATAACGAACGATGGTGTCTACTATGATAAAATGATCGATGTGGCCCAATACGGTATTCTGATAGAAAGAACCTCCGTATCTGATAAGACAATGTCCTCCGAGACTGTGTCCGAGATTCGTTGTTTCGATGTCTTCAACAGCGATTCCGGTAATCTGGGATATCAGAAGCTTGGAGACAGCTTGTTCAACATAACAGTCCTCAAGTGTTAACATAATATCCTGCTTAGACATTTCTTTATTGGCTTTTTCTTTGTCATCAGCACCGAAATTCACTTCCCTTCTATCTTCTTCGACAACGACATATCCCTGTCGAGCGCCCTCGATATCCGAATAGTCTTCGCCATAATATCCGCCTTTTCCGCTGAGACTTTGCCCGGCAAAAATACCGAAGAATTCTTTGAAATTCTGAGCGTTTATATCCTCACGGATATGGATACTCAGACAAAGATTATTGATTTTTCCTTTACCCCGTTTGATTTCCATTCGATATTTGGAAACTCCATTAGCCACATCTTCCGTTTCTATTTTCTTGAAGCTGAGAACTTTCGGATTATAAGCTAACGGTTCTCCGTTTTCTGATTTAATACTTTCAAGCAAATCAGAATTTAATTGCTTGATATCGACAGAATCCTTTAGGGAGGTGTTCTGCTTTGCACAACCAACTGGAACAAGTGCTACTAGAAGAAGTAGCACCACCAGTAAATTTATCATTTTATTCATGCCAGTTTTCAATTTTTGTATCTCCAAAAATTTTTAGACTGGAATTAACCCCTCTTTATTAATTTTTTCCACTGCTCTTACAGTCCGATTATTAGGCTATCACCGTTAAATTGCTTTGTCAAGCGTATATTTTAAAATAGCTTTAGTATATCATCTTAAGCCCTGAATTATACCGTTAATCTGTTTATTATAAAGAAAACCTCGTATTTAGATCATAAAACAGGCATTTTATAAGCCTGCTTTCTTATACAAAATCAACTAAATCTGTTCTATGGTCTAGTCATAAAGCAATTGAAGCCCCCCCTCTCCCACTTGGAGAAGGTCGAGGTGAGGAGGGATAAAAGTAAAATCATTATGTCACAGAAGAAGTTAATTTAGTATTATTCTCTCTTATCTCTCACCAAAGACTGCAATGTATAAAGTTTATAATACGCCCCTCGCTTCTCCAAAAGCTCCTCGTGCGTGCCCTGCTCGGCAATCCTCCCTTTGACAAACACCACTATATGGTCAGCGTGGATAATCGTGCTGAGACGATGTGCAATCACGAAAGTGGTACGACCCTGCATCAATCTTTGCATTGCCTCTTGCACTAGCATCTCCGATTTAGAATCAAGCGCTGAGGTCGCCTCGTCCAATATCAGAACTTTGGGATTCTTCAGTACGGCGCGAGCGATGGCGATGCGCTGTTTCTGTCCGCCAGAAAGCTGAACGCCACGTTCTCCTACCTGTTCCTCCAGACCGTTGGGGAAATCCACGATAAAAGCCTCAGCATTCGCTGTTTGGATAGCACTTTTGATTTCCTCCTCCGTCGCGTCCAACTTGCCATAAATGAGATTGTTGCGGACCGTATCGTTAAACATGCTGACGTCCTGTGGCACAACCGCGATATTGTCACGCAGGTTCTTCAGTCCCACCTTCTGGATGTCTGCCCCATCCAAGAACACCTTGCCCGAAGTCGGAATGATATATTTGGAAATCAGATCCACTAGTGTCGACTTCCCCACGCCGCTCTCGCCCACCAGTGCCACCATTTCCCCCGGACGAACCTTGAGATTGATATTGTGCAACACCTCGCGCGTCTCATTGTAAGCGAAAGAAACATCTTGGAACTCCACGGCACCCTGAATATCTTTAAGCTCAACTTTTCCCGATACATCGTAATCTTCCGCCTCTTCTTCCAAAAGCGCATAACCGCGCCGCACTGTCGCCATCCAGCGACGATAGTGGCTGATTCGATCGCCGGCCTTGTGCAATGGAGATTTTAGCAGCCCGAGGTAACCGATAAAAGCAACCACTTGCCCGACTTCAACCGTGCCTTTTTCGAAAAGCAAGACGATTACCGCCACCGAAACCAATGTCAAAGAAGCAATGATAATATCCTGTCGGAAAAAGAAACTGCGACTGGTCTGCCAGAATTTTTCAAACGAAGCCATTGTTCTGCCCCTGATGATTTCCGAACTTTTCTGATTCTCGAAATCTTCACCGGAGTTAGCCTTTACTAATTTGATATTGGCAACCGAATCGTTCATGATTCCATATGCATCCTCGAAGGATTTATTTACCTCCAGGATGTGTTCGCTGATCGGCTTGGAATAAATCAGGGAAACATAGATAAATAGGACTATACTGATCAAAACGATGACAAAAACTATCCAGTGGACATAGGAACCGATCAAGATCAATACGGAGAGCAGGAGAAGGATGTCAGCGCCGAACCAGAAAACCACACTTTCCAAAAGCGCCTCCAGCGCATCCCCCGCTTTGATGTAACGCGAGGAAAGCTTACCGCCTTTGTTCTTGTTGTGATAGGTCAGCTTCAGGTCGAGAGATTGCTGATTAAGGAGCAATATCAAATCATTAGAACATTGTACTGATATCCTGCCACCGTTGACAAAAAGATAGCGCCTTGTCCACTCATATATGAGCTGTGCCGCAAACCATAGCAAAAGCCAGAGGAAAATAGTGTCGAGAGTCTCACTGGCGATAACAAACTCGACAACTTTACCATAGATGTAAGGAATAAACGCCTCGACAAGCGAACCAAAAAACACAATCGAGAGGATCACGTAGAATTTTTTCTTATATTTTGAAAGAAAACGCCAAATGATCCGCACGTCTTCCCGGAAGGATTCTTCCATAAAACTTCTCTGTTTAAGATAATGTTCCGAAGGACATTTTTGATTTAAGTTTTATTCTAGCACAAATATGAAATATGTCAAACAGAGGCTCTTATGAAATAGCAGACTTCAATCGGCGCGGCTATCCAATGCGGATGGAACAAACAAGATGAGGCCGATTTGTCGGCTTAGACTAGCAGCGCGGTCTCGAAACCCGCCGCTCTACATGTATCATTTTGTCCATTATAAAAATTGACTTTCCGCCTATTCCCCCTAGAATAGGAATACAGGAGGCGGATTATGAAAAAAATAAAAAGACCGAGAACAAAAATATACGGCTTTGATCCCCGGGAAGCTGCGAGAATTGAGACGGCACTGCTAAAAGCGCATTTTGAACGAGACTACGTTTTGCTCGAGACACTAATGGCAAAACTTTTCGAAGAACTCTATGGGTTGGATGCCACAATTGCTGAAAAATTAGCAATAAAAGAGATAAAGGCTTTCGGCGCACATAATGAAGCAGAAAATCCGGATATTTCGAAAAAGGATAAGGGCATTTACTGGAACCAGGTTAAGGAGTTGAAACAGGAATATTTCCACATCTTAGCCGAGGTTCTCAAAAAATATGGGATTAATCTCAGCACTAAAGAAATCGACACCCTTGCGGAGCTAGAAGAAGAGTGGTGGGAATTGCATCACATAAAAGACTATGAGGGGGTTACAAATTGCAAAGCTAAGCAGAATGTAATACTTTTTAAGCTACCCCTGCCAACGGCCCGCGAAGTGGCAGAAATATCAGTGGAGGCTATCAAAAAATACGATACAGCAAAACTTCTACCAACAGAAGAAAACCAGCCGTACTGGATAGAAACAGAAAAAGCTGAAATCAAGTTTTATAACCTTTTTAAAGGGAGAACTGCGAAAAATATATCAAAGAGACTAAGTTCTCTTTTTTTTATTTGAACAATCCATCCGCGACTTCGACGATATCTCCCGCGCCCATCACCAGTAAAATATCCCCTGTTTGAACTTTTTCATCAATCAGACCACGGGTTTCCTTGAGATCCTTGGCATAGAAAATATGCCCACTTAATTTCTCATTTCTCTTTGCAATATCATCTACCAAGTTCAGTGAACTCACGGCTTGGTCTTCCTCTTCCTCGCGCCCGGCAACGTCATAGATTTCCGTGAGAATTACCTCGTCCGCCGCATCGAAACTCTGCAAAAAATCCTGATAGAGTCCGCGGGTGCGGTTGTGCTGATGGGGCTGGAAAATGGCGACGATACGGCGTGAAGGATAGAAGTCTTTCGCCGCTTCGATAGTCAAACGAACCGCCGTGGGGTGATGCGCATAATCCGAGATTATCAGCGCGCCTCGGTATTCCCCTTTTATCTCGAAACGGCGCCAGATACCGGAAAAACTTTCAAGCGATGTTCTGATTTTGTCCGCCGGGATTTCCAGATATGTCCCGACCGCGATGGCGGCCAAAGCATTGCGAGCATTGAATTCGCCCGGCACTTGCAAATAAAATTTTCCTAAAGTTTCATCTTTATATATGACCTCAAACTCGGTTTTGCCGGATGCTATTTTAAAATCCTTGAAACAGAAGTCATCGGTCTCGTTCTTGCCGAAATAAATAACGTCCAGCTCAGGTTTTTCGGATTTGATTTTCACCGAAACCTCGCGCGCGTTTTCATCGTCGCCGTTACAGAAAAGAATTCCGTCCTCCGGCAAGTGCCTCGTAAAATCAAGGAACGCCGTTTTCATCTCTTCGATATCTTTGTAGCAGTCGGTGTGATCAAGCTCAACATTTCCCAGTACTATCATCTGCGGATACAGACTCATAAAATTATGACTATATTCACACGCCTCCGCCACAAAGTGACCGCCTGAACCTATACGCAGATTGCCATCATAACGCGGCACAATACTTCCCACCAAGACCGAGGGGTCGATACCTCCATCCTCCAAAACGCCCCCCACCATTGCCGAGGTGGTAGATTTGCCGTGCGTACCGCAAATCGCGATGCCGCCTTTGCCATTGAAAATCAGCCCCAGCGATTCGGCGTAAGTTATGGAACGGATGTTTTTTTCCAAAACCGTAGATAGCTCCGGATTGGTCTTCGGAATCGAGGCGGTGTGGATTGCCAAATCGATATCGTCAGTGATATTTTCCGCCACCTGGCTGTAATGGACTTTGATTCCCAACTTCTCCAGACTCTCTGTCACCCGCGAGGATTTCATATCAGAGCCTTCGACTTCTTTGCCATTAGCCTTCATATAGCGCGCGATAGCACTGAGTCCGATGCCACCGATGCCGATAAAATATATTTTCTTGAGTTTTTCAATATCTATTTCTTCCATATTTTTCATAATTATGATATCTATGACCAAACTATTTTCAATAGTGCTCGCCCCTTCTCCCAACGGGTGAGGGGGAATAAAGGATTGCTCCATCTTGTCCCTCGGTCGAGCATGACTTACGGGATGGAAATCATCGGAAAGGGCACAAGATATTGTGCCCCTACGACTCGCAATAGCACCCCCTCCCTGCAAATCACGATGATATAAAAAGCTACTATTTCCCCCATTTCAAGATTTCGTCCGCCACCACATCCGCCGCTTCGGGATGAGCCAACAATCTCGCCTGGCGCATCATTTCCATTATTTTCAATTTGTCTTTAAAAATACCGTTTAAGATATCAAGAAAAAGATGCGGTTTAAGATTTTTTTCATTGACCAAAATAGCCGCGCCGGCTTCCGAGTAGAAGAAAGCGTTGCGATTCTGATTGTCACTCTCAGAATCTGACATCGGAATCAAGACACTCGGCTTACCTACCAGCATAATTTCCGCCACAGTATTGGCACCGGCCCGGCTCACTACCAAGTCGCAAGCTGCGTAAGCATTGGCAAGTGACTGCTGCATAAACGGGAACAGATGATAATCTTCCATAAGAGGTATATTCATCTGCTGGACACGTGCCAAAATCGCTTCATAATCGGCTATTCCACATTGGTGGATAATTTCATATTTTTCCAAAAGCTGCGGCAGAATCTGCATAATCAGCTCGTTGATTTCGTGCGCTCCATGACTGCCACCCATAACGAAAATCACCGGCTTATCTCCCTCGATAGAGAATTTCTGTTTGCTCTCTTCATACCCTGCCATCGCCACGGAGGGACTTACGGGATTTCCCGAGAAAAATATTTTTTTGGCAGGATAAAATTCCTTGGTCAAATTGAAAGAAATGGCAATCCGCTTGGCAAAGTGAGAGATAAATTTATCGATACCGGAAGGCGCCGTGTCTGACTCGTGCATAATGACCGGAATCGCAAATAGTTTGCCGACCATCGCGACCGGTAGTGATACAAAGCCCCCCTTGAGAAAAATTACATCAGGCATATAGTTGAATACATCAGACATAATTCTCGTAAAATTCTTGAAGGAAGTAAAGAAACTGGTCTTCATGTTTTCCTGTTCGGGATTGAGAATTTTGAATTCTATCTCCGTGTTCTGGACAAAGGCCTTCAGAAAATCACTTTCGGTGCTGATAAGCATAAATTCCACCGTCTCATGGATATTTTCCTCTTTGGTCTTTACCTTAAGCGCCTCATAAACGGACACGAGGGGAGCCAAACTGCCTGCAGTAGATTCTCCCGCGAGTAATATTCTCATATTTTTTGATTATTGATTATAGCAGCTTAAACGTTTTTTATCCTACAAAACAGATTCCATATCGTGATTCAAATTATTTTTTATAAGAATTGCTATATCGAGAAACACTCAGTAGTACACCCACGCCCGCCAATAGAGACATCAAGGCGCTGCCCCCGTAGCTTACAAAAGGCAGAGGGATGCCGGTAAGAGGCAAGAGCGATGTGATGGCGCCGATATTCAATATCGCCTGAAAAGTCACCCAGGCAGTGATACCGACCGCGATATATTTACCGAAGTCATCTTTGGCACTGCGAGCGATAGCAAGTCCGCGCGTAGCAAAAACCATAAAAAGAATGATCAAGAATATCAAACCTAATAACCCTAATTCCTCTCCCGCCACGGCAAAAATGGAATCCCCGATCGGTTCCGGCAGATAATTGAATTTTTGTCGGCTGTGCCCCAGGCCCAAACCGAACAACCCTCCCGACCCCAGCGCCAGCAGGGACTGATTTATCTGATAGCCTATCCCCAATGGATCCAGTTCGGGATGCAAAAAAGTGGTAAGCCGGTTCATACGATAAGGCGCAATTTTGATGAGGGTCATCACGCCCACGATACCGCCCGCAATCATCATCAAGATATACGTAATACCAGCGCCGGCGATAAAATACATCGTACCGGCGATAGCACAAACCGCCACCAGGGTCCCGACATCCGGCTGCTTGATAAGCGGAATAGCTACCAGCACAATTATCATTATGAATGGCACAAAACCCTGTGAAAAATCATTAAGCTTTTTCTTTCGCTCTTCCAGCCATGCCGCCAGATAGATAATGAGCGTAAGCTTAGCCAGCTCAGAGGGCTGAAAACTCATACCGGCGACTGTAATCCAGCTCCTGGTGTCCCGAATATCAAGCCCTAGCCCGGGCACAAACACTATTAGCAGCAAAAACAGTGTCGCGAAAAGGAACAGAGGTGCGCTTTTTTTGAATTTCCGATAATCTATCCGACTGAAAACACAAGCGAGAATAACCCCTGGTACCAGTCCATAGAAGAACTGGTGAGCGAGATAGTAATATTGATTGCCGACTTCTTTGTAACTCATAACCACGCTGGCGCTTGAAATCATCACAAGTCCGAAGAGGACGAGCAGCAAAACATCGAAAATCAGAATTTTGTCATATCCTCCAAATTTCATTTAGCTTAAGATTATATTTTTTAAGACGCTCTCTTTGGTTTTTGTAAACTCTTCGGTAAAACCGTTTCTTGTTTCCATTATACCATAACCGACCTGGATATTTGCATATTCCATATCCGGTTCAATGAGCTCGCCCGCCGGTACGCACTCTAGAAAAAATTCTCCACCCGCCATTTCCCCATCCGCATAATATGCCTCGCGCACGAAATCCGCTACGTCGCCGTCCATTTTGTAGATGCCACTGCGCATCGGCCGTATTATTGTAAGAGGCTTACTCTTTACATTGCGCAAAATAAGCTGGGAAAAAACGAAGTCAGACTTCGGTTCTTTCGCTTCCAAGGACAAAAAATTAAAATCGAGGAAAGAAAGGATATGGAGCAAGAGAAAAGGGACTTCTCTATCGGAAAGCTGCAGTTTGGTAAAAATCGGGATGGATCCGACCAAGCGCGGATTCACCTCGATAAGATGGACCCCGTCACTACCGACCACAAAATCGAATCCCAGAATACCGCGATAACCGACACTCGCAATCTTTTGAGCGACACTTTTGATACTGGCACGCGAATCATCTCGTGAATCACTGCCGAGCCTACTGCCGAAAGCAAAATCATTGCCGCAAGTTCCCATGGCGTTACGATTACACTCCGGAAAACCGGTAATCTGAAAGATGGGCTGGCTCACTAAAAAACCGAATTCCCCGATGCAGACGTTGAATGTATAGGTATCCCCCTCCACAAAGTCGGCAATTTTCACTTTCCTGCCGAGGTTCTTTTCCAGAATTTCCGAAAGCTTCTCGCGCCCATCAACGACAAAGGTTGAATTGCCCGAATAGCCGCGCGAAAACTGGACAGCATATCTTTTACCGCGCGAAAAATCCAAAGAATTTTCCAACTCCATCATGTTTTCTTTTTCGATTCTTACAGTACGGCTATTCGCGTTTGCAACGTCGAGTGCCGTGGTAATTTCCGCAAATTTTATCTTGTCCTCCCACTCGCGATTGATTTCCGACTTATTTCCCAGATAGCGAAAACCGTTTTTTTCGCAAACTTTCTCAATCATCGGACTCGGCTTGAAAGTGATGATATTAGGCGTTTTGCCTTGCGTATTATTTTTTATATAATCAACGACCCCCGGGTCGGATAAAATCCTGCCCGAATTCTTAAGGTCTTTTTCCAAACAAAAAAACTTCGCCCCCGCTTTTCGGATAAGCTCGGCGTTCTCCGTTTTCTGGCAGCAGATGATATGGAAATCGGGCAATAATCCTTCCAACCCGATCGCCCTACCCGCCGCCGGAGTCACATAAAATATCGGCCCGGAATCTTCTAAAAATTTAATAATTTTGTTATCTAGCATATTCGCCTATAGTATTATCGAATTAGAAACCCAAGCCATCGTGTCATCCTGAGGTAATCCGAAGAATCCCGTTATGTCCCGCATAGTATCGGAATGCCATTCCCGCCTCCGCAATGACGTAGCGATAGATTCCATTTACCCCTAAAAACGGCGTAGCACGTCCCCTCTCCCATCGGGAGAGGGCCAGGGCAAGAGGGAACAATCGTACTTAGCCGATTCCGGATCCCCGCCTGCGCGAGGATGACAGATAATACAGACAGCCCTAAAGACAATCCATCCTCACGATATCATCCGCCTCATCCAGACTTTCCGCCCGGAATATATTCTCTTCATCTATTTCTTTTTTATCCTTGCGCGACTTCCCAGAAAATATACATACTGCCTCTTGGAAATTCTCAGTGCTATGTTTTTTAACGAATCCCGCGAAACTGGCACATCCTTCCAGAGAAGTCTTGATTTCTCTCTTGCCCAAAAATTCTTGCGCCGTCTCAACATCCGCCGCGCTCACGTAGATTCCACCGCCGCCGGTCTTCTTGATGATATCCAAAATTTCAGATTTGCGCTGTGTATTTTTTACCCCTAACTGCCCGGCTTTCACTTCCGTCTTTGCTTTTTCCACACTACATCGCGCGGCAATAGCCTCCGCATTCTCTTCAAACTCCTCAGCGATGGAGAATATTTCTCCACTCTGCACCGCATACATCTTTGGGATTCCTTCTATCTTGCCCTCGCGAAAATATCTCTCAAAACCGCGATACATCCCGATAAAAGAGCTCCCGGAAGTAACAAAAGTAAATACGGCATCGACATCCCCGACCTTGTCCGCAATCTCGAAAGCCATCGACTTGAACCCCTCAATCGAATCGTCGTCCATCGAAGGGCGCAGATTCGGCATCTTGTATTTTGCCGCTACATAATTGGCGAAACGGATGGCACGGCTGCTCTTGATGATTACCGGGTCATATTTCTGCATATCCGCAATCTTGGCTTTCTCCGTATCGGGAGAAATAAAAATGAAAGCCTTCATTCCGGCCTCTTTTGCGTAGGCCGCCGTCGCAATCCCCGCATTACCGGAAGTGGAAATCGTAACCGCCCGATATCCGCGCTGCTTACTCAGGGCAACTTGGTAAGCGAGGCTCCTACCTTTGAGCGAACCTGTCTCGTTCTTATCCTCCCTTTTGAGATACAGATGCCTCATCCCCAAAAGCCTGTTTATCTCCTCGTCCTCTTCCAACGGAGTCCCCCCGTCCCCCAGCACCAGCCGGTTTTCCTCGGAGATTTTCTCCGCATAAAAATCAGCATAATCCCAAATGCTTTTTTCTTTCTTTGTTATACTAATTTTATCCAAAAATTCAAGCATACCGATCGTATTCAAATATGGTTATATTTTACATTAAAAAGGGTAGGATGGGAAGGAAAATTTTAGATTAAGACAAAAAAATAAGGGAAGAAATATTAGTTTCTTCCATTAAACGGCTTGTGTGCCAATAGTTTTTAAATATAGTATTATTCGTTTTTTCTTTTTCTTGCGTGAATAACCACACTTCTGTCGGGCAAATCATAAATATACACTATCTCCAGATCTTCCCAAGCACTGACATAATCCATCCACTCCCCTTCATACTTTATATTATAACTGGCAAGCCCATTATAGATATGGTGTTTTAACCAATCTATCCAATAACGGAAGCCGCCTCTCTTACACACGTCGACAAAAACAATATCTCCGCCAGGGACTACTTTACTGACCGCCCAATCCATTAGAGAATGCTGATTTTCTCCATTCATAGATTGCGCGATATAGATAAGAGTAAGGATATCTATGCTTGAGTCCTTGATGCCTAATTTGAGATAATTACCCTTTTGCGGAGTAATAATTCCGGCAGCAAGGACACCGTCAGAAAGACCGTGCTTCTTATCTATGCCGATAAAGTGCGCGTCGGAATAAACCGCGCTGATACTCTTTGCGATACCAAGGAAAATATGCCCCTGGGCTGTCCCTATATCAGTGACATTCCTTATTTTTCTGCCCTCGCTCAAAATACCACTGATTATAGGACCGATTACCGTCATATGATGGTCCGCTCTACCAAAATACCACTTTTCCTGCCAATTCTTTATGAATTTTGGGATAATATTATCATCCTCCCGATTTTTTTATTTGTAGTATTATATCACAAACATTTTTTTTGTCAATTTTCGAGAGACTTAAATTCCCAAGCATAATAAAATTGACTTTTTTCCTGATTTTGCCTAATATAAATCAAATCATCATAAAAATAAGGAGGGGATAAAATTAAACTACCACCGACCTTGTCGGTGGAATTCTGGGCTAACGGACTTTGTCCTTTCCGCCAGTACGCTTATCCGACTATTTATTTATATCTTTGCTGTCTGGTCCTATCTGTAAAAAGATA
>Ga0172377_10002768_pt1 | contig 17985 bp, 8 predicted proteins | sample Pumphouse3metaG_FD_119749 | JGI IMG/M metagenome (GOLD analysis project Ga0172377, IMG submission 119749) | Leachate microbial communities from a municipal landfill in Southern Ontario, Canada - Pumphouse #3 metaG | ecosystem: Engineered > Solid waste > Landfill > Unclassified | place: Canada...
CTATAATATTACGGTGATAAGTAAGCATAAGAAATTTATTGATAAAGTTATAGAACTTGCTGAAAAAAATGTTGAAAAAAACATTGGCGGTCCTTTTGCGGCAATAATAGTCAAAAATGATGAAATTGTATCTTATGGATATAATCAAGTAACATCAAAAAACGATCCAACTTTACATGCAGAGATTGATGCGATAAGAAAAGCAGCAAAAAAGTTGAAATCTTTTAATTTACAGGATTGTGTGATATATACATCCTGCCAGCCTTGTCCGATGTGTTTTTCTGCTGTATATTGGGCAAATATAAAAAAGATTTATTATGCTGCCACCAAAGAAACAGCAGCAAAATACGGGTTTAAAGATAACAAGATGTATCAAGAGTTAAAAACAAAAATAACATCTGTTAAAATGATTAACATAAATCAAGATAATTCAATAAATCCATTTAAAATATGGAATAAAAAAACAGATAAAATTAAATACTAAAGTTTATAATATATGAATAACATAATAAATTTTTCAAATGTTTCAGTAATCAGAGATAATAAAAAAATATTAAAAGATATCAATATTGATATTAATGCTAATGAAAATATAATAATTCTTGGACCGAATGGTTCAGGAAAATCAACTTTTTTAAAATTGTTGACAAGACAAATTTATCCATCATATACTGATGATAATACAATATGTAAAGTTTGTGATCAGACTGTTTGGGATATATCTGCCCTGAGACATTTGATGGGAATAGTGTCAAATGATATGCAGTATGATTTTAATTTTGAAATTACAGGTTATGAAACGGTTTTATCAGGCTTTTTTGGAAGTATTGGTCTTTTTACAAATCATAAAGTTACAGATACGATGATAGAAAAAGCAAAGCAAATGATAGATTTTTTAGAAATTTCGCATTTACAAAATAAATATATGAATATAATGTCAGCCGGCGAAAATAAAAAATTCTTAATTGCTCGGGCTCTGGTAAGTGAACCGAAAATTTTAGTATTGGATGAGCCGACAAATAATTTAGATATTGCAGCCAGTAAAAAACTTAAAATAATATTACAAAAAATTATTGCACATAAAACGAATGTAATATGTATTACACATCAAGTTTCTGATATAATACCTGAAATATCTAGAATTATTATGTTTAAAGATGGGCAGGTTTTTAGAGACGGTGTAGTTAATGAAGTATTAACTTCTAAAAATTTATCATCTCTTTTTAATATTGATGTAGAATTAATGAAAAATCAAGAAGGATATTTAATTATATGAAAAAATTATTGAAAATTATCATAGCACCTTTAGGAATTTTAATATTTATTATAGCTATTTCATTGCTTAGCCATGAAATGAAAAATTATAGTTACCAGCAAATATTAGACACATTAAGAGCAATCCCTTCATTTAAAATTACAATAGCTTTAATACTGTCTTTATCATATTATTTGATACTCGGAGGATATGATGTTATAGCATTTAAATATATAGGTGTACCTTTAAAGTTTAAAAATGTTCTTTTTACCTGTTTTGTTAGTAATGCATTAGGAAATAATACCGGATATTCTATGCTTTTTGGCGGTTCAATAAGATATAGGTTATATTCCTTATATAATGTATCAATGATGAATGTTACAAAAGTTTTATTTTTTTCATCGGCTACAATTTGGTTTGGATTACTTATAATTGGCGGTTTGGTTTTTACATTTTCTCCGGTAGAGTTTAATAACAATAAATTCTTTTTTAGTTCATCATTCCCGTTAGGTATATTATTTTTAACAATAGTTTTGCTGTACACAGCTTTAAGTCTTTTAAAATCAAAACCAATTAAAATTTTAAAATGGACAATAACATTCCCAAGTATAAAAATTACTTTATGGCAGATGTTACTTGCTACTGCAGATTGGGTTTTAGCATCTTGTACACTGTATGTATTATTGCCGCAAGGAGAAATCGCATACATTACATTACTGCAAATATTTTTAATTGCGCAGATGTTAGGTATTTTAAGTCAGGTTCCAGGTGGAATGGGAGTATTTGAAACAGCCATAGTTATGATGTTGCCTTCTGCGACAGAAAGTTCTTATGTTATGGGTGCACTTTTAGCATACAGAGCAATTTTTTATTTTTTCCCTTTGGGAATAGCTTTAATATTGCTTGCAAGTCATGAATTCTTCAGGGCTAAAAAAAGATTTAAAGTTCTTGCAAGATTTTATGGCGGAAGAATGGCATCAATTATTCCACAGGCTTTATCAGTAAGTATTTTTTTTGGCGGAACAATAATTTTGTTTTCAGGAGTGACTACAGTATCATCATCAATAATTCAAAGATTAGTTGAATATATACCATCTATAATTTTAGATTTATTACATTTTTTAATCAGTATTATAGGTATTATGCTTTTGTTTGTTTCAAGAGGATTAATATTAAGAATAAAAAAAGCATACTCCATAGCAATAATTTTATTATCAATTCTTTTTCCATTGGCACTAATTAACGGGTATGGTTATGAAAAAATTGTTTCATTAATAATAATTTTGTCACTTATAATACCTGCAAAAAAATATTTTTACAGAACATTAAGTTTAATGACTCTTAGATTAAATATATTATGGTTTTCAGCTATAAGCATAGTGTTTTTAACTTCTACATGGTTAGGGTTTTTTGTTTACAAACAGGATATTTATTCTTGGACTAATTTTTTAGAAAGTTTATTTAGCAATAGTGATGCCAGCAGATTTTTAAGAATTTGTATGGGCATGGCAATTATTATGATTATGGTTTTAATATCAGAAATATTTAAAAGATATAAATACAAAAAGACAACTGTTAATGTTAATAATGTTAAAAAACTTGTGGATACATCTAAATATGTATATGGAAATTATGCATTTGAAAATAAAAATATTTTTGATATGAATACTAATACTTTTATGATGTATTATCAAATAAATAATAGTGCTATAGCATTTGGAGATCCTGTTGGTGATAATAAATCAAGCAGAGAACTCATCTGGAATTTTAAAGAAATGACAGATTTAAAAAATATAAAACCGACTTTTATCTATTTAGGTTATAAAAATTTAAAAATTTATGATGATATAGGGCTGGATATTGCATCTTTTGGCGCTGATGCAAATATCTTATTGGATACATTTTCTGTTAATGAGAATTCTTTAATGGATATTAAAAAAATATCTGATAATATGGAAAATACCGGATATTCATTTGAAGTTATTGAAAGAGAAGAATTTGTAAAAGTTCAAAAATATATAGGTTTTGTAGATTATCAATGGGAACAGGATTTTGCAGGATTAAAAAATAAAATGTTTGATGTTTCTTCAAAAAATGCAAATAAATATATTGTTATTAAAAAAGATAATTTTATCTCGGCTTATGCATATCTTTTGCTTTCTGATAACAAATATGAATCTTTTGTTTCAAATATCAGATATACAAATGACTGCAACAATAATATAGTACAGTTTATTTTATTTAAAGCTATTTCTTGGGCAAAAGATAATCAGTATAAATGGTTTAACCTCGGATTAACTCCAAATGATAAAATTATATTAGATGATGATTTTATAAAAAAGGCGAAAATTTTTGTCTTTGCGGAACATTTTAAATACGATATGAACACTTTGATAGAATTCAAAAATAAATTTAATCCGGTTTGGAAAAATAAATATGTTGCATTTTCTGCAGATAAACATATAAAACAGTTCTTGTCTGATTTCTTTTATATCTATTCATAAATATAAAATTACTATACCAAAATAAAAACAAGGTGGATCTTTAGTTAGCATCCACCTTGTTTTTATTTATTATTTTATTTATGTTTTTTAAAATAGTTGTTTATTCTTTCTGATACATTTTCCTGCAAATTGTTATAGAAGAACATGTAATCATACATATGAAGAACTCCCGCAGGGAAAATTGTCTGACTAGCAGTATAGTTTGTTGGATTAACATCAACTACCAATGCATTAGTTTCAATTTCTAAATAGGCAACCTTTAAAGGTCTTGATAAAGAAACAATTTTATTACTGCTTAAATCAAAAATCACAGCCCCTCTGTATTGTTTTTCTTTTGATGGTTTATTATTTGTTTTCCAACTTATTGGATTAATAGCTTTGGAATTTTTCTTCAAAACAGAAGAATACCCATTATTTGCAATTTGAGTATTATAAGAAATTATAACACCTATATCATCAGCACTTTCTGCCATTTTAAGATAAGGATATTTTGATAAATCCTCATCAGTTATAGAATAACCTATTATATATGCGGCTATAAGTTTATTTCGCAAATCTTTATCATGAAATTTGTTTTTTAAAAGATCTAATATTGCCATAGATCCTTGGCTGAATCCTGCCAAGAAGAAAGGTTTTCCTTTGTTATAATGTTTCATATAGTAATCAAAAGCTCTTTTTACATCTTCAAAGCTTGTTATAGTCGCATCTTTTGATGATTGCAAAAGAGCTATGGAAGCCTGTCTGTATAAAGGGGCATAAATGTTTGCCTGACCTTTAAATATGCCGGTATCGAATGTTGCTTGATTTTTTGCTCTTTCTTTAAGTTCAGTATTGGTTACATCCATATATTCAGGTCCGTTGCCAATAAAAATTGTAGGATATATGTAGAAAACATCTACTTTTGCATCCTGTTTATCAGGCAGCAATGCCCATCTTTCCTGTTTTGAATAATCAGGCTGTGGTGTAACAGTTATATTTTCTATTGAAAAAGCTATTGGTTGAGTTGATATTGTAACAGTACTAACATTAAGACTTGATGTAATTGATTGAGTTGATATCTTTACAATAGAGCTAGAGGATACATTTATCGTGTTAGAGGTAATAGGTGCAGTATTTTTTATAGTATCAGTACTAACATATGTAACAACTGTTGGAGAAGAAACAGCTACTGTAGAATTTGAAGATACATTTATTACAACAGATTTAGTTGTATCAGAACTTGGAGCTATAATTGTTTTTGTTGTATCTGAACTGGTAATAGCATCAGCATTAGAAACTATTGTTTTAGTAGGCATATCTGATGTAGTAAAAGAACTAACAGTTACCGGAATAGAGGTATTATCTTCTTTATTTTCAGTAACAATTGTGTCTGCTGCATAAATAAATTGTCCTATAAATATCAAAGTCAATAACATAACATAATTTTTAAATTTAAACATTTTTAAAACCCCTTATATTTTTTGATTACATAATATTATAATTAAAATATCAAATATGTTTAATTAATTCAAATATATGACGTGTATTTTTGATATAAATTTTTGGAAAAGATGTTTCTGCTAATTACTAAACAAAAAACAAGGCGTATACAAATGGAATATGCGCCTTGTTTTTTATATGGTTTTATTTATGTTTTTTTAAGTAGGTGTTTATTCTTGTTTTAACATTATATTTCAGATTGTTATAAAAGAACATAAGATCATAAGAATGAAGAACGCCGGGTTTAAAAGCTGCACTGCTTGCAGAATATTTATTTTTATCAACATCGACTACAAGAGCATTGGTTCCTTCTTCAAGACATGCTGTTTTAAAAGGTTTTTCGTATCCGACTATTTTATTCGCATTCAAATCAAACATAACTGCACCTTTATATTGTTTCGCTTTTGATTTTTTATGATTTGTTTTCCAGCTTACAGGGTTGATAGAGTTAGAGTTCTTTTTTAAAACATAAGAATATCCGTTGTTAGGAGTTTGAGTGTTGTAAGAAATTATGACTCCGGTATCATTGTCTTTTTGAGCCATTTTTAAAAATGGATATTTTTTAAGGTCTTCATCCGTAACGGAATATCCTATAATGTAAGCCGCTACAAGTTTGTCTTGTAATTTCTTATCTGCCAATCTGTTTTTCATCAGATTAATTACGGCTTCAGATCCCTGACTGAATCCTCCGAGAATAAAAGGTTTCCCATTGTTATAATTCTGCATATAATAATCAAAAGCTCTGATTACATCATCGAATCCTGCTTTGCAAAACTGTGCACATTCGCTTTCGTTAAGTTTTAAGATTTGCATAGATGCTTGTCTGTAAAAAGGAACATAAACATTTGTATTATCTTTAAATATTCCTGTATCAAAAACGGAATGATTAAAAGATTTTTCGCGCAAGTCTGCTCTTGATATATCCATGTATTCGGGTTTATCTCCGCCGAAAATTGTAGGGTATACATAGAAAACGTCTACCTGTGCATCAGAATTGTCGGGCATTATTGCCCAACTGTCTTTTTGCGAATAGTCAGGTTCCTGCGGAAGCGGAATGCTGTCTACAGAAAAAGATTCTATCTCGCATGGCTGTTGTACTGCGGTTGCGGAAGAAAGCGATACTTCAGACTTTAAGTCCTGTGCATAAATACAATGAGAAAACAACAACATCATAATCAATACGGCAATTTTTTTAAGATTCAACATTTTTTCCCCTTTTTGAAAATATATCTTTTTACTAAGCCGCAGATAATACTTCTTTAGTTAATCTTAAATCATGTTGAGTCAAAGAGATATTTACAATATCAATTTCAATGTCAGCAACTTCTGCATAAGGAATCAAAAGAATTAAAGTATTTACTGCAACAATATCTTTTTCTTGTGTTTTTGATAAAGCTCTTTCGGTTAAAGTTGTTATATTATCATCAAGATATTTTTTCAGCATTTTTTCTTTTGTTAAATCATCATAATTTGCAGATAATATATCAGCAACTGATTTATCTATATCCGTAGAAGATTTATTTTCAATTAATTTAGATTTTAATGTCTGTGTTAAAACTGCCTCATATTCTTTATGTTTCAACCCGATTTCTTTACCATATTTTAATAATTCTTGAGCCATAGCAACTCTAAAAATGATTTGTTCTATAAATGCACCATTATTTTTAACAGTTTGTTCATAATTTTCAGAAGCATATTTATTAAAATCAAAATATTGTTTTAATTTATCATTTTTAGTTAATATTTTAACTAATTGTTCATAATCTTGTTGTAAATTATCAGCTGACCATTTTTTATAAAGCTCCAATAAAACTTGATTATCTTGTTCTGTAAAACTTTTTGCAAGACTTTCAACACTGTAAGTGTCAGCTACTTTTTGTGTTAGTCTCTTTTCTTTTACTTCTGATATAATATTTGTAATTCTTCCTAATGCAAAAATATCTTTTAATTTACCGGATAAAGTATTATCTTGTTCTGTGTTAATCGCTTTTTCTATATAACTATTTTTAAATATTATAGGTTGTTTTGCAATGTTGTTGTTTATAGCTGAAATAATTTTTTCTACTGTATCACAATTTTGTTCAAATTTAGCTATAACATCTTCATTAGTTAAACTATCCGTTATCAGATAAGTTGTATCATCTATCATTTCAATAAAACCGGAAACAGATTTATTTCCTGCAACATTTTCTTTTTGTGTTTTATCTGCAATCAGAATATGTATAGATATATTTTTTGATTTTGCTCTCTCTAATAATAAATTAAATTGTTCTAATCCAAAATCTTCTGTTAACTGATGATAAACATCATAATCTAATGCTAATTGGCAGCTGATATTTTTTTGTTGGTCAATAATATTTTCAAAATCTTTTATTCTATCTGCTTTTTCACTGTCAGTAATTTTAAAATTATCTATGTATCTAAATATACTCTCTCTTACAGCAAAACCATATCTGGTGGTTATATCGCTGTACATAGCCAAAATTTCTTGTTGTTGATAAATGTTTGATTTTGTATATATTGTTAATAAATCTTTTGCTTGTGAAATTGAATCGTTATCACTTTCAACAATTTTTGCAGAAATAAAATCAGCTTTATCAAGAGATATATTAATGTCATTTGCCTTATTAATATGTTTTATAATTTCACTTTGAATATATGTATTATTCTTTATCATATTTACTGTATTATCATAATTTATATTTTCTACATATAAATAAATAACATTTTGAATATTGCTGATATATACATTATTATCGTTTATTTTTATGCCGAGAGGCTGAAAATTTAAACTTTCTGCAGTTTTAGTATCTATAGCATCTTTTATTACAAAGACATTTTCATATAACATAGTACCAGTATTTTGTTTAAAATTTCTAAACAGATTATTTGTTTTATTTATTTCATTTACAGATATGTTCCTATAAATAACTCCGATTTTTTGAAATACGCCCTGGGACGGTTTTGTAAAAATACTTATTATAGATTTAAAGAATGAAACGATCGTTTCTGTAAAGTTAATACCATCATTGTTTAACTGCAATGTGTTTTCAGATTTATTAGTATGTATTTCTGTGTTAATGACATCTGCCGAATTAGCAGGATTAAATACAATTTCTTTATTATTATGGTCATAAATCTTATCATGATGAATATATATACTGCTGTCATTTATAACATTTTTAACTAAAGCATCTTGTTCCCATGTAGGGGTTGGATTATTTAACTGGCATATAAGATCAAATCCTCCTAACTCTTTTTGCCAAATAAGCCAATTTTCTAAATCTACATCATCTACATGATTTAATATCATATACTCTATATTAAATCCTTTTGTATTTACTGTGATTTTTTCACCGGTTCCATCAACTGTATCTTCACCGGTAAATTCTGAAGCAATCTTTGCAGTTATTTTATTATTATCTGTACCAACAAAATCAAGTTTCCATTTAGATGTATCTTCTCCGAGATTTTCAAGAGCTTGTCTAATTAACCAGACAAAAGTTCTTAATTCTTCCCCTGTAGCTGAACCGCAAGACCAAAACCTAAAAGTCCTGTCATTATTATTTATTTTTGTTTTAAGCGTTTTCAGCACATAGCCATACTGCAAGTTAGTATTATCTTCAAATAAAGGATTTAAAATTTTCTTTCTGACATCTTTTTTATAGAACTTAGTATAGTAATGTACATTTTGTTTTAAATCTGTTTTTATGTAATCGGTAATTAACCCTTTAATTCTGATATACATTTCTTCTTTAGAATTTGTGGTTGGAATAAAATTCTTTTCCGGTTTTTGAAAAAAGTTATGTCTATATGAAGCAATAATTCCATTATCTGCTTTCGTAAATTGAATTTTATTGAATCTTTTTAAATTGTCTTTGTGCCCCTTTTTTAGTACCTGTTCAACATATGACAAGCGAGGAATAGTATTTTTATCTATAGAATTGTATTTTTGATGTATTTTTGAAGATAAATTTTGACCTGATATAAATAAAATAAAAGTTGTAAATATTGGAATTATCGGAGAAACTGATACAAGAGCACAAAGTATTAAAACTGTTATTGCTGGAGCTATCGCTGATGCTGTAAACAATGTTCCTGCAACAAATAGTTTTTTCTTTGCATTTGTATCCGTTGCAGAAATATGTGCAACAGAAAAAATTAATCCTCTTGTAATAGAATATATTACAGATGACAATACTATTATTGGCAGTATTCCTGTAATAAAACCATATGATATTCCGGCTATGCTTATAATTGAAAGTAAGCTGTCAAATAAAATGGTAATTATTGGATTTTTACCTTCACTAATTTGTTTGTTAAAAAGTTTCTTTAATTCAAAAGGATCAGTGCCTGTTTTTTTTGCAAAACTTTTAATACCTACTCTTTTAATAACAGAAGAAATAGCAGCTGAAAAAGGTAAATTATAAATCCATTCCCATACATGTGCAGATTTTTTAAAATCCGGACCGAGAATAGAAGCCCCGTCATTTTTTGTTGTGTCAATAAATAACTTATTTATTATTTCTTCTATTCTGTTTGCCTTGTCTTCTTCTTTGATTGTTCCTTCTGTAACTTCTTTATCGGCTACTTTATTAGCAAAAATTGTTAATACATCTTTCAATGTTATTTGTACATCTGTAGTGTTGTTATTTGATGATATATATTCAATGATTGATTCTTGCAGCAAATTTAATGAGTTTATCCCGCAAACATCTTTTACCTGCATCATTACAATAAATGCTATATCGTATTCATCAGTATCGTTGTTTATGTCAGTAATACTTTTATCAACCTTAATTTGTGAAGATAAACCAAAATCATTTACAACATTTTCTTCTCCTAAATAAGCATATAGTTCTGCTGTTTTTGTTGCAATTGTTTCTAATGACCATCCTAAAATATTAAGATATTTAATATGTGACATTTCATGAGCTGCAACAAATATAGGTGCTACCATATTTGTATCACCTTGAAATGAATATAATAATCCTGCATTTGATACTTTTGTAGAGCTTTCTTTTACTATTTCAGCATGGTCAAATACATATTTAAAGTTTTCTTTTATCAAGTTAGTATTATCTGTATCATTTATTAAAAATTCTGCCATACCGCATAATACCTGCCATTCATATCTGTTTTTTACATCGGTAAAGGATATGTCTGTAGTAGATCCTTTATTATCTTTAGTATATAAAAAGTAATTTTCCTGTAAATATTTGATTATCTCATCTCTTTTTAGTAAATCAGTAAAGTCATTTTTGTTATATTGATAATCATCACTTGCAGCTAATAACATATATGCATAAAAACGGTATTTTATATTTTGATTGCTCTGAACAATTTCAGTTAATTTATCATTGCTGTATTGTTGAGACAAAATTGTCAGAAATTCTATTTCATCAGCACTGTAAACAGCTTTGAATTCTGTTTTTAAAATTCTATTGTCATTAATATCATTTAAATTTGAGTTAACAATACCATCTATTTTATTTAATACATATCTATAAATATCAACATAATAACTGTCATCCATTGATGGCATTAATGTATTGTTCAAAGATGTAATATCTTTTCTGATTTGGAATAAACTTAAATAAAAAGATTCTTCCGTGTCAGTTTTTATTGTTTGGTCAATATATCCTTTCAAATTGTTGGTTAATGCAATATCTTTGTCTGTTAACTTGTCATTAGTTAGCCATGTATTAATAATACTATCAAAACTGTCTGCTTGGCTTATTCTCAAATCTTGCTGCATTTGTGTAATTTCAATATTGCTTTTCTGAATTGTTTGAATAGTGTTATATCCGTATATTCCGCCGGTTAACAACACAACAACTACAATCACAGTAATAATTGCTTTTTGCAGTGGTGTTTTTCCCTTTTGTTGAAAAGGAATAATCTTGTCAGACTCATCTTCGTAAGATATATAGATTTGTTCTTTATTCCATTTACTATGAGAAATAATATTAGTAATTTTTGCAGCAAATGAAGCTATAGCATGGCTATGAGTTCTGCTGTAAAGTTTTTTATATGTGTAAGCCATTGAATCAATTACAGAATATAAACCCTCTCTTAAATTTTGTTGTTCAATTATGTCATCTTCAGTGTTATCTTGAAATTCAATATGCTTTTTTAAAAAAAGTTCCGGCAATATTGACGATTCTAAAGGTATATTGATTTTTGCAGTATTATCGAAAATTTGATTTATCATAGGAGCTTCAACAAAAGGGGCAATAACTATATGATAAAATACTAATAATTTATCTCTTAATACATCATTTTTAACAGTTATAATTTTATCCAGCATTGGAGTAGATATAGTTAATAAATGAGGTTCCTGTTTATTTATGGTTTGTATTTTTTTTGTAAAAACTAATGATGATTCCTGATCAAATTTAGAGTTATCTAAATCAGTGGAGATATCATTATGTTGCCCCGTCATTATATTTATATATTTCAGTAATGATAAAACATATGAAATTTGTATTTTTGTTAAATCTGTTTTTTTAAGTAAATTACTTAAATTATTTTGCAGAGGAGTAATAAATTCATCTGTATCTTTTAATCTTGAATTAATGATTTTAACAAAACTAGGAAGTAATTCTTCATTTAATTTTTCAAAATCTTTTGTTGCTATAATTTGTTCTATAAGCATTTGATTTAATTCTTTGTACAAACTTGGTAATTTATCGTTTTCTTTTAAAATTTGCTTATGAATTTGTTCTTCTTCCAAAGTCAATTGTTGTTTAAGTTCGTCAGATAATTTTGTATAAAAATAATCTTGAATAAAAGAAGGCAGTCTTGCTATTACAGCCAAATCAATACCGTCAATTTCTTTAACATTATATTTTTCTATATTTCTCAATTTATAGCTAAGACCGTTAGCAAAACTTAGAGAAGGATTGGCTTCAAATAAATTGGTAATAAATGATTTGTAAGTTATTGAGGCTGGCTTTGATATTTCCATACTGCCTGTTTTATTTTCAATTTTCCCGTTAATATTAGCAAGTGTTATTTTTTTATTGTCTATTGAAATAACAGTTTCTATATCCGTGTAATTAACTGATATTTGGCTTTTCACAACTGATTTCATTTGATTTACAACTTTGTTAATTACATCTTGAGAATAAACACCACCCAATAACTCTATCCCGGCATTAATTAAATTATTAAATTGAGATATCTCGTTAGTGCTGGATGCTATTGTAAAACTTAAAGCATTAGTATTTATTATTAATTGTTCTTTTATAATGTTTATATATTCTTGTTCTGATTTAGAAATATCGGAACTAACCATAGGCGTAATAGTGACATAACTAATTTTTTTATCTGATAAAAGCTGATTTAACCCTTTTGTATGATATCCTCCGCTAATGACTACTATTATTTCTTGTGCCTGTTTAAAAATATCTTCATTTGAGTTAGTTGTATTTTGGCTAACTTCGACATCATTTAATATATTATTGAGAAATATGGAATTTCTCTGATTATTTACAGCATAATATTGTTCAAGTTTCTTTATATTATCAGATAACCGGCTGATTCTATTAACAATGCTGTATTTTGAATATATATTTATAAATTGCTGTTCTTTTGATGCAAAATATTCATAATTATTTGCTGTTAATTTATTTGTAAAGAAGTCTCTGAAAACTGCATAGAAATCTGTTAAAAATGAAATCTCATACTCTGTTTCATTTTTTGAAAAAGCTTGCCTTAAGTTATTCAATAATACTCTTTCTTCATTTAACAGTTCTATAGGATTAATAGTATTTACCAACATCTTGTTATTTAAAAATATATTTAATGTTGGATAATTTTCTGCTAAATTTATTTTATATGTATTACTTATGGAATAGATATGTTGAATTAATTTATCTGTATCTTTGAAGTTATTTGTATCATTCATAACTTCTTTATATGCATTAAAAGATAATCTGGTTTTAACAAAAATCAAAAAAGCATTCATTTCAATAGATAGTCTTTTGTTATTAATATTATCTAAATTTATACTTAAATATTTATTTATATTATGAAAGTTTTCTGTATCTATAGCAAAAAGGTTATTAAAATTTTGAGGATTATTATTAATTTTATTAACTAATTTAAAAAGTAGTGTGTAAAATTTTTTAGAATCAATTTTATTTGTTGTGTATTTCTCAACAAGTTTATTTAATCTCAGATTATTTTTCGACGAATATTTTGAGCTGATGTAAGTGATATCTGATTTAATTTTTTTTAATTCTGCATTAAATAAATCTTGTTTATCTATAATTTCTGATAATCTGGTCAAATTCTCTTTATGTATTTGTTCATTATCCAATCCTTTTAGAATATTTGGTCTATTTGTTTTGTATGCAAAATATTCTGCTCCGGTTAATCTGCCCATAGATAATAATTTTTCTGCAAGATCATCTCTTAGTTTTATGTTTTTTATTTTATTAATCCATGAAATATCAATATCTCCGTATCCGCCTTCAACAAATATATTTTTGATTTTATACTGGTTATCTATATCTTGTAAAATCTTATTTATATTTGATTGAACTGATTTGTTTGAATGCAAATCTTGGATGTTAACTACTAATAAATTGCTTTGATTATCAGCAATTTCCGTAATTTTCCCGGAATTATTAAAAGATAAAGAAACATTGTTGCTTAATAAATTGTTATTTTGTTGAGCTGCTGATAAGTTGCTTGTTATAACAGAAAACAGAAAACACAATGTTGTAAAAACAGAAATTAATTTTTTTATATTCATTAAAATACCCCTAAATAATAAAACAAAGCATATAATATTGAATATCGTATGCTTTGTTTTGTTTTTCTATATGATTTTATTGCTAGAATCCAAAAAACTCTTAATAATCCTAAATATCCCAACAAAAATATAAATATAAAAGAAAATAGCAAAAATATAAAATTGATTTGAGAATTATTGTACAAACTTTCTTTTGTAGCAGAAATAAATAATAATCTAAAAGGCATAAAATAAATATTACTTATATTAGTAATAAAAAAGACATTATTGTCTATAAATAATTTATTATTTTTTTCAGTGTTTGTTGATAAAGTTAAATCGTTAATAATAGTATCTGAAAGATTTATAACAATATTTTTCGTTTGTCTGTATAATTCGTACTGCACTTCAAATATATTTGAAATACCGGCAAAAATACCATCTTCAATTTTTTCATTTTGATTAAATTGAAGATTGAAGACAGATAAAGACAGCATAAATGATAATATAATCACTATACACTTTTTCATATATTATATTAGTATATGATATCGATAATAATACATCAAGGATTTGTTGAAATTTTACAAATCTTTTACATTATCAAGATACATTCAATTTATGAAAATTTTATTACATCTTCATTAGCTTGTTTAATAGGAGAGACTGTATTACATCCGCCGATACATCCGCCTTTGCAAGCCATTACTTCAATTAAATTTGTCTGGCAATGCCCGTTTGCATAAGCAGATAGTCTAAGAACATTTTTTTTATCTAAATCAGTTATTAATTCTGTTTTTATTAAATCATGGTCAATAGTACTATAACTTCTAACAGCTTCAGAGACACCGCCTCTTATTGCAAATTGTCGAGCTTGTTTAGTTGGAATTTTAGATAGGGTATCTTTATTGCAAGACAAAATATCTATATCTTTTATATCTTTTGTGGATATCATGGCTTTAAGTTCTTGAAAAGTTAAAACATAATCAACTAAATTGTCTTCTTGGGCTTCTTTTCTTTTTGAGAGACAAGGGCCGATAAATACTGTTAAACAATCAGGATGTTCATTCTTAGCGATTTCTGCAGTATAATGCATAGGGGTTAATGTTTCAGAAACGAATTGTTTTAATTTAGGTATATGTTTTTTTATTAAACGGACATAAGCATGACAACAAGATGTTGTCATAAATTCTTGTTTTTCTTCAATAACTTTTTCTTTGAATTCAGTTGCTTCTTTTTTAGCAGTAATATCCGCCCCTAAAGCAACCTCGTAAACATATTTAAATCCGATTTCTTTTAAAGCAGTTACTAAATTCTCAATTGGAACACCAAATTGACCAATTATTGAAGGAGCAACTAAAGCAGCAAGCTTTTTACTGCTAAGAAGTCTTAATACATCTAAAATTTGTCGTCTTTCCATTATTGCGCCAAATGGGCAAATCGCAATACATTTGCCACAGCTGATACAAAGACTGTGGTCTATATTAGCTCTGCCTTTATCATCTTTTGTAATTGCATTTACAGGGCAGACATCTTCACACGGGACAACAATTTTAAGTATGGCATTATAAGGACATGCTTCTAAACATTTTCCGCAATTTTTACATTTATCCTGATCAATATGTGCTTTAAAATTAGAAATGGTAATAGCATTAAAAGGGCAGGAACTTGCACATTTTCTGGAAAGGCAACCTTGACATATTTCACTGACCATATATCTGCTTTTTACACATGCGGAACATGCAGATTCAAGTACTGTAAGCAATTTGTTATTAGTTTTATATTTTTGTTCGACTTCCGGCAGTAAAAAATCAGTTAATGGCAGAGCTTCATCTATTTCATTTACAGAATACCCAAAAGCTGCTAAAGTCCTTAACTTTAAAATAGCTCTTTCTTTATAAACACAGCAGCGGAAATGGTTATCGCTTCCTTTAGGAATAATATTAAACGGTAAATGATTAATTTCTTTATCTAAATTACCATTAAAAAACATATAACAAATTTCTTCTAAAACTTCCATTCTAAAATGTTCTGAATAATTAGTCTTTTTTATCATAATTATTGATTTTATCATTTTTTAAATAAGAAACATATATATTAACATAAATTATAAAATAATTTTTCTTGATTTATATGTTGTTTTTCGTTATAATTAAACCTAAAACATATTGAAAAATAATGAAAAAACAAAAAATAAAAGTTTTGATTTCACAAGAAGAAATTCAAAAGAAAGTTTGTAAACTTGCAAAACAAATAGACAAAGATTACAAACAGAAAGATTTATTAGTCATTTCTGTTCTGTCTGGCAGTATAGTGTTTTGCAGTGATATTATAAGACAATTGAAAACTGATTTTTCCTTAGATTTTGTTAGAGTTGCTTCATATAAAGATAAACAATCGACGAATAAAATAGAATTAATAGCATCCGTCAAAGCTGATGTTACAGGAAAAGATATTTTGGTTATAGAAGATATCTACGATACAGGAAAAACACTTTCCTATATAAAAAATATGTTGTTAAAGAAAAAAATAAAAAGTCTTAAAACTTGTGTTCTTGTAAACAAAAAAACAAAAAAAAGCAATAAAACAGATATAGATTATTTAGGTTTTAACATAGAAAATGAATTCATTGTAGGATACGGACTTGATTATAATGGTAAATATAGAGGATTACCATATATAGGTATTCTATAAGATTAAGGGGATATATTTATGAAACAAAAAAACTCATGGGGTTTTATTTTTTGGATAGCCCTATTTGTTATATTACTATCTTTTATGCAGTCATCTAGAAAAAAAGGAAATCAAGAAGATATCCCATATTCAACTTTTAAACAAAGTGTTAAAGAAGGAAAAGTTGTAAATGTTGTTGTGTCTCCAACTCTTATAGAAGGAGAAATTACAACTGCTGACGGAAAAGTTAAGAAATTTAAAACTATTCCTTTGGATGATCCGAAATTAGTTGAAGATATGGAAAATAATAAAGTCCAGCAGTTTGCTGGTAAAAGTCAGAATGGCTGGATAGGACCATTATTAATGAGTTGGGGTCCTATCATATTATTGATAGTTTTTTGGTTATGGATGATAAAAGGTATGCAGGGTGGCGGAAAACAAGCCATGGCTTTTGGCAAGAGTAAAGCTAAACTTGCAGGTAATGACAAAACAAAAATTACTTTCAAAGATGTTGCAGGTTGTGGAGAAGCTAAAGAAGAATTGCAAGAAATTATTGAATTTTTAAAAAGTCCTGCAAAATTTCAAAGACTTGGCGGAAAAATTCCAAAAGGTGTTTTATTATTTGGTTCACCGGGAACAGGGAAAACTTTGCTTGCAAAAGCTGTTGCAGGTGAAGCAGGAGTTCCTTTTTTCTCTTCGAGCGGTTCAGAATTTGTTGAAATGTTTGTTGGTGTCGGTGCATCAAGAGTAAGAGATTTATTTGAGCAGGGCAAAAGCAATGCCCCTTGTTTGTTATTTGTTGACGAAATAGATGCAGTAGGAAGACATAGAGGTGCCGGTATCGGCGGCGGACACGATGAAAGAGAACAAACATTAAATCAGCTTCTTGTTGAGATGGATGGTTTTGATACTAAAGAAGGTGTAATAATAATTGCAGCAACTAACAGACCGGATGTGCTGGACCCTGCTCTGTTAAGACCAGGCAGATTTGATAGGCAGGTAGTTGTTCCCAGCCCAGATTTGAAAGATAGAGAAGAAATTTTAAATGTTCATGTTAGAAATATAAAAATAGCAAAAGATGTTAATTTAAATGTTATAGCTAGAAGAACTCCGGGTTTTGTTGGCGCAGATTTAGCAAACCTTGCAAATGAAGCAGCATTACTTGCATCAAGAAGAAATCTTGAATCTGTCGGAATGAAAAATTTTGAAGAAGCGATAGATAGAATAATTGCCGGTCCTCAAAGAAAGTCCAGACTTATATCAGATAAAGAAAAAAGTATAATTGCTTATCATGAAGCCGGACATACTGTTGTTGCAAAAGTTATTCCAAA
>Ga0172377_10002769_pt1 | contig 17982 bp, 28 predicted proteins | sample Pumphouse3metaG_FD_119749 | JGI IMG/M metagenome (GOLD analysis project Ga0172377, IMG submission 119749) | Leachate microbial communities from a municipal landfill in Southern Ontario, Canada - Pumphouse #3 metaG | ecosystem: Engineered > Solid waste > Landfill > Unclassified | place: Canada...
GTTACGACAGTTTTCACTACATCAGGAACTAGTGTTCTTACTGTATGGTTCTTCTCTTTGACTTCTGTAATTAGAACATCATTATAGTTAGTTCCTGTATCACACTCGTCAATTTTATGCCCAGTTGCAGCTGCTACCGTTTTGGCCTGTGCTTTGAGCGCCATATACATCATTTGAGCACTTTCACTAAGGTGTGAAACCATTACGGCTTCTTGTTCTGCTTCTACTTTTTTACGGCTTTCGCAGGCAGCCTGTTTTTCTCTACCGTCAATTGATTGCTGCCTTATAACGCTAGGATCTTGTTTTGTAATGCCGCAAGCTACCAGAGTAGTACTGAGCGTTAGCAGCATTAAGATTTTTACAAAAAAATTCATAATACCTCTCTTACTTTACAAGTTTAAGTACTACAGGTTATACATATAACCTTACTACACTTCGACAAATTTAAATATTGTTGATCTATAATGAATAAGGCCCTCCTTTACCCTTATTTATTTATAGTATACTAATTTACAAAGTAATTAGCAAGTCATTTAAAATACATCTATATTAAGGTTTCAATAGTATAATTTTAATTGTTGGTGAAGGAATCGTCGGCGTATTTGACAAAGAAAATAAATATGGTGCAGAATGAGGACTTTCAGAACCATCTACAAATCTTGCAGTTAAAGTAAAGTTAGTTTTTTCTGCTTTAATGTCCACTGTACAAACTGCTGAAGTAGTATTTGCACCATCAAACATACATGCGCGTACCCCTTCTTGATATAAATTAAATCCAGCAACAGTTAAAGTTTCAGGAGAAGTATAACTCGTCCATTCAACCTGTATACTTTTGTATGCTGCATAAGCATTTGAAAAAATTAGCGTAGTAAATAAAGTTAAATAAATTATTACCTGCGTAATCATCTAAAACCATCCAAATAAAGGATGATCTGCATAGCCTTTACAATGTTCTAACTCATGGGCGTATGTGGATTGTGTTGCATAGCCATAACAACGCTTAATTTCCCCTTCCCACTCATCTTTTTCATTTTTTTCTACCCATATATCCGTCCAAACACACCCAGGCATTAGGCCCAATGAAAACAATACTGGTACAATTTCTCCTTTACTTAGGGACATCTTATTACAATTATACATTGTGGAAAAGACATTACCAACTTCAATATCTACTTCCATCTTAGATAAATCTTGCTCTTTATGCACATATTCTGATGTAAATCCATACTGTGGTTTAGGCATCGGAGAACATCCAACAACAGTCATCAAAATACAACTAAACAATATGGTGTTTTTAAGCATGATACAGCCCCTTATGTTGATTTAATCTTATAGTAGCTATTCTACTATAATATTAACAGTTACATAAAGGGTACACACTAGAACTACCTCACCCAAAAATACCACTACCACCCAAATCAGAAATATTTACTCAAGTTTTTCTAAATTTGCTTTTTTATGAGTAGCTTCAATATAGTCATCTATAATTTTAGGAGTATCTTTACTTACCAAATATCGTGCTAGTTTGATAAAATCAACTATATCTTTGTATTTGTTTTCAATATCTCTATTAACAGTATTTTTTATATGTGCTGCTTCATTTTTTGTATAAAAACTACCTAGAAGAAACATAGCTATGGCGTTAATCACAAATACTATAAAAGGTATATACTTATTAATAATTATTGGATCTCCTATAGCAATATGCAAGGTGTGTATTGCAGAGAAACCCATTGATGCAGCAAAAAATACTACCATAATTATATAAAGCAGTGTTTTAAAAAATTCAATCATAACTATATACCATTGTTATTTATTAAAAGAATTAGGAGGGAGCATGTTTTACCATGTCCCTCCTACTAGTTTGAGTTAGTGTCTACATTGTATAACTACTTCGTTAACCCTATACAAGTAGCATTTAGTGATACTTCACCATCAGGAGCAATTTCACAGAATTTATCTTGCGAAATTTTTCCTGCATTATGTAAGATAGTTTTAAGACGGAATTTGTTATTTTCGCGCCTAAGTTGCCCAATAAGTTTATTATTAACACTTATAAGAACGAGCTTAGACTCTAAAGTTTTTTTATGGATTGTTGGTACTTTTTCAAGCCTCCAGAAATAGACGTCACCTGTAGCCTTATGTTTTAGGTACAAAGAGGCAATCTCTATTGGTATAGAAAAAGAAAATCCATTTTTCAAACTACAACTATTGATTTTTTCAATAATTGTATCATAAAGATCTTTTAAAGAATGTCCATCTGATGCACGGTATGGGTGTATTTTAAAACGTTCAGTGGGTTCGTGATAGTGATGGTAATACGATGTATTTTCAATAGTTCTAGTTTCAGAAGTTTTACTTTTGCGTTTAAAAGTCGCTGATTCAACAATAAAACCTTTAACTAACATGTCCTCATTAGACCAACCATCCAAGTACATAAAAGACTGATGTAGTTGAACTACATGTAGAATTTCATCTACTTTTTCTACAGCATAATCTTCAAAAGCAACATATAATTTTTTAATGGCTTTGGTTGAAGACTTTGCTTTTTTGGTGCTCATTGAAACATTCCTTTTAAAAGAAGTAATCTTTAGCCTTTCACACAAATGATAGGCCTAATGTGGTGTACTACATCTACAAGGTCTGCTTGAAGTTGCATAACTTCAAAAATATTTTTATATGCTCCGGGAGCTTCATCAATCATTGAATTCGAAAAATTAATGGCAATATCACCCATTTCTGCTTTTACTTGATCAGTTGAGAATGCTACAGAGGCTTTTGAGCGGGACATTATCCTACCAGCGCCGTGCGATGAAGAACACAATGAATCTGGATTACCTTTACCCCTTACGATGAAGGAGCCATCACGCATATTACCAGGGATTACACCATACATACCTTCTTCGGCATGAGTAGCACCTTTGCGATGAACCCAATGTATACCGTCGGTAGACTCTGCGTGATTATGTGTGCGATTGATAAAGAAATCAATAGCGCCGCCTCTTGCAAACATTTTCATGCTTGCCAGTACTGACGCAATCATAGATTCCCTACTGTGAAGAGCAAACCCTAAACATAACTGCATATCTTGTATGTAGTCTTTTCCTTCTGGACTATTCACATTAAAACCATAAGCACCGTCCTTTACTTTACCTTCAGGATGTGCCATAGCAATGTAGTGCTGTGCAGTTGTATGCCCAACATTACGAGAACCGGAATGTATAGTAATCCATACACGGTCTTGTTCGTCATAACCAATTTCGATAAAATGATTCAACTTTGTTACTTTTTACGCATTGAAGAGGGTCTCTCCCAACTTTGTACTTCAAGATATTTTTTGTATTTTCTATCAAGATAGATTGTACTATCTCTATATAATATCTCACTGTATTGTTGAGCAGATTCTTTTGTAAGTATTATATTATAAATATCATCCCGTTTATTACGATTGAGTTTCTTTTCTATACCTAAATATGCTTGCATATAATCACAGATAAATTGTTTTATCTCTTCAGATTTAGCACACATACTTATATATGGTATATTTTTGCTTGTCATTCCTAATGAACCATCGGCATCATATAATCCTCTCAAATAATGCCTAAACATATTATCGGGCATATCTTTTGGAGCATTAATTATGTTGCACTTACATCCAGCCGGTACATAGGGTTTTATAGCTTTTCTAAATTCCCAATCGTAAATAGAAAGTATAATAGAGGTATGTAAATATTGTTGTCCTGTTTTAAAAATTACACTCCTTTCTCTACTGGACACATACACCTTAACTATTTTACTTAATATTGATTCTAATTTATGTACTAAGTCTGCATCTTTAAGTGATATTTCTAGCTGTACTTTTCCACGATTTCGTGTATTTTCAGAATGGCTAGCATCACCTTGAAACAAACCTATAATATAATACTTTTCTTCTTGTGATAATTGATTTAACATAGAAACCTCCAATATAGTTGTTATACTATATAGAAGGTAGTTAAAAACCATTTCACAAGCATAAAAAGGATAAGGCATTTCTGCTTATCTCTTCGGCTTCTTTTAGATTATACCGAAGGTCGGACTATCGCTTCTCGTTTTACGAGTTCTTTCACTTAGTCTCTCACGGTGCAATTAGCTTCCGCCCTGTCTACCATCTCTGGTATTCCAAGTCAATTAGAAAGAATTTCAGTATTATTTATTATACTCTCGGACTGGAAGCAGTCATTTACCACCTCCGAGAGTTCCTACTTGATTCAAGCCACCCTTTTCCCAAAACATCTTATCAAACCAATCTGTCTTAGGGAAATTTGCATAACTATGCCAATTTTGTGGCTTTTTATGATGATTTTTCCCCAGAGGTATTGTTTGTGAAATAAGCCGCATAATGTCGTAACGGTGCTTATATACATCTTCTTTTGTAAAGGATGTAAGCTGACTACACATGCCACACCCAATATCTACGCCTACAAAACTTGGACTAACAACTCCAAGTGTTTCAACAACCCCACCAATTGGTAACGTATACCCACAATGTGCGTCTGGCATTAATGCCCCTCTTAATACCCAATCTTGCATAAGAACTTTGTTCATTTGTTCAGCAGCACCTTGTTCTAGTACTTCTGCAAAATTAGTAAAAGGTTTACCGTTTGTTTCAATGTAAGGCATATACATCTTGTATACCTCTGTATAATTTTTATAGAAAAGCGGGAATTGAACCCACACCAAATCACCAGATTTCTTTTATTAATAAAGGGTAGTACTTTAAAAAAGTACTACCCTTTACAACCACTCAACAACAAATACCACTACCACCCAAAATCAAGTTTTAAGCGTACAAACTTAAATAGGTAGTATTACTTAATCGGCAGAAAAGGCACAGCGCCACCAGCCATTGTAGCAGGAAGAACACCATCCCAGCGCTCAATAGATTTATATTGTACAAGTTCAGTTGTAATAGATTTCGCAAGAATCTGATTAGCATCCGCCTGAGCTTTTGCTACAAGAGTGATGGAACGTGCTTCGCCTTCAGCTTTAGCAACAGCTTTTTCTGCCTCAGCCTTTGCTTCTCTCACTTCATTTTCACGCTGTTGTGCCTTTTGTGTAGCAGCAATCTTAGCATTAAGCGAAGTTACTACAGCATCCGGCAAACGAAGGTCGCTGATTAGGTAAATACGTTCAATTACAAACATATCCTTACATTGTGATCGTACGGTTTCTTCGACCTGCTTCAATAGTTCTGCTTTGCCTTCACCGTAGACGGTTTCAATAGGTTGAGTAGAAGCAATCTTTACGAAAGCATCTCGTACCATATTACGCAAGTAGATATCAGTAATTTCGTCGATTTTCTTACGATACTTCTGGAAGACAAGGGGTACCTTTTCAGGGATAACATTATAAGAAATACCAACATCTGCGTTGATACTCATGCCTTCTACTGTCTGGAAGGTAATAGACTCATCATCTTCACTACCTTCACGTTTATCTAATGTCCATACAGCATTTTGTGTAAATGTTGGGAAAAGGTAAAGTTCTTCGTTAAACCCAATCCAGTACCTTCCTACACCTAACTGCTCAGATTCTACTCCTTTTTCTCCGCCAAGAAGATATACCTTGATACCTACATGACCTGCTGGGACCTTTGAACACCCAGAGGAAAATAGCATAAGGAGCGTACAAAACAACAAACTAAATAACATTCCAAATTTCTTCATTTTTTAATTCCTTTAATAAAAAGTTTAATAAGATAGACCAATACAGGTAGTACAACAATTACCAAAGCAAAGCCTAAAAGACAAGCTTCAGTACTCGCTGAAGATATTAGCATTGGTCCCAAAAAACCAAAAACTGCGATAGATATACTTACTATCAACATACCAATAACGTATAACTTCATAATTTATATCCTTTTAACATCCAGAATATTTAATATCCTCGTTAAATTCAAACATTGCTTTTGTTTGATTTGTTAGAGATAAAAACTGAGCTAAGGTAAATACCTTATTATGCTCTACTTTTAGATCACAGGATTCTACATAGCGTACATAATCTCCTTCAAGTGTAAACCAACAAGGTGAGTTATGAAAACCACTTTGTTTAATTTTTTCTGCTTTTGAGTATTTTTCAACAACAAAACTATCTTCGCCAAGCTGGTAAATTACGCCAACAAAAACGTATGTTGTAGAGAAACACCATCGTAAAAACCAATTTCTTTCTACATGTGAATATATATGCCCTACAGTATTATATTTCCTATTAGTAACTAAAAGCATACTACCCTCATATCAAAAGTTTAAGCTATTTCCTTTCTTACAGTTACAGTGTGTACACATAGTTTGCATATTTTCTGAAGAGTCGGTACCTCCTTTTGACTTAGGAATGATATGGTCTTTAGTCATTAATACTTCTTTTCCGTACCCGTCTACTGCATAGAGATTAAGATGAGGTCTTTCGTCTTCTCTAAATTTTTCTGCCCAAAAGTGTGTTCCAATTAAACCACAAGATACACACACAATATTGTCTTTAAATGTATGAAGACGTACCGAACTCGTATTTACTGATACATTTTCAGATATTTGTAGTTTTTTATTGACTCCTATATGTGGAAGTACCTCTTGTAAAGAAAGTCTCTTTACCTTTATATATCCCCCTTTAAGTTTTTTATTAGGTTTATGTTTTTTAGAGAGACTTAGTAAGTGGTTAAGATTTTTAATTTTTGTATTAAGACGATTTATCTCTATTAAAAGGCAATTAACACATTCTTTTTTATCACCATAACAAAGATTGCAAACATCTTTACAAAAATTAGGGTCACTTTCTTGTTGTTTTTTGATATGTTCAATCTTTTTGTCAAATTTAATCATATCAATCTACCTACGTTTATAAGGAAATCTTAAACCTGTAAGCTTTTGGTATAAATAAGCCACAATCAGATGTCCAGCTTTGTTTTGCTAGTAATTCTGCTTCATGTCGTTTTTTATTTATATCAATGCGACGAATACTATTCTGAAGTTCTATAATATCTTCACGATATTTTAATAAAACTTTAGAGTAACTATTCTCTTTTAAATATGCTACTAATAACTTACTATCCGATATTTTAGATTGAATATCTTGCTCAAATTTTGGGAAGTCTTTTAATAAGACATCTTTAAACTCTAATCTATACGCATCTAGTTGTTTTTGATAGGCTACTTTATCACTATCATATGTCGGAAGTATAAGAAAGTCAGAAATGTAGGTGTTTACTGCAGAGATTGTAGACGAAACACAACAAACTACAACAATTGTAACTATTACAAATATTATTGCTATAAGTGGAATTTTATTACTTATCGGAGTATTAATGATAGTAATAATATTAATTGAAATAATACCAAGAATTGCGGATAAAAGCCCAACAATAAGAGCATGCATTGTAATGTACCTTGATAAAATTTAACATAAAAATAGAGTACCACCCTAAAAGGTAGTACTCTATTCTAAACCGAGATTACTTTCCAGATTTGATTGCTGCCAAACGCTCTGCAACACTCATGGTAGAAGTAGGTACTTTGCCTTTAGCACGAGCGATGGCATCTTGCATATCGGAAGAAGTACCTTTTGAATCAGAAAGAAGTTCTGCTTTAATTGTAGTAGCACGAGTACGCTGTTCGATTTCAGCAAGACGATCTTTAGCTGCACCAAGTAGGTCGTCAAAAGTATTGTCCTCAGCAAAGCCTGCTTTCTTTGCCGCCAAATCAGCCTTCGCTTTTGCGCGTTCTTCTGCACGATTTGCACGTTCGATTGCAGATTTTGTTTTATTAAGAGTACCTCGCATAGTATCAAGTTTTTCTTTTTCCATAGAAAGAAGTTCTCTGATTTCTGCAAGATCTGACTCTGCTTCAGCAGCTTCTTCCTTTTCCCGAGCAATATCTTCTTGCATTTCCTCAAGCTTCGTTACTTCAGCCTCAACAATGCTAGTAAGTCGTGCAATTTCATCAGGATCTGTGGTATTTGCGATATCTTCTTGTAGAATGCTAATACCAGCAAGACGATCTTCTTGTAGTTGTAGGATTTCTTCTACATCTTTTTTTTCTTTGGTAAGATTAATCTCTGCTTTTGCTTGGTCATTTACAAATGCATTTACACGATCCATTTGTGTTTGGATAGCTGCTTCTGTATAACCTTCCATGTCAGCTTCTGCAGCAAGCATTTTCATTTCCTTGTTAAGAGCTTTTCCTTTACCTTTAAGATAGTTTGTCCAAAACGCCATGTTGTTGTCTCCTGTAGTAGGTGTTATTAGAAGTAAGTAATTACTTCATTTAAGTTTACATCGATTCCAATATAAGTACAAATGTTTTCTTCGTGTTGCGATGAGTCTGAAGATACTAGAAGATACTCTGCAATACCTCTATCTTCATTTAGCCATCTACCGTATGACATGGCTTGATGTGTAATACTTACTTCATTAGCACCTTTAATGACTTCAGTAAAAGTTACTGGTGGTACCCAATCTAACTCATCGTCTGCCCATGATGACATACGTGTATACACTAAATCGTTATGGTCAAGTTTAAACTCAAAAGAGCCTATGCGACCTTTACCATCATTAAGCCACATATCCCAAGTTTCCATTGTACTAGGATACACAACATCGATTAGTGCAAAAAGCCTGCACTCTTCAATTTGCTTATTTTGGTTTGTAATTACTTGTAGAAAGTGGGAATTATTGAAATAAAATCTAAATGCCTTTGCTCCACCTAAAACACATGTGCCGATACTTGATACCGTATTTGTGTTAGGGATTGTACAACGGGATTTATAAATAACATGTGAATTTGTATCAATTTTTAGATGGCTACCTACCATCAAATCAAATGGTACAAATTCCTTTGGTTGTAATACTGTTACAGGTTTGTGTATAAAGGTAGCAATTTTTTGTTTTAATGCCTTAAACATAATTAACCCTTAAAGCTCACCATTGGCTGCTTCATAAATTTTTGGTTGTACGTCAATAACTGCTGATACCAGATCGTCTAAAGCTTCTTTACCATTCTTTTCAATCCATTTAGGACTTACAACGAAAACAGATTCTGTAGCAACAGTTTTAGTTGATCTTTTGAAAAACCATCTTTTTTGTAGATTTGGGAATGTTTTAGCAGGAATTTTTGCATAGGAAAACAATTCTTCTCCAGTTGTGGACTCGCTTTTAGTAATTGCCCTATCATTGATTTTAACAAATCTAAGTCCCTCTGTTGCCGCAATTGCATCAACAGCTTTTGTAAATGCTGAATTCAAACCTGATACAAAAAACATTACAGCGTTTGGATCCTTAATTACTGCTTTAAGTGCGTCTGCTTGGTCTGCGTTTTTAGTATTTACTTTTTTATAATCTGGATTTGCCAGCATGAACCTAATCCAAGTACTTTCTGAACCTGACCCTTCTTTACCAACGTAAACTGTATGTTCGCTATCTAAATCGGTAATACTTTTAATGCCACTCTTACGGTTAGCAATTAGCTGTACAGGTTCTTTGTACAAAGTAATCCAATTTTCTCTAAGTTCTTTTACGAGTGTTGGATTTACTGAGGCATAACTATCAATACTATCTTTTTGACCAATAAAACCATCTACCTTACCTTGGTCTAGTAGCTTAATGTTCTCCATTGTGCCTGCAGTATTGATATTAACTACATTGATTGTCTCTTTAGCAGCTTCTTTAAGCAGATTGCCTCCTTTGCAGTAAATACCTTTAGCTTCTCCTGTAGCAATAGAAAATTTTACTAGTTCTTTGTCAGCTACTAGAAGTGCGTCATTAGCCAGTGCTACATCTGGTAGCATCCCTTCAGGAAGCTTACTGGGGTCTTTTTCACCTTCCATGGCTGCTAACTTCGCATTCATCTCTTCAAGTTGTTTAGCAACTTTTTCATCTGTTTTTGCCTGCTTTTCTGCTTCAGCTTTCCATTCGGCAAATCCTGGCTGATTAGATTGATTATATAGAGCAGACATCATAGCCATATCCCCCATACTATCAAGCATCATCCAAAACAGTAGTCCATCATACCCACCATATGAACTATTAGTGTACATGTAAGGTTTTGGAGCCCAACCAATCTTATTGTAATATTTTTGCTTATTGTTACTAAAAGTTGTGTAATTGTCTGTACTTTTTACACGGGTAGATGAGAACAAAGGATTGCTTTGGGCATTTTTAGGCAAATCTACTTTTGATTTATAAACTTGAGGTTTATAATTCTTAAACTTACCTACATCGCTAGCAAAAGCATTTTTAGCCATCGCAGCTTTATGTTGTTTAGTTACTTGTGCTTGGTTTTTATCAAATACTGATGTTCCAGCAAATCCCTTTTTTGTTACTAATGGTGGGATGTTTGAGCTATTTTTAGATCCGCTTTTATTACTGAATAAAGAAGAAGAAGTTTTACTAGTTTTAAAATTTTGTTTTGAACTTGAAGAACCCAAAGATTTAAAAGCAGAGGAAGTTGATCTTGAAGAACTAAATCCTCTACTACCACCATAAGATGCTGCAAATACCGCATTAACAGTCAAAAGAAGAAAAGAAACGCTCAGACATACTGCTAGAATTTTAGATTTTTTCGAAAACATTGTTTAATTCCTTAAAGAGGTTAATAATGAAAAAGGTGTATAACCTAAAAGGCCATACACCTATAAATAACCAAATATACTTTGTCTTATTTTTTAAATATACGTTTGTCTACAAAAAAGAAAATACAACCCCCTATGAAATTTGCTACTATGGTGCTTATTAGCGTATTATCAGTTACATATTTGGTCATATAATACAGCACTAACCAAATTACAGGTGTAGATGCCTGCCATCTTGCTAGGTATAAACTAAACGGAGTATACTTACTGTTCCTTACTCTGTTTAGTAGATTTTGATAATTAGCTATTAGTTTACTTAACAGGGGACGATAGTTAAATTTCACTCCTCCTCAACCTTGGTCATAGAAAAAGCACGAGCTATTGCACAACTATAAGCAGCTTCATGTAAGTTATTGGGTCTAGGGCATCGATCATTTAGTGCTACACAATCTTCTACAAAAGGACAAGGAGTTTTGGGTGGAATGTTACCACTGACTAAACCATTTTTATTTAAAAATCCTAGTTTTTCTGCCATAATTTTGTCTCCTAAATGTTTATAAACATTTTTGGTTGTTTTTTAACTACCAGTAATGGGTTTAACTTCGTAAACTTAGCTAAAGCGCGGTATGAAGCGAAAGTATTCTTATTTTTCGGTTCTTCCACCTTAATTTTACTAACTACATTTATCTTTGCCTTTATTCTTATTTTGGCAGATTCATATTGCTTAACCTTAGTTTTAGCTGTATTTACTTTATCTTTTTCTTCTATCCTCTCTAATCTAGATTTATAATACTTATGTACACCAAAAGTCTTAGTGTGTACCATATTCTTGGTCCAAGAAGGATTTATCCTTTTCTCATGAAAATGCGTAGCTCCACCTGTAATATCAGGCATTGATAATGCCAATAAAGCACTATTAACGCACTCTTTGAAAGCTTTTTTATCGCTTGGTATCTTACCTTTTCTTTTTTGTGCGTCAAGCGTCCAGCTAAATTGGTACGGTTGTAGTACAACTTCTTTGATAGTTAAGTTTCTGCTTTTGCTTCTATTTATCGTTACTTGGGCTACGGCTATCTGAGCATTTTTAGGCTCTGATCTAGCCTCGTAATAAATATTTAGTGATAACCATAGTAATGCTCCTATAACATCCATGGCGATCACTTATTTATTGAGTAGTTAGCGAAAGATACTAATTCATCAAATGTATTCCTCGCTAAAACGATAGAGTTGCATGCACAGTCTAGTTGCATTACAACTGTTTCAAATCGTGGGTCTTTGAGACTTTTTGCTATATCTGATAACTCTTTTCTTAACACCATAGCTTTTTGAAGTCCGGCCTCTTTATTCAATAATGCCTGGGCATCTTGTGCCATGTTTACCTCCTATGTTTGTGGCCTATACTATCACTAAGTATAAGTCAAATATTTGTATTTATCCTCCTTATAGATAAATCTTTTGCACTACTAACGCTTTTAGCGTTTACTTGATTTTATTATATTATTTAAAAACTAAGATGTAGAACTAGAACTTCTTGTAAATAATTCACAGTGTGTACTATTTTACAAATTTTAAATATTTTTTGTTCATTGTCTGACTTTTTTATAGCACATATATATTCATCTTGTAAAGGTCTATAACAGAGCTGTTCAGGTAAGCTATAATCTTCTATGTCTAGAATTCTACTACTATAAGCAACATTATATTTACCCATTAGTTCCTCCACTCAAGTAGTTTTAGTAAGATGTATATCTATATATGGATAGTTTAAAAACTATTTTTTTAAAGTCATCAATCTTTCTAATTCTTCTTTTTTTATAAAAACTGGATTAAGTTGAGATAGAATACAACCATTAGAACTTATTGCGTCTATACCAAGACGTTTTGTCTTAAAGTTTATACCAGTAAAGGAAGAATAATCTCTTGTTATATTTACATTTGCATAGAATACCTCATCGTCTTTACACTCTGGATGTTTCATAGGCGAATATTTATTCGGTATAGGTTAAAGAATTAGAAAAAAGACTTTCTGTATTGTCAGCATATACTTGTGTGACATTAAAAACTAATGTACCTTTTGGTACAGTGGCTTTACATGAAGTTTCGTTTTTAGATAAATCATAAGTTTCACACACAACTTCATTATTCATGTATATTTTATATCCTTTTGTATCGGGAGTATTAGTAGCATCCCATACAAAGGTCAATAATTTGTTGTCTGTAGTAGATACTATTGGAGCATCTGTAACTGGTGGCTCGGTGCTTGATATAGTTTCTGGTAATGTAAATATAAAAGGTGCTGAGTGTGGGCTCTCAGTATTATCATCAAATAAAGCAGTTAAAGTAAAAGAGGTTTGTTGTTTTGTTATAGTTACATAACAATCCATATCAAAGGCATCTTTATTCATTATTTGACAAGAAGGAGTTCCTTCCTTATATAACTTGAAGCCTATTACTCCAGGAACACTCGGTGGTGTATATCCCCATTCTATATGTATTACTCTTTCTACAGAAAAAACTTTACTTGCACAAAATAACAATAAAATGAGGATATAAAGAAATAGTTTTTTATAGAAATACATAATTTCAAGCTTCTCCTTTGAACATAGCCACATTTTATAAATATTCATGTGGCTATGTTCTAAAAATCAACAGTTATCTGTGCATTTGTTGCTTATGTTGTTTAGAAAATTTAGCACGAAGACGTACAATAACGCTTGAAATAAAAGCGTCATAACAATTGTAAAAATAATAATCGTCATGTACAATATTACATGTATTACATGCTACTCTACAAGTGTACTTTTGTTCGGTAAGATGAGACTCTACTAGTTTGCTCTTACAAATAGGACATTGCTTTTTATTAAGAATAAGACCACTGATTTTTGAAATATTAAGCATAAAGCCTCCAAGCTGTTTTTGTTAATGTTATTTACACATATTTATCTGACATAATATAATCCCAAGTACCTTTACCATGACTTATACAACCGTGTTTCCCTATACTTCTTCTTACTAGGTTATTAGGCCCTATTTCTAGACCATTTGAGACATAATCTAGTGATATAGCTTCCTTGAAACCTCGTATTGTTATTCTATTTAATATGGTGTCTGGGAGATACATACAACCGAATTGATCTACTATAATTTTGTCATTATGGCTAAATATAGGTATCCAATCTGCCAAAGACAAAAGATCATATTTGCCGTAGATGCATACCCCAAAGCACCACGAAGAAGCCATGTCTGACCCTAAGTACAAAGGTTCATCATATATATGATACCTATCTTTTATAAAAAAATCAATACTCATTCTAGAAATTCACGTTTAAATATAAAGAAGCCATGAGCATCGCCACACAATTCCCAACCTAATGCACCTCTCGTATTACATATTTTTAGAAGATTTTTCTGTGTAGTTCCAGCTACAACTTCGGTAACACAATATTCAAATTTTGTTCTAGTCTTTACTTTTGGAGCTGTTCCGAGATTATCTAAAACTTCATTTGAAGCAATATGCGGACATCTAAAATCGCGTAGTTTATTAATACCAACATGCCTACATTCCAAGTCTTTTGCTGGTTGACAAGTATCTTTCCAAGGACATTCCATATTTGCAGGAATTTTGCCGTTTCTTAATTTAGCTTTTTTGTGCATCATTATCTCCCCTGATCTTCAGCAATTTTTTCGCAGATATTCTGCTTGTATTGTTCTATATTTGTTACATTTTCCGGTATACTTATTTTTAATTGGAGTACTTCATCCCCAAAATTACAACTAATGCTCTGTAGAAGTAGTACAGACAAAAAGATAGCTCTTTTCATAAAGACATTTCCACTTTAGATTCATTATAGATAGCCACGAGTTCAGCTGAAGGTTCCTTCCAATCACCTACTTTTAGATTCCTTAATTCTTTACCATCATCATCGTAATCGTAGATCGAACTAAGCTTATCTGAATATATCGCTTGGTCAATCAATGTACTTTCTAGTACTTTATATAAATATGAAGTGATGTTATCGAGGTGTGTTAAAGTAGAAGCACTTATAGACAGGCACACAGAACCAAGTACTTCATCTATAATATCATCTATTGATTGTGAATACTCAATAGAGTAATGTTTTACTCTCTTAGGAACGACCTTACCTAGCAATTTACGCATTTCTACAAAAAAGCTATTTAAAGCATTTTTATCTCCTTCCCAAAAAGCTTTAAAATCATTTGCCCACCTACTCTTTGAATTCCTTGCCATTTCTATAGCAGCTGCTATTTTATCCTCAGCTGTAATCCAACATAAATTACCTAAATCACAATTAAGTGGATTATTATCTTTAAAAGTAGATTTTGCTGCTTTATTTGGTTTAAATGCTTGTAATACAGCTAAATGTACATAAATCCTAGATGATGTTTTATGATCAAGAATAGAAAGACGATTTTCTAAAAATCTTGGGGATAAAATTTTTTCATGACCGCTACGTAATGATTTAACGCGGCCCTTTGAGGACACATACCATTCAGTATGTCCTTCGATTGGAAGCCATTCTTCATTAGGCAAGTCTTCTATCTTACGAACAGTATTTAATGTTCCTCGGCGAAATTTTTCATAATGATTGCGACAGTATCCTTTACCATAAGCATCTTTACCACAAATAGAACAAAAGTTTTTCTTTTTTCCTCTAGTTTTTTGTTGTTTTTTACTTATCGAATTAATTGACACGGTCGTATCTTTTTTCATTAGCGTATACTATGGTTGAATTAAGGTACTAAGGGTTAAAAATCGTCTTATAACCCTTAGTACCATTAGAATACCTTAAGAAGCGTCTGTTACCAACTTCTTCAAGTCTTCAACAGACATACTACGCAAACTTTCATCCTGCTTGTCCGCAATAATACCAAGAATCTTCTTATTGCGTTCAGCAAGTTCTGCCGCAGCTTCCTTTGCTTTCTTTGCATGCATCTTTTCACTAAAGACGTGTGCTACAACAGCAAGCTTGAGATCTAATAGTTCATCTGCCTTAGTCTTCACTGTTAGCAAACCTTCAACAGCGTTATTTTGCTGTGCTTTCAAATTTTTGTAGATGTTATCAAGGGATACCAAAGACAAATCCCACAAATCTTCTGTAGTGATGGTACCATTGTGCTGAAAACGTACTTTCTGACGGGCGGCTTTTTCAAAAATAGACATGGTAATACTCCTTTATTTTTTTTAAGTTACTCTGATTAAAACTGCACTTTAAGGATGCGTGAAAATGCACCATTTACTTTGCATACCAAAGAAGCTCGCTTAGTTGAACTAAAACCAAGTCCTGATAGCTGATCTTTAGTTTCTGCAACTCTCATTTTTGTACCTAGGGCCTCAAAAACTTTTCGATGTGGATTTAAGTCCTCTTTTAAAAATTCATTGAAGAAGCCATTAGGTGTGCTGTCGTTTACACAACCATCCAACATGAAAAAGTAATGTTTATGTCCAATACCTTTGTTACCATCCCAATAGTTTGGGGAAAACATACAAACGGATACTGGATGGAAGCGATTGGTTTTAAGCTTCCATACTTCTTTTGAAGATACCTTGGAGTCCATAGCGTTTATGATAGAAAAACCTTCTTTTTTGCTGTAACGAACAGTAACAACAGGAACGTTTTCATTTGGTCTTACATCCCTTGCATAATCATAAGAATATATCTGACCATCGAATTCAAGTTCTGCACGAAAGCCGCTCTTCCCTCCACGATAAGTATAGGTATGAGTACTAAAATGGTAATCACCTTCGTACATTTTATTCAAATTGGTGTAGGTGATGTTTTCAACAGCAACTTGGGTTGGTAGTGGAGTAATAATGTCTACGTCCAACATGCCACTGGACAGGTGACCTCGTTTTTTACCATAATAGATACGATTTCCTCCAGGTTCAATACAATGGGCATCAAAGTCGTTACTATTATCACCGTTTTCGTTCCACTGAATAGAGAAACGTAAAACACCATCGACTTTTCCTCCGGCAGCTTTTACACGTTCCTTCATACTATCAGTAATGTTGCCTCTGTATGCCCAAGAAAAATTATTACCCCACTTGAACATAGTACTACTGTCTTTTACTTCCGGGGCGATAAGAGACACAAGATTACCTTCATGCGTATTTTCAACAAAGGCTTCAACAGAAGTAGCATTAGGAAGAATTTTTGATACAAAATCTTCAATACTTACCTGTTCGACCTTTTCAAAAGTCTTTGGTGTAGTTTTATTTGCGTCTTCTTTAAGCTCATCGAATACGCTTCCTGCAATCCTTTTACCAGCATCTCGATTAGCAAAAAGGATATTGTTAACTGTGATATCATCCAGAGTTGCCAGACGACGACGAAGAGAATTTAGCAAACCAAGCTCTTCTAGCTTACGCTGTGCGCTTTCAACCATAGCCTTTGTAAAGATAGCTTTTGGGCGTTTATAATTTGTAGGAGCAACAATACTTTCATATCGCCTTACAGCAGCATCGAGATCCATACCTTCCGAAATATCTGACAAAAGGACACCGATTGAATGATTTTTGATTCTCGATAAAGCTCCACCAATAGTTACTGATTTTGCCCAACAATAGTTGTCTCTAAGCAGAGGATCTAATTTGAGGTATTCTTTTACCATAGACAAAAACTCTTTCAAAGGCTTTTGCCATTCTTCACCTTTATAAAGAGACTTCTGTGCAATCAATTCAAGAACTGTTTCAAGAGAATCCTGTGTGATTTCTTCCAAAGAACGTTTGAATACTTCTTTAGAGGATCGTAGGTTACCAAGAATAGAACCAATGGTGTCGCTTGACCGTGTACAGAAACTGTCAGGAAGGGTAATAAAGAAATGTTCCCAAGTCTTTACAGTGCCACTTGGTAACAGTTCATTACTACGGTCAGTACCATAAGAGAGAACCTTGGTTACAAATACATCTTGTACGGCATACTCACGGATTAGCTTGGAAAGTGCTTTTACTACGGGACCATAGGTGTTACAATCAACGTTAAAGTCCCAAATACTTACGATTTTGTTATCCTTAATAGCTACGACGTTACCAAAATTTTTGATGAAGCTACGACAGCAGCTACAATCGTGTTCACGGCGTTCACGATAAATATCATTGGTACCTTCAGGAAAACTATCAAGATAAGTATTCCAAAGAAGGTCCTTGTCCACAGAACTCACGAACAGGATGTTGGTGTTTTTTACCATATTGGCCAAATTGATCTGCAGAGCTTTCTTGAATTGCTTGAAGTCCATTTTTTTTACCTTTTGTGAAGATTTTTATTGATTGTTTAACAACAGTGGTCAAGTTCACAATAGTGTGAGTTGAAGTGTTTTTCACCTCCAGCAACATTATACCAGAAAGGATAATATTCCATGTAA
>Ga0172377_10002771_pt1 | contig 17974 bp, 12 predicted proteins | sample Pumphouse3metaG_FD_119749 | JGI IMG/M metagenome (GOLD analysis project Ga0172377, IMG submission 119749) | Leachate microbial communities from a municipal landfill in Southern Ontario, Canada - Pumphouse #3 metaG | ecosystem: Engineered > Solid waste > Landfill > Unclassified | place: Canada...
GAACGCTGTAATAGAGAGATGCGGGTGAGGCGTCTATGCCGCAATTTGCGGTCGGGATCGGTTTTGGTTCGGTGATGGAGCCTAAAATGTCCAAGTGGACGGGACAGGTTTCATTATCTTCTGTTGTTCCCTTTGTTTCGCAATAGGGGAGCTCCTGGACGCTTGATATGTTGATGCTCCCTCGTTTCCAAGGAACGTCTTGAAAAGAAATGGCAAAGGATTCCAAATTAAATTGGAATGTGTTCTCAAGCCCGATGAACCCGCTGCCGGAGTTGTTGATGTCTCCTCGGAGGATCGGATGATCTGTAGATCCTAAAACCCAAAGATCTACCATAAGGGGAAATTTTGCCAAATTTGTGACGATAGCGATGGAATCCACACCGGAGTCTGCAATGTGTATGGATAAGTTTGTCGGCCTTGATTTTGCGGAAGTTTTTTCTGCCACAGGTTTTTCTCGGCGAATCTTAGTGAAAAAACTGGAAAGCATTTTGGTGAGCTTGTCGAGGTTGTTTAATCCCAAATTGATGGCGAACTGGTTTTTATACACGGCCCTATCGATAAAGAAGTCTCCAGTTATGGAAGAATTGACGAGGTGGTCTTCTTTTGCGTGCGGAAGATGAAATGCTGCTGATCCGTGAGCTTTTGCATCGGCGTAGCCCCAAGTTTTATCATTTAATTTATATGTTATGCTGGGAAGATTCAGATGCAAAACGAACTCTTTTTCTGAATCTTCCAAGTGCCCTGTGGTATTAAAGAGTTTAACTTCATGCCTTTTATCCCAAACGATACTGTACTCGTCTGTATGAAAATCAACTTTGTCCAACTTCATATCTGTTAAGTTGTAATCAATCGATGCAGTGACAGTTTCTCCTTTATCGTTTGCTATTTCCGCTTTTTGAATGCTCAATTGACCATTATCGAGTGTTCCGCTGAAAGAAATCGGAAAAACGGGAATGCTTTTTTTGCTATCAAAGAGGGTTGTATCGGAGTAGAACTTTGCGCTTAGGCCGCTAAAGCCTTTTTTCGGATCGGCCGTTATTTCCGCTTTGAGGTCCGTTTGCGTAATTTCTCCGAGATTTTCAGGTAAGAACCAAGATCCCGAAAGCTGGGCTTTGCCTTTCCAAGAAAGGGAAGAGTCCACATCCCCTTCGAGCCAGGCTGTTCCTCCGTTCTGGGTAGCATAGGATGCGAAAATGTGGCGTCTTGGATTGAGGAGACCATCGATGTCAACTTGTATGTTGCCATCCCAAGCCCCATCTCCGGCGATTGCATCGCCGGAAATTTCCAGCTTTTCTTTTTCTGCAAATATGTTCAGTTTAGGAATGGACAATTGGTTTTCGGAAAAGCTCTTCAATATCAAGTCTGTAAAAAGGAGGTTGCCTTGCAATCCGGAATTTTTTCTGTATGTAATGTCTCCGCTTAAGAAACCTTTAGCTAGAGGTGTTTTATACGATGCGAGCAGTACGGGAATATCAAAATGATCCGTTGAAAGCCAAGCATCGTTTAATGCAATGCCTGAAAACTTGTTTTGTAGAGAATCGTATGCGAGTAGCGCGGATCCTTCTGCGACGATTTTGTTTGTAAAAGACGTCATTTCCACATGATCAAATACAAGACTGTCAAAATTTTGGTGTGCTCTGATTTTTGCTTGGAGCGGGATGTGGGCGATTTCTGCTTCTGCATAGATGTCCGCATTGCCGATGTTTTTCTTGAAATCTTCATTAAATGATCCCGAGACGATTGCATCCATGCCCTTTCTCCAGGATGTATCGGCAAAGGGTATGGTGGCGAGCCTCACATTTTTTGCACTAGCCTGCAATTTGGCATCGAATGATATCCACGCTTCCGCATAGCCGCGGTTACCTTGATGCACCTTCCACGCAGTGTGCGGAATGGAATCGTTCCAGAGAACTTCTCCTGTAAAATCGTAGTTCTCTGCGGGAGTCCGGATGATGCCGTTATCGAATAAAATTCCGTTCTTGTCAAGGACGAGGGATGTGGAAAAATAATCGGCCTTCATCATATAGGCGTATTCTAAAGGTGAGATAATAACATTTGCATGGAGTTTTTTATCATAAAAAGCTCCCCTAATTTGTGGACGGGATCCGAACCTTAAGTAGCCTTGGCACCAATCGAGAGCCCAGGGTTCCTGCTCGTCGATATCTGCGGTAAAGTCTATCCTTGGATTTTTGAATAGGTCGCTGATTTTTGCATTGACCGTCGAACCTCTCCGGGTTGTCGCTTCGATTTGGAGTGTATCCCTGCTTTTTTTTGATGAAAGCAGCGTGATATCGAGAGGCATCATTAAAAATGCGAACTCGGCGCTGATATTCTCTATGCTTGTAAAGAGAGTCCCATTCAGGTTCTTGTCGACTTCGCCTTGCAGTTCGATTTTTCCGCCTTCATTTCCAGAGAGGTCCCCGTTTATAGAAACTTTCATTTTTTCGTTGCCCTGGACATTCAAATTGGCCCGGAGGGCGGGCAGCGGCCAGAATTCGCCGAGGTCGGCCTTTAGATTTGCATCGTAAGCGAATTTGCCTTTTGAAATGTCAGCTGAAAATTTTGTGTTTGTGTGTATGGATTCAATGGAAAGCTTATTTGGAATTTTATTGTGAATCCATATTTTGGGATCTTTGATGAATAGTTCTGCGGTGCCGGACAAGTTCATCGGTGAAGTGCGGGCCGCATTGGCTGCAATCGAGAGACTGTCTTTGTCTTCAGTGACGATTCTTAAATTCAGATCTAAGAATCTCGCACTCCAGGATAGGTCTGCTCCTCCTGAAATAAGCCGTTCAATGTATGTACCGTTGATGTCCTCAAATGAAAGATTCAGGGATTTCCCGCTGGTGGTCTTGAGGACAATTGAATCTACGGCCCAGCTTCCCACGGAATCGATGCAAATATCGGTGTAATCGATGTAGATGGAGGTTTCTAAAGGTATCCGGATGTCCGGAAAAGAAAAGTTGAAATCTTGTCTGTTTTTTTCGTGCGAAAATTGATGGGGGTGGATCCGGGTGTGGGCCGTATCCAGTTTTAATTGGAAAAAGTCTTCTTTAGGTGAAAAAATGAGATGAGCTCGCAAGGATGGCTTCAAAAGCGAAATATCAAATCCGGGGCCTTTGACCTGGATGGAGTCCCAATTGTGCTCCAGAATGCCGCTATATGTATGCCCAAAGGGTGTAACTGAAATTTCGCCATATTTGTGCCCCGTTTTCATATATTGGATGACAAAATTCCGGACACCCCAGGTTCCTAAAAGGAGAGAGCCCACAAAAAGGATGAATATTATAATGGCAACGACGGGGTTTAACCGGTTCACGACTCCCAATATAGCTAGAAATCTATGTATATTGGGGGCATGCCTTGCAATCAAACCATTCGTTTGGACATTTCTTCCGATGATGCCTTTCTTCCTTGTATCATTGAGTTTATTTCCGGCTCGACCAAGGCTGCTGGATTTTCTGAATCTTCGGCAGAACAAGCCGGAGAAGAAACCAAATTTCTTTTTTCGAGTGGATTGAATGAGGCTTCTGGTGAATTACTTCATATAGAATGCATTTATGATTTTCCCCGGCTCCGGATCTCTTTACTTGATTCGAAAGGAAATCTCCGCGGGAAGAGGGATGTTCTTGCATGAGTCCTATTTCCGTTAAAAGTCTTGCGGAAGAGCCGCAGGTTTCCGTTTTAAAATTGCAAGGCGATATTGGTTTGGATGCCATCCCGCAGATAGCGTCTTTGTTGGACGAATGGCTCGAAAAGAAATTTTATCATTGGGCCGTGGATTTGTCGGAAGTGGATTTTTTAAGTTCTCCGGCAGTTGGTGCGTTAATGGGGCTCCGCTCCCGGGTTGTCAATCATTTGGGAAGCATTGCTTTTGTGTCTCCCGGTAAATACCTTATTGAAAAATTGGATTTGATGGGGGTGAACAAGATCATTCCCTATTACAAGAATATGGATGCCTATCTCGACTATTTCCGTTGGGAATTCCGCAATGCACCTCGCTTCTTGACTTTGAAGTTCCCGGCGGAGGCTTCCTTTATTCCAGTTCTTCGCCGCTTGGTCGTCGATCTCTTGCGCAGTAAAGGATATTTGCCAAAAGAAGTTTACGGAATTGAGCTTATCGTAGATGAACTTTCGAATAATGCTATAGAACATGGCAGCCCCTCGGATGCCTATTTTGATTTTTTCCTTTCCTTTGACAAAAAGAAAGTGGAAATTCGGGTAGTGAATTCTTGTGAGGATCTTTCTCAACAGGAAATCGACGAGCTTTCTAAAAAATTCAGCAATCCGACGTTTGGTCCGGATGCGTTGCGGGGTAGGGGCATTACATTAGTCAAATTGTTTTCAAATCAAATGACCTTCCGCATTGAATCGCGGAAGGTTGAAGTTTGCATTACCAAAATGCGAGAGGGAAAATGAACGGAAAACAGGAACTTCTGACCATAGAAAATATTGAGAATTTCCCAAAGGCCCGGTTACTCCGGTTTGTTGGCGATTTGGATTCGACCAATGCCGAAAACATGTCGAATTCGGTTATTTCCCTTTTAAATGAAGGGGTCAATGCGGTGATTGCCGATTTTTCTCGCCTCCGGTACATCAATAGTACGGGTCTCGGCGCGCTTCTTTTCGTAAATAAGAAGGTCAAGGAGTTAAAAGGTACTTTTAAAATTGCGAATGTCAATGAAAATGTGCTTGAAATCATTGAAATTATCGGCGCGGATTCCCTCCTCGAAATTCACAAGTCTTTGGACGAAGCACTTTCCACTCTTAAATAACGCATCAATGGAGTAAATTGTTTATGAAGAAACAGAAACTCATTTTGGGCTTGTCTTTACTTTCTTGTGCAGGCTTGCTTGGCTGCTTTCCTTTTGGAACCAAGGATGCATTGATTGCAAAAGTCGGCGATGAGAAAATTTACCAGTCCGATGTTGATTTTGTCCGGATGTCTTCTCCGGAGCATGGCAAATTGGAGAAGAAAAATCGAATTCTTGCCGATTTAATTTCTTCGCATGAATTTTTCGCCGAAGCAAAGAAAAAATTGGGAAATTCGAACAAGGATGTAGAGAAAAAGATGGATGCCTTGCGGGAGAGAATGCTTACCCGCATATATCAGGAAATTTATCTTATCGGTAATTTAGGACATTCGGACGATCAGATTCAGAGCTATTATAAGTCGCATCCTGAACTTTTTCCAGCGGATTCTTGCTTTGACTATATAGAATGCCGTGAAAAGATTGCGAAGTCGCTCTACCTTTCCGAAAATAAGGATTCTTTAAACGCTTTCTTGACGGAACGCCTCAGATCTTATCAAAAGCCAGCTTCAGTGGATGTCGCTTATTTTATATCGCAAGATTCTTTGCAAGCAAAAAAAGTAGAAAGCTCTTTTGCTGCAGGAACGTCACTGGATTCTATCCCTGGGTTGAACAGGCAATCATTTTCGGCTGATAGCAAGGACTCCCTATTTCAATATAGCGATGTTTATGATTATTTCTTTGGGAAAAAGCATCTAAATGCGGATGGATCCTTTAAGTTCTTGCAGATCAAGAGATCTCAAAAAAACGATCCTCCTACATCTTTCTTAGTTTTTAAGATTCTTTCCCGCCATGCGGCAGAATCCAAAACTCTAGATGAAGTTCGCCCCTCTTTGGAACAAGCTTTTGTCGATAGCTATAAGGACAAACAAATTCATGGAAGTGAAGATACCCTGAGAATCAAGTATAAAGTAACAATAGAAAAAATTGTTCCTCCAGAGCCCCGTAAATATTATGAAACGCATCAGGACGAGTTTAAGACTCTTCCGACATATTCCGTGTACCACGTTCAATCTTCTGATTCGGTAGCTTTGGCGAAGGCCGTTGCCGGTGCCGCAACGTTGGATGCGTTTAAGACTTTGGCTCGCGAAGTGAGTTCCAATGATAGTACTAAAGCTTATGACGGATTTGTTGGCAAAGTGGAAAAAAGTCATCCGCTTCCGTATGGAATTGGAATGATGCCTAAACTTTTTGATGAGTTCGCAGGTAAGGAACACGGTGCGATCTCTTCTGTTATGCAGGCCCCGAATACAGGGCTTTTCCAAGTCTTCTACTTGGATTCTAGTTATGCAGAATCTGTAATGCCTTTTGAACGGGTAGAAGCCAAGATCAAGGCTATGTTCTCTTCCGGCTCTGAATATGAATTAGACTCTTCTTATGTGCTTGCAAAGTCTAATGGAACCCCATTTGTCTACGAGCGGGATATAATAGCTTTGCGGAGCGAAATTCCAGAACAAGAGCGCTATCGCTATTCCCGTGACATTCTTCTTAAGTATCTGGTCGGTTGGAAAGTCTTTGCAAAAGAAGCGGAATCCGTGGATATTGAAAAGTCTCAAATTTATAAGGCTTTTGTGACTAACACTCGCGTAAGCATTTACAATAGCATTTATATGGATTCCCTAATGGCGGGGTCTTATGGACTTTCTGAAGCTCAGATTAGAAATGGGTATAAAAAGTACGGAGCTTCTTTTTTTGATTCCCGCTCTTTCGAAGACGTCCATTCTCAGTTGGCTTTATTTTTGTCCGTACCGGAGCTTGTAATGCGTCATGAATATTATCTCAATCCCGTCCGGTATGCCTCTTATGCGAATTATGATTCCGCAAGATTTGCGATTTTCAAAATGATTGCGAATCCAGAAAAGAGAAATTGGCTTACTCGTTATAAGGCGGAGCTTTCCCGCAAGGCTAAAGTAAATGTTTATGACACGACCTATCTTCCTCTTATAGATGAGTATTCAACAAGTGTCTTGGAAGCCCGCGCTGATTCGCTGTATAAGAATCGCAAGCTTCCTGAAGCCCGTGCAGTCTGGGAGCGCCTCCGCACTCTTTATCCAGATGACGATTCGCTATATTCTCGTGCGACCTTCGAAATTGCGAAGATTGGCAATGAAAATGAGAATTATTTCGATGCGGAGCGGGAGTATGCGGCATTCTATGCGATGTGGCCGTCTTCTCCAGATGCGGAGAAGGCTCTCTTCAGCCGTGCATTCATTATGCACGAAAACCTCAAGAAGGATACCGTCGCTCTTGGTCTATTCCAGGAATTCCAGCAGAAGTATCCCAAGAGCGACCTTGCGGAATCCGTGGACTGGCTCATCAGGAACATCCAGAGCAATGGAAAACTCGCAGAGGAACTTCTCGAGAAGATTTCTAAACAGGATGAAAAGGCGGAATAGACGATTCCTAGAAGCTTCCAAAAGCTATATTTCGCACACTTAATTCGCGTATTTATAAAGGCGGTAATTTTAATGGAAATGACTTTTGCGATGATCAAGCCTAACGGAGTGAAATCCGGTCTTGTGGGCCGTATCCTCGATCGTTATGAAAGTGCGCGTCTTGCGATTGTCGGTCTCAAGATGCATCAGATGACCTCAGCGGAAGCCCGTGGCTTCTATGCGGAACATGTGTCCAAGCCTTTCTTCCCGGAACTTGAAGCCTATATGACTAAGGGCCCTTCTGTGATGATCGCCCTTGCCGGCGAAAATGCCGTGGCCAAGGTCCGTGCCATCAATGGAGCGACCAATCCTCTCAAGGCGGAAGCCGGAACTCTCCGCTATGATTTTGCCCCTTCTATGACAGAGAACGTTGTACATAGCTCTGACAGTCCGGCGAGCGCCGAACGCGAGGTCTCGTTCTGGTTCAAGAAGGAAGACCTTTATGAGTATGAAGCAACTTCTCAGAAGGCCTGTACCGTACTCGGCTAATAGAATTCACACACAAGGAGACAAAACCCAATGCAATGGATAATCAAATATCTGACTTCCTCCATCGGAAAGAAGCAGATTATGGGTTGCACAGGAGCTGTCCTCGCCCTTTTCATTTTAGGGCACATGGTCGGCAACTTGCAACTTTTGAACACCGATCCTGCGGCCGCTCAGGCCTCATATAACACTTATTCGTATTTGCTTACGCATTTCAAACCTTTCATTTATACGGTTGAAATCGTAATGATTTGCGTATTCGTGATACACGTTTTCCTCGCTGTCACGCTTAAGATTGAAAATCGCAAAGCCCGCGGATCCGAGACCTACGAAGTGGATGCTCGCAAGGGTAAGAAGACCTTTGCTAGCTTCACGATGATTTGGTCCGGTATCTTCGTTTTAGGTTTTGTCATTTCTCATCTTTATATGCTTAAGTTTGGCACTTACTATTACTACCAGAATGCAGATGTCGCTGGTGGTATTGTGGTGCGCGATATGTGGCTCACGACCATTATGATGTTCTCCAACATTGCATGGTCCGTTTTCTATGTATTCGGAATGTTCATCGTCGGCCTTCATTTATTCCATGCTATTTCCTCCGCTTTCCAGACGCTAGGCATAGCCCATCAGAAGTGGACGCCGATCATCGAAAAGTTCGGCATGGCTTATAGCATTGTTGTTGCTGGCGGTTTTTTAGTCGTTGCCACCGGTAGTGCAGTCCTCTCCCATCAGCCGGCTACTCAAGCCTTGATCGAGCAATCCAAGGATATCGGCCGTCAAAATCAACTAGAGCAGCTTCAACAAGAACAGGTACAGAAGAAGACTTCTTTTGTCATCCCCTCTTCTGTGAGCGGCTCACAAGTCTCTTACATGATGAAACAAGCAGAAGGAGATCGCTAATATGATTCTCGATGCTCATATCCCAGGTGGAAACATCTCTGAAAAGTGGACTCGCCATAAATTTGAACTCAAATTGGTGAATCCTACAAACAAGCGCAAGTTCAAGATCATCGTCGTCGGTACGGGTCTTGCCGGTGCTAGCGCCGCAGCTTCCCTCGGGGAACTCGGCTATCAAGTTCTTTCGTTCTGCTACCAGGATTCTCCGCGCCGCGCACATTCCATTGCGGCTCAGGGCGGTATCAACGCAGCCAAGAATTATACGAATGATGGCGATAGCGTCTATCGTCTTTTCTACGACACGGTCAAGGGCGGCGATTTCCGCGCCCGCGAAGCGAATGTTCACCGCTTGGCGGAATGTTCCAATTCCATTATTGACCAGTGCGTCGCCCAGGGCGTTCCATTCGGACGCGATTATGGTGGACTCCTCGCCAACCGCTCCTTTGGCGGTACGCAGGTCTCGCGCACATTCTACGCCCGTGGACAGACCGGTCAGCAGCTTTTGCTCGGCGCATATCAGGCTCTGATGCGCCAGGTGGCGAAGGGATCGGTCAAGATCTTCCCGCGCCGCGACATGCAGGACCTCGTCGTGATTGACGGAAAGGCCCGCGGAATTGTGGTCCGCAATCTCATTACTGGTAAACTGGAAAGCTATGAAGCCGATGCCGTGTGTCTCGCTACGGGCGGTTATGGCAACGTCTTCTATCTTTCCACCAACGCCAAGGGATCCAATGTGAGCCCGGCTTGGCAAGCGTATAAGAAGGGAGCTCTTTTTGCGAACCCCTGCTACACGCAGATTCACCCGACTTGCATTCCCGTGACGGGCGATCACCAGTCCAAGCTCACCTTGATGAGCGAATCCCTCCGCAATGACGGACGTATTTGGGTTCCGAAGAAAGCGGGCGATACCCGCTCTGTGGATCAGATTCCGGAAAATGAACGCTATTATTACCTCGAAGAGCGCTATCCATCTTTTGGAAACCTCGTTCCTCGCGATGTCGCTAGCCGCAATGCCAAGATGGTTTGCGACAACGGAATGGGTGTGGGCGCTACTAAGCGAGCTGTTTACCTCGACTTTGGTGATGCTATCAAACGCCTCGGTGTCGGTGGCGTAAGCGCTAAGTATGGCAACCTCTTCCAGATGTATCAGAAGATTACGGATGAGGATCCATACAAGGTCCCGATGCGCATTTATCCGGCGAGCCATTATACAATGGGCGGCCTTTGGGTTGACTACAACCTGATGAGCACCATACCGGGTTGCTTTGTCCTCGGTGAGGCAAACTTCTCGGATCATGGCGCAAACCGCCTTGGTGCAAGTGCCCTTATGCAGGGCCTCGCTGACGGTTACTTTGTGCTTCCTTACACGATCGGCGGTTACTTTGCGGGTCAAAAGCTCGAAAAGGTGAGTGCTTCCGATGCTGCGTTCATTGAGGCCGAAAAGCAGACTATGGAACGCTTGAACAAGCTCCTGGGCATTCATGGCAAGCGTACGGTTTCCGAATTCCATCGCGAACTGGGGCATATCATGTGGGAAGACGTCGGAATGGGTCGAAACAAGGCAGGCCTCGAAGACGCACTCAAGCGTATTCCGGAACTCCGCGAAGAATTTTGGAAGAACGTCACTGTTCTGGGCTCTGAAGGCGACTTCAACCAGAATCTTGAAAGCGCGAATCATGTTGCGGACTTCCTTGAATTTGGTGAACTTCTCGCGCGCGATGCTCTCCACCGCGAAGAATCCTGCGGCGGTCACTTCCGCGAGGAACACCAGACTGCGGATGGCGAAGCTATGCGCGATGACAATAACTTCTGTTATGTCGGCGCTTGGGAATACAAGGGCGAAGGCGGTGTGCCTGAACTCTCTAAGGAACCGCTGACGTTTGATAATGTACACCTTGTGACGCGGAGTTACAAATAATGAGCGACAATATGAACTTGACTCTCAAAATTTGGCGTCAGAAGGACGCCAAATCCAAAGGACAATTTGAAACCGTTCGCATCGAAGGCATTTCGCCGGATATGTCTTTCCTTGAAATGCTCGATGTTGTGAACGAACAACAGATGAAGCAGGGAAAAGAAGGCTTTGCCTTTGACCATGATTGCCGCGAAGGCATTTGTGGTATGTGCTCTCTGGTTATCAACGGTATGCCGCATGGTCCGGATTATGCGGTAACGACCTGCCAGCTTCATATGCGTAAATTCAAGGATGGTGATACTATCGTCATTGAACCTTGGCGTTCTGCTGCATTCCCTGTCATCAAGGATTGCGTTGTAAATAGAAGCGCATTTGACCGCATCATTCAAGCTGGCGGCTATGTGAGCATTAATACGAACTCTGCACCGGATGCCGCGACGATTCCTGTTCCTAAAGATCAGGCGGATCGCGCATTTGACGCAGCAGCTTGCATTGGTTGCGGAGCTTGCGTTGCAGCTTGCAAGAACTCTTCCGCGATGCTCTTTGTCGCAGCCAAGGTGAGTCATCTCTCGTTCCTCCCGCAAGGAAAGGTCGAGGCAAAGAAGCGCGTGCTCGCTATGGTCGCTCAAATGGACAAGGAAGGCTTCGGCAATTGCACGAACCTCTATGAATGCCAGGCGGCTTGCCCGAAGGGCATCACTGTGGATTATATCGCGAAGATGAACCGCGAATATCTCGGTGCAACGATTACCTATGCCGAAAAGGTGTACGGTAAGGAACTTTAATAGAGTTCTTGAGATTTGAAAGGCCCGGCTTAAATGCCGGGCTTTTTTGTTGTATGCAAAAAAATTATATTCATAGTATGTTTCGTTTTCTCATAAGTTTGCTTTTCGCCATATCTTTGTTTTCTTTTTATGGTTGTGGTGAAGGATGCGATAATCCGTGGAATTGGTATTGTGGCGATGAAAGTTCTAGCCGAAATGTAATTGATGTGAATGCAATGTCTTTAGTCGCTTTGGATTCCATAATTTTGCACAACGATTCTGTTCAACAAGATTCATTAAGCAAGGTAAGTCATTCTCATTATTATGAAAATTATACGCCATTTTCCAAAATTTTAAAAAGCGCGGTTTCAACGGATTCTACAATATCTCCAATATATTTTCAAGTTGACAAAAATTATTGGAGTGGCAACGATGATGAATACATCCGATATAAAATTCTTTATTCAGATAGCAATCTGATTTTTATGGATATTTATGGTTGCCATAATAGAATGTGTTCCGATGCAAATAAACTTGTTTTTCATGATAGCGTCTATCACTACATTGAAATTTTAGATTCGTCGTTTACATTTTCCAAAAATTCAAAAGGTTTATATTATACGGAATTTGGAGAAAACTGTGAATTGAATGTTTCGTTGTTTTTTCGCCTGAAGATCAATACAAGTCGTATCAAAATTGACTGGAATGTGCAACAAGCAACCGAAATTTGTGAGACGGATGACTAATGAAGAATATCTGGATTATATTGATTTCTTTTTTATTATTCTCCTGTAGCCTTGAGGATGGTGAAAAAATTTCTAGTGACGGCTCTTTTTATACAACGAAGTATGCTACTACGGATCGTGAAGTTTTTGGATTCTTCTGTGATGAGGCTAGATTTATTACTTACCATACTCGTCAGTTCATTAAGTTTATCCCAGATTCTGTTTATCTTGTCCAGTTGGACTCCTCTTTGAATACTGTCAAAGAATATGGGGGTGATTTGAGTTTTGATGGCAATTGGTATGCGTGCGATCCTGATCGAGAATTTTCATTTGCTGCTTTTGATTTTCCTTCTCCCTATGTGCAGATTGTTGCAACGGGTTATTGGCTCAATCAGGATTCTGTAAAAGTTCCTGCAGAAATGCAGTTGATAGGAGATCTTGGCCGGTCGGAATATTTTTCATTTAGTTTATCTGAACAATTGACCTTTGCTCGAATAAAATATTTAGTACAGCAAAAGCTTTATCCGTTTACTGTGGCGAAGAGTGTCGCTGAAAGAGAATTGCAAGATGCTTTTGGTGAAGATTGGACATGGAATGGTGAAAACATGGCCTTACTCTTTGCGTATATAGACGATTCTATTTTTGTAAATCTAATTGATAAAATTTCAGAAACATTCGCAAAAGAAGGAACGTGGAATGATTCTGATATTCGCACTCAAGTGGCGGATTCTTTGCTCTCTGTTTATGGAGATTCTAATGCCTATTTTTCGAATTATTACGCAAACGCTTTCAATATGCCTGTTTGTAATGGAGATACATTGCTTGCGAAAGTGCAGAATAAAGCGAGCATTTTTAATGGGACTTCAATGGTCTGCGATTCTGCTATTTGGCGCTTTCAAACACTTGAAGAAGATTCTTTAGGCGCCTGTACTAGTTACAATGATGGTGATACCTTGCAAATAAGTGATTCGTTAATTTATGTGTGCACAAAGAGTAGATGGCATATAGGTTCACAGACTGAATTGCTGAATTATTATCTGGGAACGTGTACTAAAAAGAGAAGAATTTATGGAATTTTTGATAGCACATATTACTACTGCAATACTAGTGGAATATGGAAATCTATTGTACAGATTGACTATGACTTGGGGTATTGTGATGAGGATGCCACTTCTGGAATGACGGTGGAATACAAAGGAAACCCCGTTTCTTGTGGTAGTGGTCGTGCAAGATATACATATATAAAATGTGATGAATCTGGATGTAAACAAGGAAATGTTACGGAATGGTATTATTCTTCTGAAGAACAAATAATTGCATACGATTCTTTGCAAGCTTATGTCCGGGATTCTTTGCAGGGTTTGGATACTGCGGCAACAGGAATTTTTACATACGAAAAAGATAGCGTTGTTTACTATTCTAAAGGAACAAAAAACTTTGATTTTTATAATGTAGATTCTATTTACAATAAGTCTTCTGGGAAAGGATATCCGATAATTGTTGCTGCTAATATGTTATGGATGAAGGGATCTCCAAACACAAATCTGAAGAATGACTCGACCTCTGCAACTTTTTTCAAGGATTATTTAAAAGATGATATTATCTCATTTAATTTTGTGACTAGCGAGTATTATTATACACTTAAAAATGCAGAGACACAATGTCCGAATGGTTTCCATGTGCCTGATTCTGTGGAGTGGAACCGATTTTTAATTAATGTTGAGCACGGAATTGTTCCTGATAAGGATTATGCGTATATTTATTTTGTACTGAGATCTAAGTCTACGGGTGAATTTTATACGCGTACAATTTCCGTTTCTTGGACGAGTTCTGAGAAGAATGAGAGTACAGCCTATTGCCTTGCGGATGGAAAATTTGTTGAATGCGCCAAAGATACGTATGGTGTTTCAACGCCGTGTGTAATGACGATTAAGTCTGGAGAATAAGAATTTATGAAGTTTTGCCAAAGAGCAGGAAATGAATCCTTTTTCTCCTTGTAGTAGTTGCGCAAAAATTCCCGATAGTCCAAGTATTCGAAAATTTTTCGATGGGCTTGTTTTCCAGCCCTAATTTTAATGTAGATAAATTAAAAACAGAACGCCCAGGACATTTGAATTTTAGTGTTGCCCAGAACCAACGATGTATTTGAGCTCTGTGCCATCATCCATAGAGTATCGCGCAAGGAGTTCTTGAGGTGAAACGATTTCTTTCCCCATTTTTGGTGAAAAAATCACGTTTTTCCCATCAAGGGTATAAGTTCCCGAATTTTCCGGGAAAATGGGATCCTCTAATGAAAATTCTGATTTTTCATCCGGGTGCTTTTCGACGTAGCGTTCCAGATATTTTTTGGGATTGAGAATACGGCAGAGCCCCCAGTCATCTTCCGGGTCGCCGCCGAAATCAAAATCGTCCGGGGTCAAGAAACGCAGCGTCTCTTTGCCGGAAGAAGCGAAATTCAGGCGGTGCTGCCATCCTTGAAAACCCTTGTTCTCCTGAATGACCCAAGCCGCTAAATTCCCCTGTTCCTTGAGGTGTTTGAGGGAATCGATGATGACTTTGGTGGCGAGTCCTTCTCCTCGTTTTAAGGGGTCTGTACCTAATCCATACATATAGCCGACCTGTCCCCAGGAGCTTTTAAATGAATGAACGTGGAACATTGCAGCGAGTTTACCTTCATCATAGAGGAGTACACGGCTGTTTGCATCGGAATAGGGGTACATATAGGATGCCATGAAGGTATCGCCGTCGTGAAAACATTCCTGCCACAACTTCCAAATATCGGCTTCTTCACCAGTGGGGGAGAATGCGAAATATTCCTCGGCTATTGTTTCCGGGTGGTAGGAAAGCTTTGCCTTGCGCAAATTCAAAAGGCCTAGGTCTTCTTCCCGGTTAATGTATTTGACGCTTTTAGGTAAACTTTCTGCCATTACTTGATTGATTCTTGCAAAGGCGCCTTTGTAGTCTTCGTCGGCTTTTTCCACGTGTACGCAGAATGTATCGCTGTTGATCATAGAACCAAATGAAAATGCTACGGCTTTTCCATTTGCGCATAAAATAACGCCGTGAAGTCCGAGGGCCTCATAATTTTCCAGTGCCGTGCGGATCATTTCGCGTTCCATCTTCATCGTAGAGTTTTCTTCTTCTTGGTTCGAACTCCATTTATCGAGAATTCTCTGTATGGCGGGAAAGTCTTCCCTTGTGAGCGTTCTCCCTTTACATTCTGGGTAGAGCTCTTCAAATTTTGCAATGTGGTTTCGCTTGGAATGCAGGCTCTTGCCAGAGAGCGAGCGGAGTTTTTCCGCTGAATAGATGTAGTTTGCAAGGTCGCGGTTCTTGTAAAAATAAAAGTCTTTTAAGATATTGCTCTTTTGAGCATTCTCAAAAAATCTATTGGAAAGGGCTGCTAAGCGGAGAGGCTGTTTAACTGCGTCTGCATCCGATTTGATTTCGGACAATATTTGTTCTAAATCGCCATTGCCTAGCGGTTCGAGGTAGGCAATCTTTTCGCTGCCTGCGATATGGAACCGCGTAATTAAAAAACCGTCTTTTTCGCACCAGAGTGTATGGTAGAGATGCTTCCAAGCGAAGAGGTTTGCAAAGGCGTAGCTGCAATCCTGTTTTTCGCTCTTTTTGAGGTATTTTTCGAATATAGGTCTATCGGCGAGAGATATCGGTTTGAATTGTATCATGATGTTTTAGACTCGTGGTTTAAAATTTAAGTATAAAAAAGCTTAAATGACAAGTGCTGTCTTGGAACAAAGCCTTTTTTTACACTTCTAGGAAAAGCGGATTCCGGGGGTATTTTTACCGTAAATAGCCCTGGTTTATTTTTTGCAGAAATGTATATGAAGAAAAGGCTCTTTTCCTCTTTGGCTTTGCCGATGCCCGCATTTGCTCCGGTACTAAATACAACAAAAGTCGCGAGGCTTGAACTATGGCGGCCGCGATATTGTGGGTTGTGAGTTGATTGGGAAAACGTATGATGGCGGCTATCGTTTGTACATAAATGGAGAGCTTCTTGCTTATGAAAATGCGGTATTTGTGGTTGGCGTGAATGGTTCCGGGCTCCAGGTGTGATGGTGCAAATTGATGAACTCGAAAAGAGTTATTACTCGGGGCGCGCTTGGTGTATATCTGCTTGCGGTACGAGTGATGCCAATTATGGAAAGGTTCCGTTTTAGCGCAGTGCTTTTACAAAAAACGATAGATTTTCCCGCAGAAGACGGTAACGGTTGAATTTAACGCGAGCGGCTGCGTTATTCGACGTTATACCAACAGATAAGCTAAATCGCATTGTTGGTATAAATGAAGAAAGACTCTTTTACAAGAGCCTTTTTTCATTTAGGAAAAATATTATTTCACAAGTTTGAGTACTTTTTTCAAAGCGTTAATTTTTGCATTGGTGTAGGAGCTCTCTTCAGAGCAGGCATCTTCGAATATAGAGGCTATATCTGTGATGGTAAAGCCGAGATTTTCTGTTTTATAGGAATAGCTGCTTCCGTTGGCGTTACAGGATTCGGCAAGGTCGTATCCATCAGCCTCTTCTTCCATCTCTGCATTCAATTCTGAACAAATAGTTTCAACATCCGCTGCAGAGAGAGACCATTTTGTGGCGAAAATCGTTGTTATGCTATCTTCTTCCACGACGATCTGTTCTGTGGCTGAGGTATCTCCTTCTGTAATTGACAACGTTATTGTATTGCCACTGGTTGTTACGTTGCAAGCGACATCGGATTCGGAAGAACTGGAATTATCTTCATTGTCCTCTGAACTAGAATAATTGGAAGATGTTTCGCTATTGTCCTCTGAACTGGAAGAGATAGAAGACTCTCCATTATTGGCATTGGAGGAACTGGATAAATCTGTTTTTGCAGAAGAGCTGGAAGCGGTTTCTTCTCCGCTGTTAGAACTGGAGCTGTTTGCTGCCGATTCCAGCAGAGAACAGGCATATTCAAAACCGGCCTTTGTTTCGGAGACGGTCGTTCCTTCATTGGCTTCTGTGTAGTTATAGGAATATCCGGAACCGTTGCATTCAAAATTTTCCAGATTTTCATTCTCTTCTTCGGCATCTTCCCTTGCTCCTGTACAGGCGGCTTCAAACTCTCCCGATGCGTATGACCACGTCGCTTTTATGGTGGTCATGACGCTGTCTTCGCCAATGTCTGTCGTTGTAGTGGATGTCAGCGTACCTGCTTTGTAGGTCATTGTGACTGTGTTACCACTTGTGGTTACATCGCAAGAAACTGCTGAGCTGGGTGTTGCGCTTGTACTGCTGTCTTCATTGCAAGCAAGGATGCCCATGGCGGATAATGCAAGAAGGGGAAGTGCTGCTTTTTTTAATTTCATCATTTACTCCATATCTATAGTGTGTAAGATAAATATAACATAAAAACGGACGCTTTTGTCTGAAAAATAGGGGAACGGTACTTTTTAAACGGATTTTTAGAATCCTTTGTGAGAATTGAAAAGAGCTCTTTGATAAGAGCCTTTTTCTATGCAAAAAAATTTGTCTGTTTTCCGCTAAATCGCTGACGACTTTGCATTGCCATTCATATCTGTGCCCGCTAATTTATCACCGATTAGTTTTACTGAAATATTTCCAAGCTCCGCCATCTTTTTCTGCGTTACAACCGTTACTTGAAACTGGTTCGAAGCTTTACATCAGTTGAAGAGCCTGAACGATATTGTTGCTTTTTGTGATTTTAAATACAAAATCACCAAGCTGCCTCCTAGTCTGAATTCATTTTATGTAGTGTTGTAAGTAAATCGTATGGATTCCTTTTTATTCACTTTTTAGAGGTATAACGGCTTTTTTTTGTTTGGAAACGTGCTTTTAGTATGATGCTTTTTGAGGCTAGGCAAGATGGGGCGGATAATTTTTTTTGTATTTTCATGGCAACTTTTTTTTAATATGAAGCATCTAAAGTATGCAAAAACAAGA
>Ga0172377_10002772_pt1 | contig 17969 bp, 14 predicted proteins | sample Pumphouse3metaG_FD_119749 | JGI IMG/M metagenome (GOLD analysis project Ga0172377, IMG submission 119749) | Leachate microbial communities from a municipal landfill in Southern Ontario, Canada - Pumphouse #3 metaG | ecosystem: Engineered > Solid waste > Landfill > Unclassified | place: Canada...
AGACGCCATCGTAACTGAGAGGGGGATCTGCATTAACCCCCGCAGGGAAGATCTTCTTGGCTCTGCTTTAAAATCAGGGCTCCCGGTCGTTGATATCACGGAATTGAAGAAGGAAGTCGAAAAACTCACAGGCGTCCCGCGTCCTGCTGAATTTGATCACGATAAAATTGCCGCAGTAGTTGAATATCGCGACGGGACCCTTATAGATACTGTATATTGCAGGAAATAGGGGATATTTTCAAATCACTGTATCAAAAACATCTACTTGAACTGAAGTGTGAAGAGAGGTTGTTTGACAAGGTTTCTGCCACTGCCTCATCAGACACATTGAAGCTTGTCCGCCTAACAAGGACCGATCAGAACGTACAAACAAATCAATAAAAGCGGGACGAAGAAAGGAAAAAATCTTCGGCCCGCTCTTTTTTATCGGCGCCACCCTGAAGTAGGTGGCACCAGGAGAAAGGAGAGACAGAGGTTTGTCAGAGTTTATTTATCTTCCATAAAAGGATATGAATACCAACGCGGCGGCATAAGGATTTCTTTTATTGTCTTCGGGGAAACCCATTTTAAGAGGTTCAACTGGCTCCCGGCCTTGTCATTTGTCCCTGATGCCCGTCCGCCGCCGAACGGCTGCAGCCCTATACAGGCTCCTGTCGTTTTGTCGTTTATGTAGAAATTGCCTGCTGCGTATTTCAGTGCCTCATGCGATTTTCTTATCGCCGCACGGTCTTTTGCAAAGAAGCTTCCTGTAAGGGCGTATGGAGATGTGTTATTGCAGATGTCCATTGTTTCTTCAAATTTATCGTCATCGTAAACGAAAAGAGTGAGGATAGGTCCGAATATTTCTTCTTCCATTGTCAAAAAGTGCGGATTGACGGTCTTAATTATCGTAGGCTTGATAAAGTATCCTATACTTTTATCCCCCGAGCCGCCGTGGATTATTTCTGCTTCAGACGACTTTTTTGCGTAACTTATGTACTTCATGCAGTTGTCAAAAGAATTTTCGTCAATGACGGCATTTACAAAATTACGGAAATCACGGGGATCTCCTGTCTTTATGGATACCATCATTTCATCCAGTTGGTTCTTAACTTCGCCCCAGCGGCTTACGGGAATGTAGCAGCGTGATGTTGCAGAACATTTTTGCCCTTGATATTCAAAAGCGCCTCTTATCATAGCAGTTGCAGTTTCTGTTGCGTCTGCTGAATTGTGCATGAAAACAAAGTTTTTGCCGCCTGTCTCACCGACAAGACGGGGGTATGACTTATATGTGTTCAGATTTTCAGCTATACCCTTCCACAAACCGTTAAAAACCTGGGTTGAACCTGTGAAGTGTACGCCGGCAAGATCCTTATGCGCAAGTACTACCTTGCTGCCCACCGATCCAGGGCCTGGCATGAAGTTTAAAACCCCTGCGGGCAGTCCCGCTTCTGCATAAATCTTCATCAGATAGTAGCTTGACAGCAGTGATGTGGTTGCCGGTTTCCATACCACGGTGTTTCCCATCAGCACAGGGGCCATCGGGAGATTTGCCGCGAGAGCGGTGAAATTGAAAGGAGATACTGCGTAAACGAAACCTTCAAGAGGCCTGTATTCAACACAGTTAATGGCCCCATCCTCTGATGTTGGCTGATTTTTGTAAATTTCGCTCATATAGTGGACGCCGTAATGGAAATAATCAATGGTCTCGCTGGCTGATTCTATTTCAGCCTGCCATACGTTTTTGCTTTGCCCCATCATCGTAGCTGCGTTTAATATGTAGCGATATTTTGTTTTTATCAGCTCAGCTATTTTCATAATGATTGCTGCGCGGTCGGTGTAAGACATGCCCGCCCATTTATTGTGGGCATCAAGGGCCGCCTTGATTGCTATTTCCATTTCCGCACTTCCTGCTTTGTGATAGACCGCCAGCCTGTGTTTGTGATCGTGAGGCATAACGACACTGCCTGTATTGCCGGTACGGATCTCTTCTCCACCTATGATAAGAGGTATTTCTGCGACATTAGAAGATATTTCCTCAATGGCTTCTTTTAGAAGTTTTCTATCCATTGATCCCGGAGCGTAATCTCTGGATACATCATTAAACGGTTTTTCATAACTAAAAAGAGCGTTGCTCAAACCAAAAACCCCCTTGATATTTTTTAAATGCAACCAAGTTGCATTTAAGCGTCGCGAGTATGATAACCTGATCAGATTATCGAGTCAAGAGATGTTTTTGTGTTTTTACAGAAATAAATAAATCATATAGTAAAATTAGTAACTAAAAGTAGTTATATTATTTATTTTAATTTAAAAACATTAATTTAAGTAATATTTATTATCGATTCGTGATTCTCCTATTGTCATCCATTTGTGATTATGAGCAGAAGCTCAGTTAGCTTCAAATTACTAAATCGTCACTGAAAAGCATGAATAAATTAGTTATTGAATAAAAAATTTGCTGAATGCATCAGTCACGATCCGGAAAGGCAATTGGACACCTGGAACAAGGACATACAAGGGATCACCGAATGACATCGCTGCACCGTCGGACACACTGAACCAGTGGAGGAAATAGCTGGCCGCTGTCAGGAAGATGTTTACTGCGACAAAGGATACAGGAGTAAAAAGTTACATGAAAATCGGCAATATGACAGCTGAAAGAATACTATGTTATGGCAGGCAACTGGCAGAAGGGCAGAATCGGGGGATGAAATAAACGGTCTTGATGGCATCCTGCAGCTTCGACCTGAAAAAACTGCTGAAATCACTCGGGGTTTTTTGTCTCAATCACCAACAAGCCTGATTTTGGGAGTGCGGATAAATTTTTGGGCTGTAATTATGTGGCACGACCAAATATGCTTATTTTTGTATTTACCTATTTTCTTAAGGGCATAATCATATCAATAGGGATGTTTACTGCCATAATATCTCCCGGCAGAACAAAATTATCTTCAATAGAAGGCAGTTCCATTTGAATTTGAGAAAATTCTTTTTTTGGATCAGCGTCCTGTGGTGTCAGTGTAATAATAACGGAAAAAAGATCATGTCTGATCTCAAGTACGCGGCAAATAACTTTGTTTTGGCATTCATCACCCATGCGAAAAGGAAGGATTCTATGAGCCCGTACGCCAATATATTTCGTATCATCAGGTATAAAGGTATTACACCTTAAGTTAACTTTCCAGTCGAAAGCATGCACAGTGTTATGTGATAGTTTTTCTGCTTTTGAGTAGTTTTTGCATCCTGATAGCAAAGCTGACGCTAATGTTGATGGAGAATTGAAGAATTCATTGACCGAACTGACCTTTTCAGAATGGCCTTTGTTTATGACACATACCTTCTTACATAGCCTGTAAACTTCATCCCTGTTATGAGATACATAAAGAGTGCTCCCTTTGTATTTACCAAGGATTTCTGTGAGTTCCTTTTCGACCTGCCAACGCAGATAACTGTCAAGGGCCGATAATGGTTCATCGAGCATTATGATTTTAGGATCACTTGCCATAATTCTGGCAAGAGCAACACGCTGCTGCTGTCCCCCTGAAAGCTGTCCAGGATAATGTTTTTCAAGTCCTGTTAAATAAAAACTTTCCAGAAGGAGGTCTAACCGTTCTTTTGTGTTCTTTTGCCCATTACAGTTTTTCAGAACGGTATAAAGATTTTGCTCCACCGTCATATTAGGAAAAAGGGCGTAGTTTTGGAAAAGCAATCCGACATGTCTTTCCTGAGGGCTCAGGTTGATCTTCTTGTCTGAGTCAAACAATGTTACGCCGTCTACGACGATACGTCCTTCATCCGGTTTGACTATGCCAGCTATGCATTTCAGCGTCATGCTTTTGCCGGAACCTGAAGATCCCAGCAGAGCCAGGATCTCATTCCCCGCTTCAAACTCGGTGTTAAGGACGAAATTACCGAACGATTTAATTATTTTAACGTATATTGACATTTTTACCTCTAATCTTCATGCTCAAAATGATCTTTCGCTGCCCCAACAGGCTGTTTATAGCTATTTTCGAGCATATTTACCGTTACCAGTACTATAAACGAAATTATAAGATTTATAAATACCCACTTATAGGCAAGAGCGTCGTTTCCTTCTCTCCAAAGTTGGTATACCGTTGTAGATATTATTGCGGTCCTGCCTGGAATATAGCCGGAGACCATTGTTGTAGCTCCGAATTCTCCAAGCGCACGCGCAAAAGAGAGAACTGCGCCGGCGAGGATACCCTGTTTGCAGTTTGGCATCACGACCCGCCAGAATAGGAAGGTATTCGATAATCCGAGAGTTTGTCCTGAGTAGAGCAGTGTGCTGTCAAATGATTCAAACGCGCCTCGGGCAGTGCGATAGATCAAGGGAAAGGAAATTATTGTTGTTGCGAAAACAGCCGAATACCACGTCATAGTCAATTTAAAGCCAAATACTTCAAGAACCCGCGAACCGACCGGTCCTAGCGGGCCTATAATTTTTAGCAGGAAAAATCCAATCACAGTCGGGGGCAAAACCAGAGGCAAAGTCAGAATACCATCAAGCACTCCTTTGATAAGCCGAGGTGTTTTTGCAATGTAATGCGCGGCAAATATTCCCAGGAAAAATGTAATGAATGTTGAGATCAATGCTACTCTCAACGAATTATAAAGAGGAAACCAGTCCATGTTTTACCCCTATTCAGTTAGTTATGAAAAAGGATGGCCACGTCTTATCCATGCATGACCACCCCTTAATTAATTCGGGTTCTCTTATTTGGCTGGAACAGCGAATCCAATTTTGTTAAAGATCTTTAAGCTTTCCGGTCCCTTAAGAAAAGCAATAAATGCGTTCGCCGCTTCGGGATTTTTCGCATTCTTCAAAATTGCTGCAGGGTAAGTTATCGGCCGGTGACTTCCCTTCGGTGCTTCTGCTACAACATCCACACCTTTTGATGTTGCGGCATCGGTGCTGTATACAACACCGCAATCAACGGCTCCGGCAGCGACCTGTGAAAGAACTTCTTTTACATTACTTGCGTAGCTTATTTTGTTCATGCTTTTAAGTTTGTCCCAAAGGCCAAGATTTCTGTATATTTCTTCCGAGTATTGTCCGACCGGAACATCCGAATTACCGAGTGCAATGATAAAAACCTTTTCTGTGACTACATCTTTAAAGTCATTGATCCCTTTGGGATTGTGCCCTTTTGGAACCACCATCACAACTTTATTGGAAACTATGTTGAAACGTGTCCCATCCATTACAAGGTCAAGTTTCTTGGTGTTTACCTTGGAAGCCGCCTTAATGTCGATCTGATCCATTTGCTTCTGGCCTGCCGATATGAAAATATCGCACTCCGCACCCTGTTCGATCTGTGTTTTCAGGGTGCCGCTTGAATCAAAATTAAAGATGATCTTTACGTCAGGGACTGTCTTTTTGTACGCTTCCGCGATCATATTCATAGATTCTGTCATTGACGCCGCAGCGAATACAGTCAGGTTTGTATCGGCGTTTGCGGGTAACGGAAGTGTGAAGAGAGAGAGGATCAATAAGAACAGAGAAAGAAGAGAGAACTTAAAAGATTTTGGCACAATCACATTAAAGACCTCCTATTGCAACTAAGTATCAACAAGAGGATTATAGTAGAGCCTCTTTGTTTTTGCAACATTGTTGCGACTATTGGGCATTAAAGCTTTTTATTGGCCCGGATCTATCTCGTAAAAATTGCTTTTAGGCATAATAATAGGGGATGTCCATGCAGCGGACACCCCCGAAAACATCAAATACTATCATTTTTAATGATAACAGTCGGGTTCTTTGGGTCGTGCCACTTATAGTGGTTTATCCCTCAGTACCGCTCCCTCGACACCGGAACTTGCAAATGCCCTGTATCTTGTGAGGAAAGGACTGTCTGTCGGTTGTACTCGGGGAACGAATTTTTCTCTTCTCTTTGCGAGCACTTCTTCGCTTATCTTAAGATCAAGGCTTTTTGCCGGAATGTTGATCGATATGATATCTCCTTCTTCAACTAGTCCTATAGGACCCCCTACAGCTGCCTCAGGAGAAACATGTCCGATGGAAGCGCCTCTCGTAGCTCCGGAAAAACGGCCGTCTGTTATGAGTGCGACTGTGCCTCCCTTGCCCTGACCCATTATGGCGGAGGTCGGTGTGAGCATCTCACGCATTCCGGGGCCTCCCTTAGGTCCTTCAAAACGGATGACTACCACATCTCCGTCCTTTATCTCATTGTTCAGGATGGCTTTGCTTGCTTCCTCTTCACAGTCAAAGACCCTTGCAGGTCCTTCATGTACGAGCATTTCCGGAAGCACGGCAGACTGTTTTACGATAGCTCCTAGCGGAGCCAGAGTGCCTTTCATAAAGGCCAGTCCGCCCTCTTTGTGATAAGGGTCTTCGACCGGGCGGATAACGTTGTCGTTTACGACCTTTGCCTTTTTGAGGTTTTCTTTTACGGTATTTCCTGTGACAGTTATCAGTTCTCCGTGTATCAGGCCTTTTTCAAGAAGTCTTGCCATAAGTCCCTCGACTCCCCCGGCCTGCCAGAGGTCCTCAATATGGTGATGACCCGCTGGGCTCATTGAACAGAGATGGGGGACCCTTGCTCCGATCTCGTTGAAGAGTTCTAGAGGGAGTTTAAGTCCTGCGGCCCATGCAATCGCAGGAAGGTGGAGCGAGGTGTTCGTAGATCCTCCAAGGGCGAGATCGACGGCAAGAGCGTTTTCAAAAGCTTCCATCGTAAGGATATCCCTTGGCCTTATGTTCTTTTCAACGAGTGTCATTATTGCCCGTCCCGCATCTTTGGCTAGCCTGACACGACCGGCATGGACGGCCGGGATCGTACCGTTTCCGGTAAGCCCGAGTCCGAGTGCCTCCATCATGCAGTTCATGGTGTTTGCCGTGAACATCCCCGAGCATGATCCGCATCCGGGACAGGCATTGTCTTCGACATCCCTTAGTTCTTCATCTGAAATTTTGCCTGCCGCCTTCATCCCGACCCCTTCAAAAACACTGTTTAGGTCAAGGACCCTTCCCTTCATGGTGCCTGCCATCATAGGGCCGCCGGAGATCACGACGGAAGGGAGGTTAAGTTTGCCTGCAGCCATAGCCATTCCGGGGACTATCTTGTCGCAGTTGGTAACGAGGACAAGACCGTCGAAGGCATGTCCGCGGGCCATGACTTCAATCGAATCCATGATCAGCTCGCGGCTTGGCAGAGAAAACTTCATGCCCTCATGGTTCATTGCTATACCATCGCAGACTCCTATCACAGGAAATTCTATTGGGAGTCCGCCGGCAGCGTATATGCCGGCCTTTACAGCCTCTGTTATGGTCTTAAGATGAACGTGTCCCGGTATTATGGCGTTGTAAGAGTTCGCCACGCCTATCCATGGGCGCTCTATCTCCCAGTCCGTATATCCCGCCGCCTTAAGCAGGGAGCGGTGAGGGCTTCTCTGATAACCCTTTTTTGCCTTGTCGCTGTTCATTCTTAGATCCTTCCCCTCAGTTAAGTATCATCTTGTCTATCGATCCGCCCGGAGGGACCATGGGAAGCACGAGTGCCCCCTGCGGGATCCTGAAATCTACTAGAGCGGGGCCCGGGACGTTCAAAGCCGCCTCTATCGTTTTCCTTATCTCTTCCGGTCTGGTAGCTGAGAAACCGCTTACGCCCATACCCTCTGCAATTTTTACGAAATCAGGATTGCGGTTGTAGATAGTATTAGAGTAACGGTGTTCATAAAAGAGCTGCTGCCACTGACGGACCATGCCGAGGCAGGAATTGTTGAGGATGAAGACCTTGACAGGTATATTGTACCGCGCACAGGTGTCGAGCTCCTGGATATTCATCATAAAACTCCCGTCACCTGCGATGCAGCAGACGTGCTGGCCGGGACATGCTAGTGCAGCTCCTATCGCCGCTGGAAAGCCGAATCCCATGGTTCCGAGACCTCCTGATGTCACGAAGCGGCGCGGTTCTTCGACTTTGTAGTGGAGAGCTGCCCACATTTGGTGCTGGCCAACTTCTGTTGTAAGCACTGATTTGCCGCCGGTTATCTCGCGCAGAGATTCTATTACCTGCCAGGGAGCTATCTCTCCTGCGTATTCGTTTCTGGGAAGCGGCTCTTTCTGCCGTATCATCTCAAGCTCTTCAAGCCAGTTTGAACGGTCGAAGTATTTTTTCTTCATTGAGCTTGTGATCGCGTCAATGATCTTACCTGCATCGCCCACAAGCCAGACTTCAGAACCTATAGCTTTATCTATCTCTGCAGGATCGAGGTCGATATGGATTATTTTTGCCGCAGAAGCAAAGCTCGATCTCTTTCCCGTGGTCCTGTCGCTGAAACGGGATCCGATCGCGAGGATGACATCAGCTGTCATGAGTGCCCTGTTAGCTACAGGATGACCGTGCATTCCTGCCATTCCGAGTGAGAGCCCCAGCGGATGTGATTCCGGGAAAGCTCCCTTTCCAAGAAGGGATGTGACTACCGGTATCTCCAGCTTCTCCGCAAGTTCTGTAAGTTTTCCGGCTGCTCCAGACCTTATCACGCCGCCGCCCGCAAAAATAACAGGTCTCTCAGCATGTTCAAGAAGAGAGACAGCATCGTCAAGCTGAGAAAGATCTGATCCTCTCTCAGGATCATACCCCAGGAAGCTTATGTTTTCGGGGTATTCAAATTCTCCGAAACCTTTCTGTACGTCCGCCGGTACATCTATCAGGACAGGCCCCGGCCTTCCCGTAGAGGCGATGTAAAAAGCCTTTTTTACTGCAGAGGGTATCTGTTCCGGAGTCCTCACCTGCATGCTGTGCTTTACAAGTGGGATAGTAGCTCCCATGATGTCTGCCTCCTGAAAAGCATCTGTTCCGATCACCGTGGTTGCTACCTGTCCGGTGATAGCAACCATGGGAACGGAGTCCAGGTTTGCAGTGGCGATACCGGTCACCAGATTTGTTGCTCCGGGACCGGATGTGGCTATGCATACCCCGGGCTTTCCGCTCACTCTCGCATATCCGTCAGCGGCATGCGAAGCTGCCTGTTCATGGCGCATCAGCACGTGGTTGATCTTTGAGTCATATATTGCGTCATAAAGATGGATAACAGTTCCGCCGGGCAGGCCGAATATCGTGTCTACACCTTCTGCTTCAAGGGACTTGACCACCATTTGGGCTCCGTTCATTTTAGCCATTGGAAATACCTCCTATTGTAAAAGCGACACCACCTGAGCCTCGGATCAGTGGCCGGTGTGTAACTTTGCTAAATATACTTTCTGATACTCTCTCCCACCTGGTCAAAGGCGGCTGTTCCGCCGAATTCAAATGGCAGCTCATTTTCAGCTGCATTTTCAAGAAAATCTGATACGGCGCAGTTTACAGCTTTACAGGCTTCCTGCTCCCCAAGATGTTCCAGCATCAGGGCTCCAGAAAGTATCGCCGCAACAGGATTTGACCTGCCTGTGCCTGCAATGTCAGGCGCAGAGCCGTGTACCGGCTCAAACATCGAGAGACCGTCCCCGATGTTTCCTCCCGCGGCTGTACCGAGTCCTCCTGCCAGTCCGGCCTGCAGGTCGCTGATTATATCACCGAAGAGGTTCGGACAGAGCAGTACTCCGTAAGCCGCCGGGTTGCGGACCAGGTGGTAGCAGAGGGCATCCACGTTTACCATGGCATATTTGAGCCCTGGGTATTCCTCTGCCATTACCCTTTTTGCTGTTTCTTCGAAGAATCCGTAAAGTGCAGAGACCGCGTTGGATTTGGATACTACTGTCACTGTATCTTCTCCGCGTTTTTTTGCAAGCTCGCATGCGTATCTAGTGATCCTTTCCACGCCCGGTCTGCTGTTAATGGCAGCCTGTGCAGCGAAGGGATACCCCGGATCTGTTCTCAGGCTGACCATACCTTTGAGTTCATATTCGCCCCTGCTGACATCTACGGGAAGTTCAAGTACACCTGTTTCTGTAGTACCACCTATGCACATGTAAAGGTCTTCAGTGTTTTCACGGACTACCACAGAATCCATTTTCGCCCCCTTTAGGTCGACGGGAGTATGGACTTTCGGCAGTGAAAAGGCGGGACGCAGGTTGACATACTGATCAAAGCGGAAGCGGAAGGCAAGCAGGATGCCCTGTTCCAGGATGCCGGGCTTTACCCTCGGGTCGCCGATAGCGCCGAGGAGCATGGCATCGCATTTCGACATCTCTTCCATAGCCTCTTCAGGAATTACCTCACCTGTCGCCAGGTAGTGCCCTGCTCCGTAAGGGTATTTTTCCCACTCGAAAGAAAAGCCGAATTTTTCGCCGGATTTTTCAAGAACTTTTATGGTCTCCCCGATCACTTCGGGGCCTATCCCGTCACCGGGTATTACCGCTATCTTATATGTTTTCATTTTGATTACCGTCCTTGTTCAGAAAGTCTTGTCCTGACGTAGGGGACCAGCCCCCCAAGACCGATGAGGCTCTGCAGGAATTCAGGGAAAGGCTTGGCATGGTACGTCTCGCCCTTTGTTCTGTTTGTAATAGTTCCTTTTGTCAGGTCTATCTCAATGAGATCTCCCTTTGCAATTCGGTCTGTATCAGTGCATTCAAGGATCGGGAGACCGATATTTATTGCGTTTCGGTAGAATATCCGTGCGAATGATTTTGCTATAACACAGGATGCACCGGATCCTTTTATTGCGATAGGGGCGTGTTCCCTGCTTGAGCCGCAGCCGAAATTGTTGCCTGCGGTTATAACGTCGCCCTTCGATACTCCTTTTGCATAAGTCTCATCGATATCTTCCATGCAGTGGGCAGCCAGAGATCTTTCGTCGCTTGTAACAAGGTATCTTGCGGGGATTATTACGTCAGTGTCAACGTTGTCGCCATAAACCCAGGCGTTTCCTTTTAATGTCGTCTCCATCTCTTTGCCTCCTATGCCATTATTTCTTTTGGATGGCAGATGTGGCCTGCAACTGCGGATGCTGCCGCTACCATAGGACCGGCCAGGATTACCTCGCTTTTTGGCGATCCCATCCTGCCTACGAAGTTCCTGTTGCTTGTCGATATGCAGCGTTCGCCTGCGGCAAGGATACCAAGGTGGCCTCCGAGGCATGGGCCGCAGCTTGGGGTCGAGATCGCTGCTCCTGCGTCGAGGAATATATCAAAAAGCCCTTCCTTCATCGCCTGGCGGTAGATCTCGTAAGATGCCGGGATGACCATAAGCCTTGTCTTCTTGTGTACTTTCTTTCCTTTGAGTATCCTGGCAGCACTTCTTAAGTCGCTGATTCTGCCGTTGGTGCAGGAGCCGATGAAGACCTGGTCGACAGGCGTTCCTGCAGCCTCAGATACAGGTTTTACATTTTCAGGCAGGTGCGGCATTGCCACCTGAGGTTCCATATCTGTCACATCTATCGTGAGGGAAGCTGCATAGACTGCGTCCTTATCGGCAAAGATCGGCTCAAAATGCCTCGCCGCACGTTCGCGGGCGTATTGGAGGAGTTTTTCATCAGGGTTTATCAGACCTGTCTTTCCCCCTGCTTCAATGGCCATGTTTGACAGGGTGAACCTGTCATCAAGTCCAAGCTTTCCAAGAGCCTCTCCGTGGAATTCGAGGGCCATGTAGCGGGCTCCCTCTACCCCGATCTTTCCTATCAGAGCGAGTATCATGTCCTTGCCGCAGATCCATTCCGACGGAGTCCCTTCATAAGAGACCTTCATGGTCTCAGGTACTCTGAGCCAGGTTTCACCCAAAGCCCATGCGGCTGCGAGGTCAGTCGAACCTACTCCTGTTGCAAGTGCTCCCATAGCTCCGTGCGTGCAGGTGTGACTGTCAGCGCCGAGAACTATTTCTCCCGGAAGGACGAGCCCGTTTTCAGGAAGGAAGGCGTGTTCGACCCCGACCCTGCCTACTTCCCAGAAAAGCATGTCCTGTTCGTATGCAAATTCACGGCACTCCTTGATCTGTTCTGCAGAAGCGATGTCCTTTGCCGGCGAGAAATGGTCGGGTAAAATTGCGCAGCGCGCAGGGTCGAAGACCTTTTTCGCCCCCATTTTCCTGAATTCTTTTATCGCGGGGGGGCCGGTTATGTCGTTCGTGAAAGCGAAATCTACGCTGACACGGCAGATAGAGCCTGCTTCAACAGGGTCCTTGGTGTGCTTTGCTATTATCGCCTCAGCGAGAGTCATGGCCATTTAGTTTTATCTCCCTTGCTGCAGCCGCAGCGTACAGTCTGTTTATTGCGTCCACATAAGCGCGGATGGACGATTCAATGACGTCCGTGCTGGTTCCGCGTCCCTGGGCCTGAATGTCTTTATGATGGAGAACTATCCTGGTTTCGCCCTGAGCATCTGAACGTTCACTCGTTGCCCCTATCCTGAATCCCTTCAGCTGCGGGGAGAATCCGAGGATCTTCTTCACAGCGTTGTAGGATGCATCTACTGGTCCGTTGCCTACTGCCGCTTCAGTGTAGTCGTCATCGCCCGATGTCAGGGTGACGCTGGCGGTCGGTTTGCTTCCTGTGCCTACATGTACCGCATAGTCCTTGAGAATGTACCTTCTCTCAGGCACGAAAGAGAGGACCCTGTCAAGCATCAGGGCTTCGATGTCGCCGTCGCTCACGTCTTTTTTCTTGTCGCAGAGTTCTTTGAAGTAAGTAAACCCTGTCTCAATGTCTTCTTTTGAAAGCTGGTAACCCATGTTTTCTACCCGATCCCTGAATGCGTGACGACCCGAGTGTTTGCCGAGGACGAGGTCAGACCCCGGAGCTCCTACGGTTTCAGGGGTCATAATCTCATACGTTGCCCTGTTGCAGAGCATTCCGTGCTGGTGTATGCCAGCTTCATGAGCGAAAGCGTTCAGTCCTACTATTGCTTTGTTCGGCTGTACCATTACTCCGGTAAGATGAGCTACAAGCTTGCTGGTGCTGTAGAGCTTTGTCGTGTCAATTGTTGTCTTGGAGGGGTACTGGTCCTGCCTCGTGTTAAGAGCCATTACTATCTCTTCCATTGAGGCATTTCCTGCCCGTTCTCCGAGGCCGTTGATAGTGCATTCGATCTGTCTTGCCCCTGCCCTTACAGCGGCCAGTGAATTTGCGACCCCGAGCCCGAGATCGTTATGGCAGTGTACGGACCAGACTATATTTTCAGGAGGATTGACTCCGCTGATGATCTCTTTAACAAAAGAGTAAAACTCATCAGGCTGTGCATACCCTACTGTATCCGGGATATTGAGGGTCGTTGCCCCGCATTCTATGGCTGTTTTAAAGACTTCGATGAGGAACGGTACCTCAGAACGGCTTGCGTCTTCGGCAGAAAATTCAACATCGTCAATCAGTGACTTTGCCAGGCTCACGCCGCTCCGGACCTCTGCAAGTACACCCTCTTTATCAAGCTTCAGTTTATACTCCATGTGTATCGGGCTTGTCGCTATAAACGTGTGTATACGTGGGCGGTCAGCGTCCCTTACAGCTTCTGCTGCGCTTCTTATATCCTCTGATCTGGTTCTCGCAAGCCCAGCTATTATCGGGCCCTTTATCTCACGGGCTATTGCCTGTACGGATTCAAAGTCGCCGGGTGACGAAGCGGGGAAACCAGCCTCTATGACATCAACACCAAGTCGGGCCAGCTGACGGGCAATCTGGAGCTTTTCTCCCTTGTTGAGATTGATCCTTGCAGCCTGTTCTCCGTCTCTGAGTGTTGTGTCAAAAATTCGTACGCGATCTATCATGTCGTTCTCTCCTTTATTAAGGTAGTGGAATCGGCTGATTATGCCGTGAGAAGCGAGGAGCGGGCGGATGATGTTTTTCTGTTTTTATTGTTGTCATGCCGCCCGGTCAGGATAAGCGCTCACCGCTTCTATAATGTTGTTATTAGAACCGGGGTATTTCTTTCTGCTCCATCCAGGGCATCATTTTGCGGAGCTCTTTTCCTACCTCTTCACATTCAGCTTCCTGGGCGGCCTTTGCCCATTTCTTCATGCGGGGGCGGCCTGTCTGGTTCTCAAGTATCCAGTCGCGTGCGAAGGTGCCGTCCTGGATCTCTGTCAGAAGCTGTTTCATTGCCTTCTTTGATTCTTCGCCGATCACTCGCGGTCCGGCTATCATATCGCCGTACTTAGCGGTGTCGCTTACTGAATAGCGCATCCAGCTGAGACCACCCTCGAAAACCATGTCAACGATCAGTTTGAGTTCGTTGATGCATTCGAAGTAAGCCATCTCAGGCTGGTAACCTGCTTCTACAAGGGTCTGGAATCCTGCCTGCATGAGCTCGCTGACTCCGCCGCAGAGGACCGCCTGTTCTCCGAAGAGGTCTGTCTCTGTCTCTTCACGGAACGAGGTCTCTATGATCCCGGCCCTTCCTCCGCCTACACCTGACGCGTATGCAAGGGCGAAGTCCTTTGCTTTGCCGGATGCATCCTGGTATATCGCGATGAGGCAGGGTACGCCCTTTCCTTCTTTATACATGTGACGCACCATGTGTCCCGGTCCCTTGGGTGCTACCATGAAGACATCGCGGTCGGGCTCGGGTACTATCTGTCCGAAGTGGACTGCGAATCCGTGTGCGAAAGCAAGTTTTGCGCCCTTTTTAAGGTTGGGGAGCACTTCGTTTTTGTATATAGATGCCTGCAGATGGTCAGGCATGAGGAACATCATTACATCGGATTTCTTTGCAGCCTCTGAAACAGTGCAGACTTCAAAACCATCTTTCTCCGCGGTCACCTTTGACTTACTTCCCTCGTGGAGGGCTACGATCACAGTTGCTCCGCTATCGCGGAGATTCTGTGCGTGTGCGTGTCCCTGGCTTCCATAACCGATTATCGTTATAGTCTTTCCATCGAGAAAACTAAGGTCTGCGTCGCGGTCGTAATATACTTTTGCCATAACAAAAACACTCCTTCTGTCCTGTTGGACATTTAAAATTATGTTATCTATTTATGCTGGGTCTCTTTGAGGCCTCGTCATAACGATCATGGAAATTATTTGCTTGCTGCAAAACCTGTTTCAACCAACTCTTCAGGAACAAACCCGGAACGTGAAAGAGCCACCTGCCCCGAACCCGCTGTTTCAATTATTCCGTAAGGCCTAAAAGCTTCCATGCAGGCGATCATCTTTCCCTTGTCTCCCGTTATCTCAAGTGTCACAGCTTCTGTTCCCAGGTCTACGACCCTGCAGCGGAACACCTCTGCTGTCTGAAGAACGTGAGGACGCCTGTCAAGGGGGGCCCTGACTTTCACGAGTGCAAGCCAGCGCTCTACAAACGGCCCTTCCTGCGTAAGGTTTGTGACCTCTATGACCTCAATGAGTTTAAGAAGCTGTTTTCTGATCTGGTCGTAAACACCCTCTTCACCCTCAATAACGACCGTGAATCTTGATATTCCGGGAGTATCTGTCTGTCCGACGCTGAGGCTCTCAATGTTGTAGCCCCTCCTATAGATCAATCCGGCTATCCTCATGAGAACTCCCGGGTTGTCTTCAGATAGGATGGTAAAAGTGTTTTTCATATCATGTCCTCCTGTATGCTGATAATAGAGACAAAAAAAAACCGGGACCCCTGAAGGGCCCCGGTCCGAAAGTAACACGACGTTTAAGCGTCGGCCACCTCGGGGGACCCACTGCTAATAAGAAGTACTAGTACGAGAACCAGACTAAATATGTCACGGATCAAACTGTCTATTCGCATTTTATGTCCCACCTTTCGAGGTTTAGGCCTGCCCGCCGGGTGCTATGACCTGACGTAATGGGCGACATAATACGACCATATACGGTAAATGTCAACCATTCGTTTGTTAAAAAAATGACTATCTGCAGGTCACAGTCATTGACAATATCATAAAAAACAATGTTAATAGGTAAATGTGGTTAATATTATAATTATTTCTATCATGAATCCATATTTAATTAACGATCAATTTGCTGAAAACAAACTAAAATAAATTTTGTTTATTTATGAAAAATATGAAAGTAAAATGTTTTAGATCAGATGTGGTTATAGAAAAACCTTGCAGGCTCAGATGGAATGCATTAAAATGCAAATTGGTTGCGTTTAATATCCAAGGGGTGATTTTTTGAACGTTGAAAAAATACTTAGCGTTGCAAAACTGAGAGCCACACATCAGAGAAAGCTCGTACTGCGGCTTTTGGTGGAAAAAGGTTCCCCTCTCTCTCATAGCGAGATATCCTCTACCCTTGTCGAATCGCTTGATAAGGTCACGCTGTACAGGACCCTGCAGACCCTTAAAGCCGCGGGCATTGTACACCAGGTTCAGGGGCTGGACGGAGTATGGCGCTTCTGCGCCCATGATCCGGAGTCAAAGGGCTGTCCCGGGGATCATCCCCATTTCCTTTGTCTTCACTGCGGAAAAATGTTTTGTCTTACAGATCAGCGGCTTCCCCGGGTCGAGGTTCCCGAGGGTATGACAGTTGAGGGCAAACAGCTTGTTGTATATGGGTGCTGCAGTGAATGCAGCCCTGAAACGGAGGCCGGATAAACATGAAGATAACAGTGATCCCGCTTGAAGGAGCCATTGGCAGGCCTCTTGCACATGACCTTACACAGATAGATGCGGTGAACCACAAAAAATCTGCCCGTTTCAAAAAAGGCCAGGTCATTACGGAAGAAGATATCCCCACACTGAAGGACATGGGAAGGGAAAACCTCTCTGTTATGGAAATGTCTCCCGGAGAAGTTCATGAAGATGACGCTGCTATGCAGCTCGCGGAGGTGCTCTGCGGAGAGAACTTGAGGATAACGCCTCCTGAAGAGGGCCGCTGCAATCTCATCGCGACAAGTTCAGGCATACTATGGTACCTTGCTGAGACAGTCAACAGGGTGAATCAGGATCCCGACTGGGTGCTTTCCGCGTTGGCGCCTCACCGCCCTGTACTTAAAGGACAGACGGTCGCGGGTTTTCGCATAAGACCCCTTGTAATGGAAGACTACAGGGTCGAACGTGCCGTCGCGGCAGTTAGAGGAAGCAGACCTTTCGCTGTACTGCCCTTCAGGGATCTCAAAGTAGCTGTCGTGACCACGGGCAAAGAGATAGTTGACAAAAGGGTACAGGATGCTTTCAGGCCGAAGCTTGATGAAAAACTGAGCAGGCTCAGCGGCAGCGTTATAGGGCAGGCCTTCTGCACTGATTCTCTTGAACAGATAGCCAATGCAATCAATAAATTCCTTGATGAGGGAGCCAAGGTAATAATATGCACCGGAGGGATGAGCGTGGACGCGGACGACAGAACGCCCGGAGCTATCCGTTCTGTCTGCAGGAAGATCTCTTTCCAGGGATCTCCCGCCCTGCCGGGCGCCATGCTTATGCTGGGTTATGCCAAGTCACCCATCGACGGAGAAGATGTAGCGGTCATAGGCGCACCTGCCTGTGTTGCCTTTGATGAGAGGACAGCGCTGGATAAACTGCTGCCTTTTGTCTTTGCAGGCATAGAGCCTGGCGACCTTGTGCGAAGATGGGGTGTGGGAGGACTTTGCGAACACTGCACGACCTGCCGGTATCCTTCGTGCTCTTTCGCGGCAGGAAGCTGATGTGTTTTCCTCAAGGAGAGCAATCTTGCCTCCCTTCGGTCATCAGGAAATTTAAGGCAAAGGAGCATAAAGCATGAACAGAGATCTTTTGGCCCTAATAAGCAGAGAGGTCGAAGCCGGTGACTACGGTGTGCTTTGCACAGTTACCGAGGAATCCGGATCGACCCCCAGGAGCAAAGGTGCTTCCATGTGGGTGTACAAGGACGGCAGCATCAGCGGCACTATCGGCGGGGGACTCTTAGAATTTGAAACGATCAAAAAAGCCTCGGAACTTCTAGCTTCAGGTGATACAGTGCTAGTATGGAAGAAGGAGCTTACAGAGAAGGACGGAATGCTCTGCGGAGGTTCAGCAACGATCTATATGGAAGTGATAGGTAGAGAAGATGAACTTGTGATCCTTGGTGCAGGACATGTGGGAAAGGCTGTTGCCGAGGTCGGGGCTTTTGCAGGATTCAGGGTCACAGTATGGGACGAGAGGGAAGAGTACGCTAACAGCGAG
>Ga0172377_10002774_pt1 | contig 17966 bp, 28 predicted proteins | sample Pumphouse3metaG_FD_119749 | JGI IMG/M metagenome (GOLD analysis project Ga0172377, IMG submission 119749) | Leachate microbial communities from a municipal landfill in Southern Ontario, Canada - Pumphouse #3 metaG | ecosystem: Engineered > Solid waste > Landfill > Unclassified | place: Canada...
ACAATATGTTGTCAAAATTTCTTGTGGAGTGTTGCCAAAATCATAACTTTGGCAAAAATAATCAAAAAAACTTTCTTCGTTTTCCATATCCTGCAATAATTCAAGTTCGCTGTTATATTCTTTTTGTGTTATAGTTTCGGTGTCAATATAATCTAAATATTGCATATTTTCATCGTAAATTTTTGCCCTGCTTTTTTCTTCGCCCTTGTTATACTCTTCAATTAAAAAGTGTCCTTTAAATTTTTTAAATTCAATTTTTTTCATTTTACATCTCCTAATAAAATATTTTTAATTTCGTTTTGTTTTTCTTTTTTGCCTTGATTGATGCCCTCATAATATGAGTTCAAACAAATATGACAACATATCATTAAATTATTTTTATTGTATTCTAAATTCATCGCTGTTATATCACATTTGCAAACATAATTGTTTTTTTCATCAAAAATTTGATATCCATTGAATTTATATGTTTTGTATTTTTGTAGTGTCGGTGCATAACTAAATTCAAACTCTATATTTTTAAAACTTTCAAAATTCATTTTATACTCCTTATTGGACATAATAATTTTAGTGTTTCAAAATGTGTTTCTTTGTTTGTGTGTTTTATAAATAATGGTTTATGTTTGTTTTCTTTCGGTATTAAAATCTCAACTTCATTATTATCATTTTCACATTTTATATTTTTTAGCATTTCGGCAAGAATTTTTGAATTTATTTTTAAACTTTCATAACCGAAAGAATAATCATTCCCATCCAAAATTTCATTATAATTCACAAAATCCCCAATAACTATTGGTTGTTGTGTTTCATGTTTTTCACTTTGTGTTAGTTGTATGATTTTAGTAATTTCATTTTCTTGCTCTATTATTATTAGTTCTGTCTTTTTGTTTATTTTTTCAGGTGTAAACATAAAATTGCAATCTTTGTTATTCTCTTTTAAGTCATATTCTACTTTTGCAAGTTTATACCCGTCAATAGCAACTGCTGTTAAGTGGTTTTCTTTTATTTTAATATTTACTGCTTTTAAAATTGGTCTAGCATCATCAGTTGCCAAACATTCTTTTATGTTATTAATAATATTGTTATATTCGTTTTTTGTTAATAATAATTTTATCATTTTATATCTCCTATATTAAAATTTTTTAAACTTTCTTTTAAAATAATATGCCAATCTTCGCTGTTATCAAGTCTATTTTCATAATCATCAGTTATTTTTTCAATAATTAAATCATCAACAAAAATCGGTGTGTTATGTTCGTTATATTTATTTTGTTCGTTAATAAAATCAATTTCGTTTCTTATGTCTTGCCTGTGGAATTCTCTTTCTAGTTCTATGTGCAAAATATATTTTAGTTGTTCGTTTTCTTCTATTAGGTCTAAAATTTCATAAACATTCAATGAATTTTTATTTTTATTAAGCATCCAATTTGTTATAATTTCTTTTTTAATATCTTCTGTTTTATTCGTTTTCATTATTATTTCCTCCAAAATCATAATTCTCCCATAGTATAAATCCACTGTTGTTATATCCATTTTTTGATATTAAGTTATTTTCTATAAGTTCATTTTTAACTTTTAATAAAAATCCATAAGTTTCTTCTACATTTTGCATCCCAAAACCATCATCGCCATTGTTTAAATATTGGCGAATAAATAGGTCGGCAAGTGTCCAATTTTCACTGTTAACTATTTGATATTTCTCTTGTGAGTAGATTTCTCTTGTTTCTTTGTCTAAATTTTCTAATAATCTTGTTATTATTTGTTCTTTTTTCATTTTAATCCCTTTATAATCTGCTTGCTGTTAAGTCAAGTCTTATGATTTTTGATTTTATTTCCCGCAACAATTTTTGAATTTTTTGCCACTTCCACAAGGGCAACGGGCATTTCGCCCAAGTTTTGCGTTGTTTTTTTGCTTGTAATTTTTTTTAAGTGCTGTTATGTCTTTTTCGTGCTGTGTTGTTTGGTGGTAATATTTGGGTTTGCTGTTATGCTTTATTCTATCGTTTACAATATCGTTATAAACGCCTTTCAAAATTTCTTTTTCTAAATCTAGCATTTTGCCCCCCGTTCTGTTATGCTGATTATGTCGCAAGCATCAATGTTTCTGTCCCACAAATAAGCATTATATTTTTTTCGTGCTGAATTTTCGTTGCGTGCTGTTATAGTCAATTCAGTTTCGCAACCATTTTGCAATAGTTTAAATATAAATATTTTCATATTGCCCCCTGTAAAAAATTCTCTAATGTATCAAAAAAAACAATATCTTTGTAAGAACATTCATATTCGCTTTTATAAATTATTATTTTGTTTTTGGGGTTTAAGTGTTTAGAAAATAAAGAATGCCCCCATTTTTTAAAATCTGTATATTGATTATTCCAAAATTTTTGTTCTTTGTTTATAATTGTTTTTAATTGTTTTTCTGTATGCCTGAAAAAGTCTATTTGTTCGCCCTCTGGTGTTGTGATTTTTAATAAAAATGTTTGTTTCATATTTTTTATTCTCCTTTTATTATTTGATATTTTACTTTGAAAAATCCAATATCAAAAGTAAAAATATCATTACCATCAAAAACGACTTGACTTGCTTTTGGAAATTCTAGCCACGAGTTTTTCCCGTTTCTGTTAATGTAAATCCCGTTTGTTTGTCTTTTTGTTATTTCTGCGGTTTCGCCAATATATTTGCCGTGATTGTTTTCTAGTGTTTTCAATTTTGTTCCAACTTGTAAAATGTTTTTTAGTTCTGCCAATGTTTTCATTTTTTTTAATCTCCTAACTGCTTGCCCTTTGTCAAGTCAGTTTTTTTGGTGCAACTTTTTTCGGTTGCTGTTATAGGTTTTTGTTGTAAAAAGTTAGCCACTTTTAAAGTGGTTTGCCTTTTTGCTTTTTAAATATTAAATAATTTTGATATTGTGTTTTTTAGGGTCTTGTTTTGTAAATTCTGCTATTGTGTAAAATGAGATATGAGGGTCATATGGCTTTTGTTTGTTTTCTAACTCTGCAAGAATATAACTATATTTATTTTTTAATGCTTCTAAATCTTCAATTATTTCAAAATATTCGCTTGTTGTTAAATCTGCTAAATGTTTTTTGTCCCATTTTTTATAGAATTTATTTGCAATATGAAAAGGTGGCAAAATGTCCCCTTGTGCCTGCCCGCATTGTTTAAAATCTAATTTATTTTTGCAAAATTCAGCTACTGATGTTGAAAAATATGGCTTGTTATTGTTTAATAATGTGTAATATTGCACATCAAAAATTTTTGTTTTTGATAATTGAAAAGTTATCATAAACTCCTTTTTTGTGAATTTGTTTTCCATTTTTAAAAACTCCTTGCAACTTTTTCAATCCGCTGTTATGCGGTTGAGTTGCTGTTCCTTTAACTTCCCGCGTGGGTAAGTAGGGGCGCTAAGCCGACGCCAGAAGGCGTTGTCGTCTTAATTTTCAAAGACTCATCAGGGCTTTTTTATTGTTCGCGTTCTATTTCTTTTTTACAAATTTGTTCAATTTTTTTCGCTGTTCTGTTGTCCCGTTCTTGTTCTCGTTCTTGTTCCCGTTGTTTTGCTTGTGCTTGTCTAATTTCAAAAATTTGCTTGTTTATTTGTGTTAATTTATTAATATCATTGTTTTTCAATGCTTGTTTTTGTTGTGCTTTTAGTTCGTTCAATTCCATTTTTTTATTTTCCTTTTATTTATTTTAAAGATAATATAAAGTATTTTCTAAAACTTTTTTAATTTCTGTTTTAAAATAATCTAAAATTATTTTGCTGTACTTTTCGCCTTGTTCTTCTTCCAAAATTCCCAAAGCCAGCAAATTTCGCAAGGTATCAAGTGAGTTTTTAGTGTTTTTTTGCAATGTTCCTAAATCTCCGTTATAACTTGCATTAATTTTTAATAAGTTTTCAATTTGGTAATCTTTCAATTTTTCAATTTCCATTTTTTTACATCTCCTTGTTATGCTTTCCATTTGGTAAAGTCTTATAAACCGTTATTAATATATTATATAATTTATTATATCAATGCTTTTTTTGTTTGTTAAATAAAGTTTTTTGATTTTTTCAATGTTATTCGTTACAAAGTTTTTTGATTTTTGCATGTTGCTATCAATAAATCCATCAAAGTATATTTTTGCTATTATTCTTTTTTTGTCTTTTAACTCAATTATATTTTTGCTATTGTTGAATAGTAACCTCATGTTATAACCTCCCTTTAAAATTTATTTTGTTGTATGTCTTGCCGTTGTATTCTCTCGCTAGTTTTTGTAGAAGTGTTTTAGTGTCTTTGATTTTATATTTGTTTCTAAATTTTTGTAATTGTTGCATTGTTTCAATTTTTAACTGCCAACAGAAAAATTTTAAATCTTTTTGTTGTTGTTGTATGTTTTCCATTTTTTTGCTCCTTTTTTTATTTTCCTAATAAGATAAACTTTGCTAACTCATTTTGATTTTTCGGCAATTTACCAAAATGATTTATAAATTTATTTAACAAATTATACATTTTTTTTACCTCCTTTTTATTTTTTTTATATTTTTGCGGTTGTTGTTATAAAATCAACTAAATCCCGCAACTGTTCTTCTTGTGTGTCGTCCTCGTTAATGATTTCCTCGGTAATTTCCTCAACATTTTCGGGTTGATTATAATCAACTTCATCTAATGAAATAAAATTCTCATCATCTTCGGTGTTATAATAACATTTATAGATTTTACCTTCCTCTGTTAGTAATAATTGATAGAATTTATTACAGTCATACATCTCATCATCGCCGTACAAAATTCCCGTTATAGATGTTGCTTCATCTGTTACTGTTATTGTGGTATACCCCGCTTTTTCTAATTGTTTAATCATTTCTTTCATTTTAAAAACTCCTTGCAACTTTTTCAACTCGCTGTTATGCGTTTGTGTTGCTGTTCCTTTAACTCCTCGCGTGAGTGAGTAGGGCTTAAAGCCGACACGCATTATATTGCGTGTTTCGTCGCAAATTTTCAGCGACTCATCAGGGCGGTTTAGCAGAGTTTAAATAATACGGTTGACCTTGTAGGTACTACATAGTATGTGTTATTCTTGCGACTTCTAAAAAGTCCTGCATTCATTCCATACGTGCCAAAACTTATAGCAATTTCTTCTAAATCTAACCCGTCAATTTCTTCATTTGTAAATTTGTTTAAATCATTTGAACCGTTTAAATATCTTAATATTTCTTTTTTTGTTGTTTCCATTTTTTTTACTCTCCTTTTTTAAAGTGCTTGCCAACCTTTTTTTAATAACCAAATTTTAAAAATCTTTTTAAATAGTGCTCTTGTGCTTCCAAAATATAACTTTTTTTAATTTCTTTGTCATCCCATTCTCTGTCGATAAAATTGTAAAATCCTTTTGTGCCTTTTAAAATTTCACCATTTTCATTATCCAAAATTATAAAAACATTCTCATCATCTTGTAACTCTTTTAGACTAGAAAAAACGCAAAGAGAAACAAAACCCCCTTTTCTTTTGTTTAACTCAATTATTCTATAATCTTTTTTGTTCATTTTTTATTCTCCTTTTTTATTTTCTACATTATTAGTGTATCACACTATTGAGATATTGTCAATCATTTTAACGTATCTTCTTTAAAAATATCAATATTTTTTTAAAATGTTCGGATATTGAAATTATTAAAAGATAGTGTCATTTTTTATGTTTTATTATATTTTTATTTATATTATTATATATTATTATATAAATTATATAATATAGGTTATATTATATAGATTATATTATTATTAGGAATCTGATAGCTTGATGCTGTATTTTTATAATTGTTTTTAAATTTGTAGTTTTAAAAGCCCCTCGTATTATATTATTTTTTTATTAGTTATTATATATTTATTATATTATTTATTACTTATTATTTTTTTTTATTAAAACGTTCCTTGTCATTGCTTATTTTTTTTATGGTTATATTTATTATTATCTTCTTTTTATTCTTATAGTAATAGTATTATTATTATAGTATACTATTATCATTGTGATATACTATTATTTTGATATATCATTATTGTCATTATTATTATTTTAATATATTATTATTGTGGTCGGGTATGTTGGGGACTGTAATGGTGATTATATTTTTTTGTATGTATTTTGTAAAAAAATCCTTGTTACTCTACAAAATTGCCCCAAGTCCTCAAATATTCAAGAAGTATTCAAACGACATCAAAAAGAAATGAAAAGGATAGACATAATTATTTTTATTAATAACAATGTCTTATAATTCATTCAAAATGCTCTAAAATCGTTAAAACAATGAACATAATACGATATTATGTATATCCATTTGTAAAAGCGGGGGGGGGTATGTTTAAAACAACCAAGCGTCAAAAAAACGCCAGCGGTGAGTAGCACACCCATAGCAGTCTAACCTTATGATGATAGTAAATTGTATTTGTGGAGCAATTAATTTTAAAAATGGGGGGTGTATGGGATAATGGTAGAGATGTGAAGATAGGGGATTGAGGGGAATTGATAAGATCTAATCAAGAATAGTTGACAAAAGTAGTAAAATGTGGTAAAATCAGGTAAAGGTTGAGATAAGCGAGGTGGGGTTTAGCAACTGAAGGAGAGGGAATGAAAATAAGATATTATTCGGAGGAACTGGACAAATATTTTGACAGTGAGAAGGAGGCTGTTGAGGCGGAGCTCACAAAGAAAAGGGAACGAGATAAAGCTGAAAAAAATGCGACAGAAAAGGACAAGAGATTGAAGGAGGTTATGGAGCGAGTTGATGAGGCGAACAAAGTTGTGGAGAGATATCAAAAAGATTATGGCGGTTGCGGTGAGAGGGGGCGATGTGAGTTTGAAGATGATTTGATTGGGTTGGCGGTGTTTTTCGATTTATTGGGGTAGGGTCAAGGATTTATAAAATAAATAGAGGATATGGGAATAGGAGCGAATGGATACAAAGAAATTTGAGGATAATGTGGGGTTGGTATATTATGCTTATGAGAATAATTTTAAGGATTATGAGTATTGCAAAGATGATATAATACAAGAGGGTATGATTGGGTTGTGGGATGCGACCAAAGATTCTGGGGCTGACGGAATATTTTGGGGTGAGGCTTATAAAGGGATTGTTCAATCTATGGTGGGGTTTTTAAAGAATGAATTAGAATACGAAAGACATTGTAGTGATAATGCGATAGATGAGTTGTGTGGCGAAGATATCATCGGTATAGTTGATAAGAAAAATGATAAAATCGAGGCAAATGAACTGGAAGATGAGATGGATCGAAAGTTATTAAAATGCAAGAGTGAAGTTAAGATTTTTAAGGGATTTAATAATTTTACGAATTATAGAGATTTTGTATTAAAAAAAGATAGCAAAAGACTTTGGCAACGGTTGTCAATAAATGAGGTTAACAATTAGTATGTGCGAAATTGTAAGGGTTGATATAACGAAAGCTAATGCATGGTTGGTAAAAGATAAATATTTGACAATAATTAATAAATTACATATAACAGAAATGGAGTGTCGAAGGATTCTTAAATACATTATGGACAAATACAAGTTGAATAAGTTAGAGGCTGAGATTTATATAATGAATTGTCATGCTGAGAACAGAATTGAACTTATTTATGTTGAGAAAAAAAAGTCAAGAGATGAAAATGGATATTTTGTAGTATCCAATTTATGTGAATTATAATAATAATCAAATTATAAAAATTAATGTGGAGCGAATGAGATGAAAAAACTACAACAATTTAATGTTTATTCATTAACCTATGAACGAATAAAAAATTCAAATTTTGATATTAAATTAAATTTTGATGACGCTGAAAAAAATGATGAGTTAATCGCATTAGCCGATAGTGAATGTTTAAGGGCAATTCGCAGAATAACGAATAGCGAATTTGATGAGTTTGAATTTGAACAATTAAAAGAACAACGTAAATTTCTTATAAAACAAAATAATTTTACGGAGAACAAGAAAAAAATTATATATATAAATAAAAAAATAAAGGGCATGCTTTTCATTTCACAATTCATTTCTATTTATGTTGAGAAAAAGAGTAAGTACCCAAATTTGATAAGACATGGTTTTATGGTAAATGGTATTAAGTATAAAAGATTTATGGTGGGGGCTGCTCATGCCAGAACAAATCGTTCAATGTGGGTAAGCGAAGATATTTATGATGAACTTGAAAAAATTATAAATAATGGTGTTGGGAAAGTTGAAATAATATTAGCAAAATGGAACGCTTATAAGGCATTGAGTCAAACAGCAACAAGAAGGGTGCTAAGACCAAGAGTATGTATTGTCGCAGATAAGGAATTAATAATAAATAAAAATGTGGATTGGGCAGTTGAAGACAAATCTGAAGATGATATTGTAAGGATCAACAAAAATTTAAAATATAATATGTGGGATGGAATGGGGATTATAAGCCCAGAGTTTTCAAAAGTATGGGTTGATTATCTTAATATTGATTATAACCCTAGTGCATTTTTAATTAGATTCCCGTTTGGGAAAGGGTTACTATGTCAATTTGATTTTCATAAATTCGCCGATGAGGTTTCGCATAATTATATTATAAAAGATTTATATGGGAATGAAAAAGATGTTAGGGAAATAGATGTTGTATTGACTCAGAGTCAATTTAAATTGTGGAATGCATATAATAGTTGGGAGCAATTTGAAAATGAGTGCGACAAAAGCGGTTTGTGTTGGGGAATAAGTAGAATTTCACCTAAGAAAGAAAATGATGTGATGCGAACGAATTATCAGTTCTTGCAAGTTTTAAATTTGAGTGATAATGATATTGTCGAATTATGTCAACCAACTATCGATTTTTTTGATGGGGCAAGCAAAAAAAATATTGGTTTTATGGAATTGTATATGTTGGGAAAGTTGGTCGAAAATGATTCAGCATTAGAGATTTGGAATAATATTAACGATCCATTTTTGAAATGTTTATTTTTAGATAATTCATTAATTAATGATAAATACATACAAACACGTATACTCAATGATTTAAATAAAAGAATTAATGAATCAAAGTTGGGAAAATTATATATAAATGGTTCATTTCAATTTGTATATTGCGATCCTTATGCGTTTTGTGAATATATTTTTGGAATGAAGATCAAGGGGTTATTGAATGAATTTGAATTTTATTCTAATTATTGGAATAAAAAAGATGCAGTGGAAATTTGTGGGATGCGAAGTCCTATGACGTGGAGAGCAGAAGTAAATTATATGCCTTTAAAAAATACTCGTGAGATGCAAGAATGGTATAAGTATTTGACTAGTGGTATTATTCTTAATATTTATGGTGTTGATAGAGATATATTTTCTTCGATGGATTTTGATGGAGATACTTTGGCAACTACTGACAATAAAGTTTATTTAAGATGTCGATATGGTGGTGTCCCCGTATTATATGAACCTAAGAAGGCTCAAAAGTTTGAATTAACAAAAGAAAACTTAAAAGATATATATAAGGTAGATATGTTTGGATTCGATACTCTTGTAGGTTATTATACAAATATTGGGACTTCATATTATTGTTTATTATCAAAGTTTGAAATTGGCAGTGATGAATATAATGAGATAATAAAAAGATTAAAATTAATTTGTATTTTTCAAAATTTAACTATTGATGCCACTAAAGGCTTGGAATTAAAAAAGATACCAAAGCATTGGACGACATATAGTAAAATATTAGATTCGGATTCTGAATATGAAAGGAAAGAAAAAGAGTTTAACAATAAGCTTGTGATACCAAATAATAAAAGACCATATTTTATGAAATATGTATATTCGAATTATATGAAGAAGCATAATGAGTTCGTAAAAGACTTTGATTTATATTGTGGAACTAAATTTGGGCACAAATATAATGAAATTACAGAATCACAAAAGCAATCTGAACCATATATAAATTTATTGAAATATTATGAACAAAAAAATCCATTGATGGAATTTAAAAGTGATATGAATAGGATTTGTTGGTATTTAGAGAAAAAACTTAAAGAAGTGAAAAAGATAACTAAAAATTGTAATAGTATAGATATATATAATAAACTTTATAATAATAATTTTAAAATTGATAAAATCAAATTAAATCAAATGAAAGATTTTTATAATATGTATTATGATTTTAAAAAAAATAAAATGTTAGAAAAGTCACAATATTATACATATAATCAATTTTATAAAAATTTAAAAAATCAAGCACTTGAAACTATTTCTTGTAATATACAAGAACTTGCTAATTTAGCATTATATTTATGCTATTGTGAAAATAAATCTCATTCAAAGGGATTTTGTTGGGACGTTTTTGGCGATGGAATAAAAGAAAATCTACTTGAAAAAATAAATAAAGTAATGATCCCTATGCGATGTGATTATGGGGATATAAAATATTTATCACAAAATTATAAAATGGTGGAATTAGATTTGGGTAAGAATAAAGATGTTGGGAAAGACGAGGGAATTGATCTATTTGAAAATGCCGAAGATTTGTTTAATAATTTTGAATTATTGGAGGATTAGATTAATGATAATTTTTAATAAAGAAGAACATTATAATGAATTAATAAATAATGGATTTGAGAAATTCCCTAATAAACGTGATTTAATTATTCTTGCAAGACATTGGTATGAAAAAGATAATATTTATTTATCAAATATAAAAATCAATTTAATAAATTTTTGTTTAAAATATAATACGCAATTTAATCCTATAAAATGTGAGAATTTATTAATAAAAGTTGTGGAATCATTGGAACATGATGAAATTAAGGATAATTTTAAACCACGAATATCATTATTTAAAGAAGAAATTTTATATATTAAAAATATAAAATCAAATGCGAATAAGTTTAAATGGAATGGATTGAAAAATAACAAAAAATGGTGTGATTACCTACAAAGATTGTTGTTTGTGATGTTGTGTATATCTAAATGGAAAAATTATACACCTATTGATGTTAGTGATAATAATATTAAATCTATTTATATAACATCAACAAGTCCAATTAAGTTGAAGCAATATTTTGAATTGGCTCGAATAAAATTTACAAAAAAGCAACAAGTAAAAGCACTTTTTGAATTAAATAATATGGGATTAATAAATGTAAATTTAAGACCATTATTAAGATATGATATCTTATTTAGTAAAAATAATGGCGAATTGGTTAAAGAATTTACTATTAATAAGGATATGATAGATGTTTTTGATGAAGTGATTGGTGAGAATTATGTAGAATGTGAAAGATGCCATAAAAAATTTGAAAAAAATTCAAATAGACAAAAATATTGTAAAAATTGTGCAAATATAGTAAAAAAAGAACAAAAATTAAATTATTGGAAAGAAAAAACTAGAACATTAGAAAAAAAATAGATCTGGCTTTCTTTTTTCGATATTTTATATTATTAATATAATATATTATAAATAATATAATAAAGATATTAATATTTATATAATATTAAGTAAAATTATTGTAATTTTATATTGTTTATTTTAAAAACACATTATTATGAAATATAAACAGGAGAATTTTATGTATGATTTTGATAGTAAAAATTTAAAATGTGTGTTGAAATTTTCAATAGCAAAAAGGTTGATACAAGAAGGTTATATTGTGAGAGATATTAAACCAAATAAAAATAATAATGAATCAACCGTTTTCTTATTCGATAATATCCCTGAAATCGTTGGGAAAATAATACAATATTCAAGATTATAAATAAAAAATTATTTCAATAATAAAAATTTTAGGGGAATACTGTCTAATTATTTTTGACAGTTTTTTTTATATTAAATAAAGGAGAATGAATTATGAATTATATAGGTATTGTAAATACACCTAGATTATCTAGCGAACACATCGCTAAAGTTTTAGTCCCTAGCGGTGGACTTTATGCAGGACAAGTTGTATATTGTGAAAATTTATCATCTTCAATTGATAAAAATTATGAAATTTATTCAGCCACAAAACCAACTTCTGCAAATTTTGATAGTAAAAATCTTGCCATTGTATTAAATGGCGGATTTGAAACGTTGGCAGATGGGCGTAGACCAGATGGACAACCAGATTTTACACAATACACATTTGAAGCAGGAGAAACTGCTACAGTTGTTTTTATTGATAGGCATATTAAATATAGTATTGGATATGATAGTATTGATACTAATACTGTTTCAACTATTGCTATTGGAAAATATTTAATTCCATTAAATAATTCTAATAATTTAGCGGTTGCAACTTCAGTGCCAACAACTACTGCATGTGCATTAAAGGTTGTTGGAATTAGAAGTATGGCACTTGGCGGTAATCTTGCAGGAGAATATGCTACAACATATATTTGTATATCGCAAAATGACGATATAGTTGATACTGGGAATTATATAACATCATTTTCATTGCCAAATCAAGTAGGAACTTCTGTAATTAACCAAAGTAATGGAACAATTACAGCGATAGTCGCTGGTTCAAGGACTGGAATTGCTGCTACATTTACAAATTCAATAGATGCTGTGGTTAAAGTTGGGGGAGTTACACAAGTTAGTGGGGTTACTCCAAATACCTTTACTGGAGATGTGACTTATATTGTAACAAGTGAAAGTGGAGCTTCAAAAACTTATATAGTAACAATTTCATTAGAAGAATATAGTTTGACGACTACCCCTGATTCACATGCAACTATTACAGTGACTCGTGGTGGAACTCCAATAACATCAGCGGATACAATATTCTGGGGAGATATATTAACGATAAGTGCGTCTTATGATACAGGATATGAAAAAGATTTATTAACAGTCAATGGGGAAGCTTTTATTAGTGGAGATACACATACAGTGATAGAAGATGTTGAAATAATTGCAACAAGTTCACTTATAGAATATACTTTAACTATATCAGATACCGAAACAATTACAACTGTCACAAGAGATGGAACGGAAATAATATCTGGTGCAATAATTTATTATGGTGATGAATTGGTAATTAGTGCGGTGCCAATCGAATCTGCTACTGGTGTTGGAATACATGTAAATGACATTCCATTTAATAGTGGTGAAACATATAATGTAATTGGTGATACGAATGTTGTCACTATTAGTTCTTAATTAAATTAATATAAGATTACCATATGGTGATCTTATATCATTATTGAAATTCGGTCTATGGGTTCAAATCCTAAAATAATGACATAATAAATATATTATAAAAAAAATATGTTATAGAAGAAGGTAAAATATATGGCACAATTAATTGATAATTCAAAAAGAGGGGTTATTTCAAAGTGTAAAAATTTAAAACAACCAAAAAAAGATTTTTCGAGTGCAGTAGTTAGAAGCAATTTAGATAATAATTTAAGAATAGAGATTAATGCTATTTTTGGAGATGGTTATTCAGAAAGTGAATATATTGAATTATATAAGATATATCAAGAATATTTAAATAATTATGCTTTAAAGACACAAAGTCATAAAAGAGCATTAATAAAGGTATGTAAATGTACATTAAGATTTGATCAAGCGATTGCTTTTAATAATACTGGTGACGCAAAATATTGGGGTGATTTGTTGTCTAAGGCACTTCAAGAAGCAAAAATAAATCCTAATCAATTATCTGCGGCTGATTTATCTGATGGAATTAGTGGGTTTTCACAATTATCTGCGGCTATTGAAAAATCTAAGAATATATGTGATGTTTTACCAAAATATAAAGAAAATCCAAGAGATAAGGCTGATATGGTATTATATTTTTATATATCATATATTTGTAAATTAGATAATAAGCCTATTCCCGAATATAATGAAATATATGGATTTATGAAAGATTTATATAATAAAAATTTGGAAAAATATAAAGATATTATGAAAGATATGGTTTCAAATAAAAGTGAGAATATTGATGGCAGGTTATAGAAATTTTCAAAGTAACAATGCTAAATTTATGATAAAAGAGAATAGAGTTGGATTAAATTCATTTGTTCAATCAATTAAAATTAATGGTGATAAGGAAATGTCTATATTTGAACAAAATATAGATAAATGGAGTGAATTTGTTGGATTTTTGAAATGGTATCCTGATTTGTTTTGGGATTTAATTACTCCTGAAACTGGCGGAATTCATTTAGATTTAGATCAAAGAGTGTTTTTGAGATCAGAAGCAAGATTTTCTTCTGGATATTATGTTTTTAGTAGAGGATATAGCAAAACATTTTTAGAAGTAATGTCATTATTTCACACTGCTATATTTTTCCCCGGAATTGAATTAGCATTAACGGCACAAACACAAGCACAGGCTGCCACATTATTAAAAGATAAATATGGAGAAATAATAAAATATTATCCATTAATAAAAGATGAAATATATAGAACAAATTTCGCTGGTGATACTGTTGAAATTGAATTTCATCATGGAAGTAAAATTACAAATTTAGCAAATAATCAAAATTCGAAAGGATGTAGAAAAAGAAGAATTAAAATAGAAGAATCTGCATTGTTGAATGACAAAGTGTATCAAAACGCTCTTGAACCTATTGTAGAAGTTCCAAGAGTTACTGTTGGGAAAACTGGAGAAGTTGACCCTAATGAGTTGAATTGGAAAATAGATTTTTACACAACTGCTGGATATAAAAATTCCACTGAATTTTATCGAGTAAAAAAAATGTTAGAGGAAATGAAATCTTTGAAAGGAAGTTTTGTATTGGGTGCAAGTTGGGAATTGGCTAATTATTTTGGGAGAGGTTCACCTAAGAGTAAGATACTTGATAAAAAAGCGAATAACAATCCAATATTTTTTGCACAAAACTATGAAAGTGAATGGGTAGGAGCAAGTGTAGGGGCGATTGTAAATCCTGATAAACTTATGGAAAGTAGAATATTGCATGAATGTGAATTGAAAGGGAAAGAAAGTTGTGAATATATATTGGGAGTTGATGTCGCTCGTTCTGATAAAGAAATAAATTGTCAAACTTCTATTATTCCATTAAAAATAATAAGGTCATCAAATAATAAAATAAAATCATATAATGTCGTAAATATCATTACATTTTCAGGAACACTTAATTTTACGTCACAAGCAATCGAAATTAAAAAAATTAAAGAATTATATAATGCACAAGTAGTTGTCGTTGATGACAATGGTTTAGGTGTTGGATTATGTGATGAACTAATGAAAGAAACATTTGATCCATTAACTGGGAAAAGTTTGGGTTGTTGGAATTCAATTAATACCGAAAGAGCCCCTGAAATTAAAGATAGTGAAAGATGTTTGTATTGCTTGAAATCTACTTCTTGTCAATCTGAAATTGCTTTTATATTCCAAGAATTATTTGAATCTGGAAAGGTTAAACTTTTAGAGCATAAAGTAGATGCTGGATATAATGTAAATGATAATTCGTTTTATTCAGACAATATTTTACCATATGTGCAAACAGACCTTCTAATAGATGAAATATCAAATTTGCAAACAATCGAAAATGAAAAAACTAAAAAGTTAGAAATAGTGCCTCAAGTTAAAAGATTACAAAAAGATAGATTTTCTGGTTTAGCATATGTATTATGGTATGCTAAGACTCAAATGGATAAAATTGTTGTAAATGAAGTTGATGAAATAGATTATTTAAAGAGTATTTGCACTGGATGGTGATTTTTTTAAAAAAAATATATGGAGGAATTAATGTCTAATAGAAGAAATAGAAGAAATAGAAGAAATAGTAATATAAATATAACAGACAACTCCTTTAAAATGAAAGATAATTTAATGAGTAATAATACACCACTTAATGATAATGAATTAAAAGAATTTTTACAATATACATCAGAAATAATGAATTCTTATTCAAATAACAGTGTGGGATATCCAATGACATTCACTCCTTCACTTACGAGTGAAAGGTTAGCGTCAATAGGATTTATGCCAACTGAGTTAAGTAGTGATCAGTTACAAAAGGCACTCGCATCACCAACATTAAGTTCTGACTTATTAACAAGTTATTCTGAATGGTTACAATTTGGAGAGGCGATTTGTAAAAGGACTATAGGATATTTAGGAAATATACCATCATTTGATTATATTTTTGTGTGTAAAAATCCACCAAAAAATAGAAACGATAAGGAATATTTAGAAGATAGAGAAAAATTGAAAGACTTTTTAAATCGTTTTGATGTAAAAGCAGAATTTTCAACTATACTTCGTAGAACATTGGTTCTTGATGCATATTTTGGAATATTTAGAATGGACGTTGGAGAAAATTATACGTTTCAAGAACTACCTTCTACAAATTGTTTAATTACTGGGAAAAGTGAATATGGACCAGTGTTTGATTTTGATATGGAATGGTTTTTGAAACAAGGTATATCTATTGAACAATATCCAAATGCTATGAAAAAATTATGGAAAAGGGTATATGGATCAACAACAAATATTAATGATTACGATCCTTCAAAAAGAATTGATGAACGAAAGGGGACTTTCTCAACTTGGGCACAAACAAGTCCTTTGCAAGAAGATGGTGGTTTTACATGTTTTAAATTTAACAGTGATACATATGCCATTACTCCATTTTTGGTGCCATTATTTAATGATGCAAAAAATAAAAATTTAATTCGTGAATTACAAAATAATCAATATATAATAGCGAGTCAAAAAATCTTAATTGGGTTAATACCTTTATTAAAAGAACAAAAAAGTGGTTCATTTAAAGATGCTGTAGCGTTAAATCCTGAAACATTGCGATTATATCTTGGACTTTTGAAGAAAGGATTAAATGAGGCTATAAAAATTAGTGGAGTTCCATTTGATGATGTTAAAGATATAAATTATACATTGCCTGACAAAAATATGTATACTGAATATAACACAAATTTAAGTGGGAATAGTGGAGTTACTAGTCGTTTAATTTATTCTAGTGATAAACAGACATCAATGGAAACATTATTGAGTCATGAAATAGACGTAACATTGGTTTTACAGTTTTATAATCAATGTGCGAAATGGCTTTCAACTAAGGTAAATTCATTTATGTCGAAATATAAATTTAAATTTATTTTTGAAGGGACTAATTTTAGTTCAAATAGAAAAGAAAGACTTGATACAGCACTAAGACTTGCAGATAAAGGGATTTCATTACCACAAAAGATTGCTGCTTCCATAGGCATGAATATTTTTGATTTAGAGGAACAAATGGAAAGTTCAAATGATGGCTTTTTTAGAGATGATCTTTACTTGTTGCTTAATAGCAATACGAAAGACTATGGTGAAAATGTTGGTGGACGTCCACAAGCAGATATACCGAATGAAAGCACAGACAGAAATGATGAAAGAATAATTAAAGGAGGTGAAGAATAATGGGATTAACGAGTAAAAATACATTAGATGCTATTTATAGAATATTTGATTATGCTTTTAAAGCTAATAGTATATGTGATAATATAGTATATTATCTTGATATTAAACAAAATCAACCATCTTTTCAGAAATTTTTTCATGAAAATGTCGCACATATTTTTCCAATGTTTGCGGATAAAATTCAATCATTTGGGAGTTTAAGAAATGATATATTTCATAGAGGAGAAGTAACTAAATCGGATAAGCAATATAATTCGACAAGTGAAGCAGTGGAAGATTTTGTGCTGGCGATGGTTGAGTTGGAAACATTAACAATAAATGCGATAAAAATTGCTATTCAAAATGAAGACTTTGCATATGAAGATTTTTTAAGAGATTTTAATTTTTCTATATTGCCAATATATACTAAACAAGCACTTGTATTTTATGATGCTATAAAAACATATGAACAAACTGATGATATTCATAAATGGAATAGTGATTATGAAAGTTTCATAATAGAAAATTTTGTGGAAGGAGGGTAATAAAATGGCAAGAATAACAAATATTAATGATTTAGATGTGAATATATATTCTTGTGGCTCTCAAAGATTATCGCATAATATAAAGACAAAATTAGGAATTCA
>Ga0172377_10002776_pt1 | contig 17964 bp, 18 predicted proteins | sample Pumphouse3metaG_FD_119749 | JGI IMG/M metagenome (GOLD analysis project Ga0172377, IMG submission 119749) | Leachate microbial communities from a municipal landfill in Southern Ontario, Canada - Pumphouse #3 metaG | ecosystem: Engineered > Solid waste > Landfill > Unclassified | place: Canada...
TTCCTCCGTACAATGTACTCATGGGGCACCTCCTCTGTAGATAGTTAATAGTTTGGTGACTTTTACACTATCTAGTTTATCACATGGGGTGCCTCTTTAATGATTCTCAGGCTATCCATTCCGGGGGGGTCGAATATCCGAAAGTTCCTCTTGAGTGACGGATTGAGCCTGGAACGATATATGATCTTATCGTCCGACGACCCGGCAGGCAGTATTTTCTTCTGTGATAACGGAGTCCTCGCGATGTACTGGACCAGCCCTTCCATGCCGTCAGGGTTGTCATGCTCTATGTAAACATGGTTATCCATATTAAATCCCGAGTGGCGGCATATCCGCATTGAGCAAGCTTGCCGAGGAACTTGCAGTCATGCATAAAGTAAATACGCAGCATTTTCGGTATGGTGAATACGATCTATCTGTGGGAAACCGTGGTCAATAATAGAAGAGTCATCCTCTTCTACTAAAGAATCCAAAGAGTATGAGCAAAGCTTATTACAGAGCCATGCTATGACGCCCTGCCCTCAAACGACATTGCCTAATCCGGACATAAGAGAGAAGATCCAGAGCAGGCTGATCCTACGCCAAAATGGTAAATTTTCAGGAAAATATTGCGTCCCGAATGTTCTTAGGGTAAACTGACGATGTATGAGAGTCTTGGATGGTGTAAAAGAGAGGAAACAGACCTGTCTCACGAATGTTGGAACAAGCAAATCCCTATCAGTTATTAGTATCGATCACGTTGGCTTTTCTAATACTGTGACTTATTTTAAAATAGGGGGATTAGCGAATAAAAATAGTATCCCTGCCTTTCTGTCATTAGGTGAACTTTTCGACGGAGAACATAGGTGTATTAGGCTTGAATTGTCGGGGGTTCGAACTGCTATATATGGGAATTGTTATGCTCTGGACGCCGATTAAAAATGCTATTTTAGTTTTTTTTTCGCTAATCCTTTTCTTCTTTGCAATAGAAGTTAGCCTGCGTTCATATGAGAGATTTTTTCATAAAATTCCTTTCTTTAAATCATCGATTGAATATTATGATCCTTTGCTGGGGTGGAAGGGGAAAAAAATATTTGATGATTCTTCAGAAAATAAGTACAAAATATTTGTAATCGGGGATTCTTTTACTGCCGGCTGTGGAGTTAAAGAAACAAGCCTGTATTATGGAGCATTGAGAAAAAGGTTAGATGCTGCTTTGTTCGTTTACGGCGGGGGAGGATATGGCACGTTACAGGAATTTTTAGCGCTTGAGAAATATTACGATCAAGTCCAACCTGACCTAATAATCCTTCAGGTGTGCCACAATGATTTCATTAATAATAGTCACGAGTTAGAAAGCAAAAGTTATTTTAATAACAATAACATGGTTAGACCTTATTTTAGAAATGGAAAGATAGAATATCTTTTGCCCCGCACTTGGGGAAGGCAGAAGATGCTTTTGGGTTCTTATTCTAGAGTGCTATATCGTTTGTTTGCATTATTTGATAGATTTATTGCCTTATTGGCAAAAAAACACTATTTTGGTATGCATTCTATCGAAAATGTCATAAGAAGTGAAGGAAAAAATCTTGAGACCTTTAACTTCTCAATTAATACAACAGATATTTTAGTAAAAAAAATAAAAAGCAAAGCAGCGCGTACACCTATCGTTGCTTTTGCGGTAGATAACATGGAGCCCTATATAAATGAGTTTCGAGCTATTTTTAAAGAAAATCAGATCATATTTATTGATGGGATACCTGATTTGATTAGAGATAAAGAAAGATCTGGCGATAGATTACGTTTAAAAGATAATAGTCATTGGAATTCTGAGGGGCATCAAATTGCTGGAAATTTCTTGGCGGAGGAACTCTACCGTTTGGGATATCACAAATGAAGTTTTTTGGAATATAGTTTGATTAACTCCAAACTTTTATTAAAAATTACTTGTTTTCTTGAGAGATATATGACCCGGCTGGTTAAATTGCTTCCGGAAAACTGGAAACGCCTGCGGGCTTCGACAATACGAACAACTGAACTGGAGTCTAAGGTCTAAGATATTCAGGCTGGAAGACAAAAAGAATATCGCTCAGATATCCACACATTCGGAAGAATTCCTGTACTCGACCCTCAATATTGCCATGCAGCGTAGTATATTAAACAAGCCCCTTCGGATGCTCGCCGGCTCCGCATCCTCAGGATCGATACCTCCTAATGTCGGGATTGTCTGTCTCGGGGCGTTATATCATGTTTAAAGAAAATAACTATGATTGGAAATCGAAAGTCGCAAATCTATACCCGCATGGATGAGGGCAATTCGATAAAATTCGGGCTGCCTTTCCCGGAAAAACCTCAAAAGCTCAAAACCTTAAAGACATACAGTTTTGAAAATTTTTAACACGTCTCATAATTTTAATTGTCGACGCTTTTCAAATCAATATCCAACAGTTTAGGAGCAAAATACCTGACGCCAAGAAGCCCTATCGGAGCGGTAAAACAAATAGATAAAACCGCGATCGATAAAATAGCATCCCCTTTTCCCACCCCCAGCAAGAGAGGTATAGCTCCAAGAGCAGCCTGCACGGTAGCTTTAGGAATATAAGCTATGACACAAAAAAGTTTTTCTTTAAAATGGAATTTTGTTCCCCAAAGAGCTGTTAATACCCCTATCGATCTGAAAACTATCCCGCAGGTAATAACAGACAGCCCTATCAATCCCCCTTTTACTGCTGTTGTTACATTAACCGACATTCCTATAAACACAAAAAGAATAATTTCCGCAAAAACCCATACTTTTCCAAGCTTTGAGGCAAGCTCATGGGCTACCCTTTCTGATCTTTCCAATAAAACGAAACCCATTGTCATAATGGCAAGTAATGCGGCGATATGCATATGTGTCCCGATCTGAATTAAAAGAACCGAGAACCCCAAGATCAACAACATTTTTTCCGTGGCTCTTATGTTGTGAAAATGTTTTTTGAAAAGCCTCGAGAAAACAATACCGGAACATAACCCCAGAATAATACCAATGATTATCGCGTAGGGAACCGAAAACACTGAGCGTAAATAATTCATACTGTTGCCTTGATAGACATTCAAAAAAAACGTAAACAAGGTAATCGCAACAACATCATCCAGTGAAGCGCCCGCCAAAATAAGCGTCGGGATCTGCTTCTTTTCACCATACCCTTGTTCTTTAAGCGTCAGCATGGATGGCACGACAACCGCCGGAGAAACCGCGGCTAAAATAAAACCTAACATGCCAGCTTCTGTCCACGAGAACAATAACAAATAACGGCATATGATCGTAACGGACACCCCCTCGAAAATACACGGCACAAAGGCCATGCGAATAGAGGCCAGCCCGACTTTCTGCAAAACTTCTTTTTCAATTCCAAGACCGGCTCTTAAAAGTATCACGATTAGGGCAAGTGATGTTAAAAAAGGAGATAGTTCCCACACAGAAGAAGGAAATTTATCGTGAAAAAAATAAGATAACGTAATACCCCATAAAGTCATCCCTAAGACGGCTGGTAATTTAAGCTTTGCCGAAAGCTTCCCGCTAAACCAGCCCCCGATTATAACTAAAACAAATAAAATGTTTAATGACATATTTTTCTCTCCAAAATAAAAAACCCGACAAAAAAATAACTCCTAGTTTTAAGTAGGAGTTATCAGCCTGTCGGGCATTTAATGGCAAACCCCATTGCCGAGTACACTATATCATATCAAAAAATATTATTCAATCATAACTCCGCATCATAATTCCCAAATTTTTTGTTTTATATTCTGGATTTAAGCCCTCCTATCAACACAGAAAAGGTGTTATCAGGATGTATTGTCGCCGCATCACATATGAACATATTCCCTAACTTCATTCTTTTCTCGCATTGTTTTTAACCGTTTTATCCGAGAGATTTCTTATCGACATCTTAAACCAATCAACAACATCTGCTTGCTCCGCAGAACCTTCGGCTATTCTAACTATCAGCTTGTAATACTCTTCAAGAGACGAAGCATCCTTTCCGTTCATTCTAAGCAATACCCTGCCACATATAAACGCGGTTCTTTTATTGCCATCAACAAAAGGATGATTCTTGAGCATGCTAAAAACTAAAATAGCCGCCTTATCAGCTAAAGTTTGGTACAAGTCTCTTCCTGCGAATTGTCTTTGCGGATTCGCAATAACCGCCAACAGTGCTCCATTGTCTCTTATTGCGCAATAACCTCCGTATTTGCCAACTTGCTCCCGATAAACATCAATCACCTGGTTATAGCTCAAATATTTCATCTTACTCATTTGCAAGCCTTTTCAGATACTCGTCACTGTCAGTCATTATCGCTTTTAAATGCCCTCTGAATTCCGCATCCGGGATATAGATGGAGTACGTCTCTATAACTCTATCTATCCCCTGCTTTATCAGTTCAGTAACAGGAATTTTGGTAGAATCATGGATCTGCTCCAATGCTTTCTTTCTGTTCTCATCTAAGCGTATGCTAGTAGCTTTTATCATTTTGCCCTCCTTCTGTCCACCTTAAGTATACATTGAGGTACATGTATTGTCAAGTATTTTTTAAACTACACAATAGTACACTCACAAGAAAAATGGTAACATTTCAGTTATCCGCGGAAATGTAGCGTCCCCGCGCCCGTCGTTGCGAGCCCGCCGAAGGCGGGTGAAGCCCTTCGTATCGTGATAAATGCCATGACTCAGGATTTCGGCAGACTTGGCATAGGGCCGAAGCAATCTCCCTCCGAAATATTTTCATATTATGAGATCACTTCGTCGCCCCTTCGGGGGCTCCTCGTGACGACGGTGTAGGAATTTACTGCAGATGACTGAGATTGATGTCACGACGGCGTTGGATTCTACTGCAGATAACTGAAATGTCAGCCTTAGAGGCCCAAAAGCCCCCTAAAAACAACGAGCGCCCTACAGATAACTGTAAGGCGTTAGTCCCCACTGCATCAAGCGAGTTTGGTTCGCCTGAGCGTCAAGGTTGGCTGGGATGCCTGGACTCGAACCAGGAACGGATGATCCAGAATCATCTGTGTTACCATTACACCACATCCAAGCGGTGAAAAGCATTATACTACACGGCTTTTTTTTTAAAAGAATTTTCTTTCGTGCCGGTATTTATCTTGGCCCATGTGTCTCTGAGCGGCGCTATCCGGTTAAAAACAGGGCTCTCTTTCCTCGAGTCTTTGGGATCCACGAAAAAATACCCGTTCCTCTCGAATTGAAATCTTTCTCCGGGATCAGCCGTCTTAAGCGATATCTCCATTTTGCAATTTTCTATCGTTTTTAAGGAGTCCTTGTTAAAATTTTCTCTGTAGTCCCGTCCTTCCTCAACATTCTGCGGGTCCCTGACAGTGAAAAGTCTGTCGTATATACGCACAGTTCCCTGGAAACATTCCCGGGCATTCACCCAATGTATTGTGCCTTTAACCTTTCTGCCGTCGGGAGAATCCCCTCCTTTTGTCGCGGGATCATAAGTACAATGTATTTCTTTTATCTCCCCGGTTTTGTCGTCTTTTATTATCTTTGCGCAAGTTATGAAATACGCGTATCTAAGCCTTACTTCCCTCCCGGGAGCAAGGCGGAAAAATTGTTTAGGAGGATCTTCCATGAAGTCTGCTCTTTCAATGTACAGTTCGCGGGAAAAGGTTATTTTTCTTTTTCCTTTTTCAGGTTCTTCCGGGTTATTTACCGCTTCTATTTCTTCAGTGTCTTCATCCGGATAATTGGTTATTACTACCTTCACCGGATCGAGTACCGCCATAACCCTGTTGCAGGTCCTGTTAAGCTCTTCTCTTATGGAATTTTCAAGCACGGCCGCATCCACTATGCTGTTCATTTTTGCGACACCTATATCTTCACAGAAATATTTTATTGATCCCGGAGTGTACCCCCGTCTTCGTATCCCCGAAATAGTCGGCATGCGGGGATCGTCCCATCCTTCGACATACCCTTCTTCCACAAGAGCCAGGAGTTTTCTTTTGCTCAAGACCGTGTATCCGAGATTCAGCCTCGCGAACTCTATCTGCCTTGGGTGCCAGATCCCGAGCTCCTCAAGAAGCCAGTCATAGAGCTCCCTGTGAGTTTCAAATTCTAACGTGCAGATAGAGTGTGTTATCCCCTCGATCGAGTCTTCCAGTCCATGCGCCCAATCGTACATAGGGTATATGCACCACTTGTTCCCCGTTCTGTGGTGAGAAGAATGTATTATTCGGTACATGACCGGATCTCTCATAAGGAGATTGGGATGCGACATATCTATTTTTGCCCTCAATGTCTTGCTCCCATCCGGGAAATCCCCTTTTCTCATTCTTTGAAAAAGGTCAAGGTTCTCTTCCGGGGTTCTCTGTCTGAAAGGGCTTTCTTTCCCCGGCCCTGAGATCGTCCCCCTGGCCTCTCTCATTTCTTCAAGCGGGAGATCGCATACATACGCTTTTCCCTTCTTTATAAGGGCCTGTGCATAACCGTACATTTCTTCGAAATAATCCGAAGCATAGAAAAGCCTCCCTTCCCAGTCGGCTCCCAGCCACTTTACATCCTCTATTATCGAATCTACGTATTCCTGTTCTTCCTTGCAGGGGTTGGTGTCATCGAACCTTAAATTGAACTTTCCCTTATAGTCCCTCGCTATCCCGTAATTAAGGCAGATGGATTTCGCGTGCCCTATATGCAGGTACCCGTTCGGTTCGGGGGGGAAACGTGTATGCACCCGGCCCTCGTGCTTTCCTTCTCTGAGGTCCTTGTCTATGATCTCTCTGACAAAATTTGTTTTTTTGGGGTTTTCCATAAAAGATCTTTTCTTTCTATTCCCTATCCATTCTTTCAAGAACCTTCTCTTTTCCCAATATCTCCATCATTTCAAACAGTCCGGCTCCCTGAGTGGTTCCACTTACCGCCATTCTTGTGGGATGTATTATCTCCCCCGCTTTTATCCCCTTCTCTTCGGCCGTTTCGCGGCACAGCCTTTCCAGTTCCGCCGCGGTAAAGTCTTTCGCTTCTCTGATCTTGCCGGCAAAGATCTTTACATTCTCTACCTTGTCCGGGACTTCAAGATATTTCCGGGCTCCTTTTTCCTCAATAACATAATCGTCCTTAAAAAAACATTCCGTAAGAGCCGGGAACTCGCTCAAGGTCTTTACCCTCACCTTATAAAGATCTATGATCTTGAGCGCCTTTTCTTCCGGAACCGCTTCAAACGGGCAATCTGAGCGCTCAAAGGCCTTTTTTACTAATGGCATCAGCTCTTTCGCGGACAGGGCTTTAATGTACTCAGCGTTGATCCATTTAAGTTTTGCCGTGTCGAATTTCGCCTGCACATCGCTCATATCCTCGAGGGCGAATAGCCTTATCGTCTCTTCCCTTGAAAGTATTTCCCTGTCGTCCCCGGGGTTCCATCCCAGAAGGGTAAGATAGTTTGTCAGGGCTTCCGGTAAAAATCCTTCCTTCCTGTATTCTTCAACAGAAACAGCTCCGTGGCGTTTTGAAAGCTTGGATCCGTCCTGCCCCATCATAAGGGGAATATGAGCGAATTTTGGAAGATCAAGCCCCAAAGCCTCGTAAAACAACACTTGTTTCGGCGTGTTGGACAAATGATCGTCTCCCCGGATAATATGTGTTATCCCAAGTTCGGCATCGTCTACAACACAGCAAAAATTATACGCCGGAGATCCGTCAGATTTTATCATGACCTGGGGTTTGATCTCATCCGTGTTAAAAGTTATCTTTCCGTGAATAATATCGTCTATTTCTATTTGTCTGCTTTTTCCCACGGTAAAAATTATCGCATCTCCTTCCCTGAACGCTTTTCCCTCCGAAAGAAGACCTTCCGCTTTTTTTCTGTAAATATCGAACCTTCCGCTCTGGAACACAGGCTCGTCATCCCATTCAAGCCCCATCCATTTAAGGTCGTCCAGTATCTCATCCAGAAACCTTTTCTCGGACCTTGTTTTGTCCGTATCCTCTACCCTTAGTAGGAATTTTCCGCCCGCATGCCTCGCGTAAAGCCAGTTAAAAAGCGCCGTTCTCGCGCTTCCGAGATGTAAAAATCCCGTAGGGCTCGGGGCAAAACGCACTTTTACCATTTTTCTCCTTCCTTATGTACTGCGTGTTTCGTTACTTTTCGGATAGTTCCATTCCTTTGTCAAGAGCCCTGAAATTGATGGGAACGAGCTCTTTTCTTCCTCCGGCCATTATCTTTATTACTTCTTTTAAAACTTTTTTATCGAATATTTTTTTCTTTCCGGCATATATCCCTACCGCTATGATGTTAGCTACCTTAATATTCCCTATTTTTATAGCCTCTTCTGTTATGGAATATGCCGCCATCGCTGTTTTTCCGGCAGACAGATCCCCGGCAACCAGAGAAGTATTTACAACCATCAGCCCTCCGGGCTCTACCAGTGCCCTGAATTTATGAAAGGACGGGTCATTCATAAGTATTGCCGTAGAGGCTCTTCCTACTACGGGATTAGCTATAAATTCATCGCTGACACGGACCATGGAGAATGCTGTCCCTCCCCTCACCTCGGCCCCGTAAGCGGGCAGCCACGTTACGTTAAGCCCTTTCAGCATAGCCGCTTCAGCTATAACTTTCCCCATTACCATTATTCCCTGCCCGCCGAAACCCGCGCATATTATTTTTTCATTGATAGCTGCCATAAAGTTTATTCACTCCCCGGTCTTAAAGGACATTCTCCTTACTTATCCGCGCTTAGAGTTCTGCAAAATAGACTTTTATAACGTCTTTGCGAGGAACGAACGAAGTGAGTGCCGAAGCAATCTCAATAAATATAACAAGTTATAAGATTGCTTCGGCTACCTACTAAGTCTGCCGAAATCCTGAGCCCCCTATGTTCCCACGGGACGAAGGGCTTCGGTCTCTTCGCTCCCTCGCAACGACGGGAAATCGCTATTTTGCAGAACTCTAAACCGCGATAGCGGGTTTAACCACTCCCAGAGGATATTCCTTCGAAATGACTTTTTCTATTCTCTCCATAGAGCGTACCGGATCAAGCCCCCAATAAGTGGGGCAGGGAGAAAGAACTTCAACCATTGAAAACCCTTTTCCCTCGAGCTGTGTTTCAAAAGATCTTTTGATCGCTCTTTTTGTTTTTAGAACTTCTCCGGGGGAATGGAGAGATGTTCTCTCAAGATACACCACCCCGGGAAGTACGGACATCATTTCCAGTATCTTTATGGGGAATCCTTCTTTATCCGATCGTCTCGTGTACTGCGAAGTAGACGTTGTCTGCCCGATGATGGTTGTGGGCGCCATCTGACCGCCTGTCATCCCATAAACACCGTTATTAATAAAAACGACCGACAGTTTTTCCCCCCTGCTTCCGGCATGTATTATTTCGGCTGTCCCTATTGCCGCGAGATCCCCGTCTCCTTGATAAGTGAAGACCAGCTTTTCGGGAAGTATCCTTTTCACCCCGGTGGCTACCGCCGGGGTCCTTCCATGGGCGGCCTCAAGAGTGTCAAAATCCCAGTAATCATAAGCAAGTACCGCGCAGCCTACGGGAGCTACCGCTATGGTGTTTTCTCTCATTCCAAGTTCATCTATAACCTCGCAAACAAGCCTGTGCGCTATTCCATGTCCGCATCCCGGACAATAATGTGTAGGCGCGTCTGTCATCGAGCTGGGTTTCAAAAATTTTCGATTCACTTCTTTTTTTCTCCCTTGCACTTCCCCCTGCTATTCAGGGCTTTTGCCCTTCGCACTATCTCTTTCTCTTCGGGAACGCCTCCTCCCATCCGCCCGTAAAACCCCATTTGTCCGCTGTTTTGAACGGCAAGGGCCACATCTTCCACCATCTGCCCCGCGCTCATCTCGACCACAAGAAACTTTGCTCCTCTCAAAGCCAGTTTCTTGACCGGCTTAGAGGGAAACGGCCATAAAGATACCGGCCTTAAGGATCCGGCTTTTATGCCGTTTTTCCGCAATGTATCAACCGCGGAACGGGCTATTCTCGCGACCGACCCGTAAGCGCATACTACTATCTCCGCGTCTTCCGTCTTGTACTCTTCACTCCTCGTTTCTTTTTTTTCTATTTCTTTGTATTTTTTCTGAAGTTTTATGTTGTGCCCTTCAAGCGCGCCGGTTCCAAGCAAAAGACTTTTTGTGCTTTTCCCTTTTCGCCCCTTTGCCCCTGTCAAAGCCCATGGTTTTTTTATTTCATCAGGCGGCTTGATCGCGCGGTCAAACTCAAGCGGCTCCATCATCTGACCCAGCATACCGTCGGCAAGTATCATGACGGGCGTACTGTATTTATCGGCTAAAGCGAACGCCCCGTATGTAAGGTCGAACATTTCCTGAACACTCGACGGCGCCAGCACTATTAACCTGTAATCTCCGTGCCCCCCTCCTTTTGTCGCCTGAAAATAATCTCCCTGTGCGGGAGAAATATTCCCAAGTCCGGGCCCCCCTCTCATAACATTAACTATAACACACGGCAGTTCGGTGGCGGCAATGTAGGAAATCCCCTCCTGTTTAAGGCTTATTCCGGGACTTGAAGAACTTGTCATTGCCCGCGCTCCCGCGGCAGATGCCCCATGCACCATGCTTATGGCAGCAATTTCGCTTTCGGCCTGGATGAACACCCCTCTTTCCTCTTCCATACGTTTTGACATGTATGAAGTAAGCTCGTTCTGTGGGGTTATAGGATATCCGGCATAAAACCTGCATCCTGCCCTTATGGCGCCTTCACCGCATGCCTCGTTTCCCGAGGTTAGATACCTGAGATCCTTCTTTTTTTTATTGATCGTTGTTCTATCCCCCATCCTGTTTTCCTTTTATTTCAGTGTTTTCTATGCTAATGGCGCAGTCAGGACACATTATGAAACATAGGCCGCATCCCGTGCACCTCTCAGGATGTTCCATAACGACATATTGCTGTCCCTTTTTATTCACCTTGCCGGGCGCTTGTATGGCCTTCTGCGGGCAGGCTTTTATGCATAACATGCACCCTTTGCACTTCTCTCTATCTATTTTTATTACCGTTTTCCTATTTCCCATGATGTTCTCTTATTTCCGCGCGTATAGTATCGGCTATCCCCTCTGCGGAAAGATGATATTTTCTAAGCAGTTCTTCCCTTGACCCGTGTTCGATAAATTCATCCGGAAGCCCTATCCGCCGGATCCTGGCCGGAGAAACATTCTCTCTTTCGCAAAATTCAAGAACAGCGCTCCCGAACCCTCCATTCGCGATCCCTTCTTCTATCGTAAATATATGCTTGAATTTCGCTGACACATCTTCAAGCATTGTTTTGTCGAGAGGTTTTATGAACCTCGCGTTTATAACCTCGATTTCGAGCCCTTCATGCGACAGTATATCGGCCGCTGATAGCGCTGAATTAACCATACTTCCTATCGCGATAACAGCCGCTTCTTTTCCGTTCCTTAGTTTCTCTGAAACGCCGATATCAAGCGCGGCGCATGACGATGCCGGGACCGCGCTTTTCCCGGAATCTCTGGGATACCTTATAGCGGCAGGTTTCCCCCACTCCAATGCTTTTTCAAGCATTTCTTCAAGCTCAGGCCCGTCTTTGGGAGCCATGACGATAAACCCCGGCAAGCTTCTCATATACGCGATATCAAATATCCCGTGATGCGTCGGCCCGTCTTTCCCGACTATCCCCGCCCTGTCCACGCAAAAGATAACAGGAAGCTCCTGCAGGGCGACATCGTGTACAAGCTGGTCATAAGCTCTTTGAAGAAAAGTGGAATATATCGCTACTACCGGCTTGATCCCTCCCCTGGCCAATCCGGCCGAGAATGTAACCGCATGCCCTTCCGTTATCCCCACATCATAAAACCTCTCCGGGAACCTGCCGGCAAAATCCACAAGGCCCGTTCCGTCAACCATTGCCGCTGTTATAGCTACTATTTTTTTGTCTTTTTCGCCAAGTTCAAGGATCTTTTCTCCGAAATACTGGGTAAAGAATTTTTCTTTGGGCCCTTCCTCCTGCTTTCCCTCTCCGGAAACAGGATCGAATCCTGACACCCCGTGGAATTTAACGGGGTTTTCCTCCGCGAATTTGTATCCTTTTCCCTTCCTGGTCACGGTGTGCAGTAAAACCGGTTCTTTAAGAGTGAATACCTTGCTCATAATGTTGATCAGCTGTCCAATATCGTTCCCGTCGATGGGGCCGAAATAGCGGAACCCCAATTCCTCGAAAACTATTCCGGGCACAAGCAGATTTTTCAGGCCTTCATTGAATTTTCGTATAGCCTTATGCGCCTGCGGCCCAAGCTTGGGGATCCCTTTTACTATCTTTTCGGTCTCCTCTTTGACCTTGTTGTAAAGAGGGTTCGTTATTACCGTGTTCAAGTATTTACTCATCGCGCCAACCGGCTTGGAAATAGAGTGTTCGTTGTCGTTCAGGATGACGGCTATGCTTGTTCCCATATGCCCCGCCTGGTTCAGCCCTTCAAAAGCAAGGCCCGTGGAAAGAGACGCGTCCCCTATAACAGCCGCTACTTTGAATTTTTCTTTTTTTATATCCCTGGCTTCCGCTATCCCCAAAGCGGATGATATTGAGGTCGCGCTGTGCCCGCAGGTAAAAGGATCGTGTTCGCTTTCTTCTCTTTTGGGAAATCCGCTAAGACCGCCCATTTCTCTAAGAGTGCCGAACCTGTCTCTTCTTCCCGTAAGCAGCTTATGCGCGTAACATTGATGCCCCACATCCCATATTATTTTGTCTAAAGGGCTGTTCAGGCAATAATGGAGAGCTATGGCGATCTCGACCGCCCCAAGGCTTGAGGCGACATGTCCGCCTTTCTGAGCCGTAACCTTGATTATTTCCTGCCTTATCTCTTCGGCGAGAAGTTTAAGCTGGTCAATGCTTAAGTTTTTCATTTCGCTCAGCAGATCTTTTTTGTCCAGAAATTCCGGCATAAGCATTTCCTTCTTTTTCTGTTAATCTTGAGCTATCGGTTTTGTCTCGAATTCCCCGTCCTTGTTTTTCATAAGCGTCTCGATCTTCGCTTTTGCCTTATCAAGCTTTGCCTGGCACAGCCGCGCCATTTTTATGCCTTCTTCGTATTTTTTAAGCGCTGTGTCCAGGGAAAATCCTCCCGACTCAAGTTCCTCTACTGTTTTTTCCAAGGCTTCAAAAGCTTTTTCAAAAGATATTTCTTTCATCTATTCCTCCGCTTCGATTTGCCGAAAGATCTTTTCTACGCGGGACTCCACCTCTCCCATTGCAAGTTTTGTTCTTATTCTATCGCCCCCTGACAAAGAAGACGCTTCCCTTAAGGGTTTTCCGTCTTTAAAAGTTATGCTATACCCTCTTTCGAGCACGGCCAAGGGGTTCAAGGTTTTCATTTTACCGGCAAGCACGGCCAGGTTCATGGCCGAGGTTTCCGCCCGCCTTTTCATCCCGTCTTCCAGGTCTTTCAAAAGATCATCTACTTCCTGCTCTTTCTGGACTAACATGTTCGCGGGATCCTTCATAACGTATCTCGATGAAAGTCCCTGTACGGTCTTTTCAAGCATGTCAATTTTCGCTTTCAACGCGGAAGTCATTCTTGATATCATCGTCTCTATAGCTTGTTCCAGGTCAGCCTTGCGCGGCATCACAAGTTCCGCCGCCGCGGAAGGCGTGCTTGCCCTGAGATCCGCGGTGAAATCGGCTATGGTAAAATCCACTTCGTGCCCCACCGCGCTTATAACGGGTATTTTTGAAGAATATATCGCCCGGGCTACCTCTTCTTCATTGAAAGCCCAAAGGTCTTCAAGGCTTCCCCCTCCCCTCCCTACAATAAGAACGTCGATCTCTCTGCCCTTGATCTCTTTTTTTCTCACAGCCTCGTTGTATTCGTTGAACTCGTTTATGGCATCTCTGATCTCTTCTTTCGATCCGTCTCCCTGAACCCTCACCGGCCTGAGGGTTATTTCAACATTAGCAAACCTTCTCCTGGCAACATTCAAAATATCCTCTATCGCGGCTCCGGAAGAAGATGTCACCACCCCCACCCTGAAAGGAAGCGCGGGAAGGGCTCTTTTCCTGTGCTCGTCGAAAAGTCCTTCCTTGCGAAGTTTTTCTTTCAGCTGTTCAAAGGCAAGCTGTAAGGCTCCCTTTCCCGAGGGTTCCAGAAAGGACACGTAAAATTGATATTGTCCTCTTTTGTCATATACTCCTATCTTGCCGCGGCTCAAAACTTTCATTCCATCTTCGGCCGCAAAAGCCAGTTTCAGGGCGCTGTTCTTGAAAAGAACACAGCTTATTATGCTTCCCTCATCTTTCAGGCTAAAATACAAATGTCCCGAGGGATATTGCTTAAAATTCGAGATCTCCCCTTCAAGCCATATCTCGGGGAACTTTTTCTCAAGGCATCCCTTTATCTCCCGGGTAAGCCGGGTTACTGTGTATATTTCTCTCTGTGTCTCCCGCGCTGTCATTCTATGACGGCTCCCTGACTATGAACTGACCCGCACCCTCTTTATCGAAACGGCTTTACCCGTCTTTTCGTCAACTTCTACCAGAACCCCGTGCATTTCTACCTCTTTGTCAGATACCTCGAACCTGTTCGGAAGCTGGGTCAGGAACCTTTCTATTATCAGCTCTTTGCGTCTGCCTATAACGGAATCATAAGGTCCGGTCATTCCGCAATCTGTAATGTAGGCCGTGCCTCCGGGAAGTATCTTTTCGTCGGCTGTTTGTATATGCGTATGCGTTCCTATAACGGCGCTTACTTTGCCGTCCAGATACCACCCCATCGCTACTTTTTCGCTGGTCGCTTCCGCATGCATATCTACAAAAATAATATTCGTTTTTTTCTTAAGCGTTTCTATTTCTTTTTGCGCCTTTCGGAAAGGGCAGTCCACCGCGTCCATGAAAACTCTACCTATAAGATTTACGGCCCCAAGCACTCCCTTGCCTTTTATCTCAACGGCCGTGGCTCCGCATCCGGGAGCGCCATCCGGATAATTTGCCGGTCTTATCAATCTATCCGAACGCCGCAGATATTCGTAGACTTCCCTTTTTTTCCAGATATGGTCTCCCGAGGTCATTATATCTATCCCGAACTCGTGAAGCTCTTCGGCTATCCGCTGAGTTACACCGCTCCCCCCCGCCGCGTTCTCGGCATTGGCTATAACAGCATCTATCTTTTTCTCCGACTTATAATCCCGCAGTTTTTTTCTTATGATCTCTCTGCCCGGCTCGCCCACAATATCACCTATAAAGAGTATCTTCATTTCTATTATCCCCGGATCGTTCCGTTTATTTCGCGTACTCTACAGATCTTATTTCTCTTATTACGACAACCTTTATCTGTCCGGGATACTGCATCCCGGCTTCTATCTTTTTCTTTATCTCCATGGCCATAACAGCGGCTTTGGAGTCATCTATTTTTTCCGGCTGTACGATCACGCGTATCTCTCTTCCGGCCTGTATGGCGTATGTCTTTTCCACTCCTTCCATCTGTCCCGCTATCGTTTCAAGTTCCTCAAGCCTCTTTACATACGATTCCAGCGTCTCCCGTCTCGCTCCCGGGCGGGCAGCGCTTATAGCGTCCGCCGCCTGAACAAGAACAGCAAGAAGCGTGCGGGGTTCCACATCGGCGTGATGCGCTTCTATCGCGTGAACAACTACATCCGGTTCGCCGTATTTTTTAGCAAGATCCGCGCCCAATTTCGCGTGGGAACCCTCTATCTCATGCGAAACGGCCTTTCCAATGTCGTGAAGTATCCCGATCCTTTTGGCCAGAGCCGTGTCAAGCCGGAGCTCTCCCGCCATTGCCGACATCAGGTATGCCGTCTCTTTTGAATGCTGCAGAACATTCTGCCCGTAACTTGTTCTGAACTTAAGCTTCCCGAGAAGCTTTACTATTTCCGCGTGCACTCCATGCACCCTTAGATCAAGAAGAGTGTTCTCTCCTTCTTCTTTTATTTCCGCTTCCATTTCTTTTTTTACCTTTTCCACGACTTCTTCTATTCTTCCGGGATGTATCCTTCCGTCCTGAATAAGTCTTTCAAGCGATATTTTAGCTATCTCCCGCCTCAGTTTGTCGAAACCGGAAATTATGACCGCCTCGGGAGTATCGTCTATTATGACATCAACTCCCGTGGCCATTTCGAGGGCTCTTATATTTCTTCCTTCCCTGCCTATTATCCGCCCCTTCATCTCGTCCCCGGGAAGATTTACTACGCTTACCGTGGATTCCACTGTATGATCCACCGCACATCTCTGTATGGCGAGGCCAACTATTTTTCGCGCTTCTCTGTCGGCTTTGTCACGTGTCTCTTCCTGGATCTTTCTTATTTCGAGAGCCGCGTCATCCATGGCCTCCTGCTTCATCTTGGCCACCAATAGTTCCTTAGCCTGTTCTTTGCTCATCCCTGAAATTTCCTGTAATTTCTGTTTCTCGAGATTTATGACTCTTTCTATCTCTTCTTCCTTTTTTCTGATCTCGTCAAATCTTTCTCTTAAAACTATTTCGTCTTTTTGCGCCTTTTTGTTCTTTTGTTCTATATATTCGACCTTTTTATCAAGATTTTCCTCCTTTTGCAGGAGTCTTTTCTCCGTAGCAGCAAGATCTTTCCTTCTTTCTTTTGTTTCTTCGTCTATCTCGGCCCTCATTTTCAGAGTTATGTCCTTGGCCTCGATAACAGCTTCTCTTTTTCTTCGTTCGGCCTCCACCTTGGCGCTGGTTACTATTGTTCGGGCCTTGTCTTCGGCCCTTTTTACTTTCATTTTTGCCGTATATTTCCTCAGCACGTAGCCGAGAAAAAATAAAAACGCCCCTCCCAAAACGGCAAAGCCTATGTAAACCGCGGATATATTGTTTTGCATTTATTGCCCCCTTTCTTTTTTGAAAGGCTTCAGGGGAACTCTGCGGCGGAGCCTAAGACCGTTCTTGCTCCGTTATCACTCTATCGACATACCTGTCGTGGGGGGCTCGAGGAAGAAGGTCTACTACCTGGAAACTAAAAGCTACCCCTATGGTTTTTAGCCCTTGCGCCGCGTCGTCCGATAGAAAGGTATCGTAAAATCCCTTTCCCCTGCCAAGGCGCATGTTGTTCCTGTCATAAGCTAATGCCGGAACTATCACAAGATCTATCTCTTCCATAGGTATCGCTTTTACCTGCAGGTCTCCGGGTTGTTCTATCCCCAAAGGCCCTCTTTCCAAGCGGTCATTCTTCTTTATTTCCGAGGGTGTCATTTTGTTGCTCCCGGAAAGTATGTACGGAACCCCGACCCTTTTGCCCTGTTTCAATGCCTCCTGTATAAATTCCCCGGTGTCTACCTCTTGCGGCAAAGAAACATAAGCCAGTATCGTCGATGCGTCTTTGAACTCCTCGGAGAAAAAAAGCTGTTGTTCAATGTTTTTGCTTCTTCTTTTTCTCTCGTCAAGAGGCTGTTCCCCCAGACGCCTTATCATTTGTTTTCTGATCTTCTCTTTTTCCTGTCTAAAAAGATCTGTTTGGGAATCTCTGTCCCCCATGTTACAACCTTTTTTTATTGCTTCCGCTATCATCGTTCTTCTTTTTTTGTCTATCTCCATTTAAACCGATTCCACTCTCTCTACTTCCGGAACCTCTTTCTTTATCGTTTTTTCCACCGCTCCTTTAATCGTCATCTGGCTCATTGGGCATCCTGAACATGCGCCTTTTAGTTTTACCTTTACAACTCCGCCTTCTACGCTCACAAATTCTATATCTCCTCCGTCCCCTTGCAGCATTGGCCTTATTTTTTCTATCGCTTTTTTCACTTTTTCTTCCATGATATGCTCCTCTATTGTTTTCAAAGTTTATATCTCAGCCTGTATTATACCCTACCCAATTCCCCAAGTAAACCCCGGGTAATGTTTATTTTAGAGATAAGTAACATTTCCGTTATCCGCAGTAAATTCCTACACCGTCGTCACGAGGAGCCCTGTACCGTACGGTACAGGGCGACGAAGTGATCTCATAATATGAGAATATTTCGGAGGGAGATTGATTCGGCCCTATGCCAA